>Ga0116176_10003384_pt1 | contig 11803 bp, 9 predicted proteins | sample AD_STIC08_MetaG_FD_89803 | JGI IMG/M metagenome (GOLD analysis project Ga0116176, IMG submission 89803) | Active sludge microbial communities of municipal wastewater-treating anaerobic digesters from USA - AD_STIC08_MetaG | ecosystem: Engineered > Bioreactor > Anaerobic > Digestate | place: USA... | reverse complement strand
TACATCAGGCCGAGCTTGCCGGGCTTGTCGGGTTCGCGCCTGAGGGACGAGGCCAACCCGATGGCCTTCCTGATCGAGCAGGCCGGCGGCATGGCCACCAGCGGGACCGAGCGCATCCTCGACATCGTGCCGACCAAGCTGCACCAGCGCGTGGCCGTGGCGCTGGGCTCGAAGAACGAGGTGCAGCGCGTCGCCGACTACCACCGCGAGGCGGGTTGATCGGCGCTCCGGACGACACGCTATAATTCCGGATTCCGCCGGTGTAGCTCAGTTGGTAGAGCAGCGCATTCGTAATGCGAAGGTCGAGGGTTCGACTCCTTTCACCGGCACCAAGGACGAGAAGGGTCAGCGGCTGGGAAGCTGCTGGCCCTTTTGCCTTTCCGACCGACCATGACGACGACGCCTGCGCCCGCCCAGCCCCGCAACCCGCTCCACGGCGTGACGCTCGAGGCCATGCTGACTGCGCTGGTCGGCCACTACGGCTGGCCGGGGCTGGCCGAGCGCATCGCGCTGCGCTGCTTCGCCGTCGAGCCGAGCCTCGCGTCGAGCCTGAAGATGCTGCGCAGGACACCCTGGGCGCGCGAGAAGGTCGAGGGCCTGTACCTCTACATGCTGCGCGAGCAGCGGCGCCCGCCGGGCGCGGCGGGCCGGTGAACGCGCCGCCCCTGAAGTACCTGGCCGGCTACCCGCCGGAGCTGCTGGCGCGCGTCGACGCCCTGCTGGCCGAGGGCCGCCTGGCCGCGAGCCTGCGCCAGCGCTACCCCCACGACCACGAGCTGCGCACCGACGGGGCGCTCTACGCGCACGTCGCCACGCTCAAGAACCGTCACCTGCGCCACGCCGCGCCGCTGTCCAAGGTGGTCTACGACAACCGGCTGCACGTCGTGCAGCACGCACTGGGCACGCACACCACGGTGTCGCGCGTGCAGGGCACGAAGCTCAAGGCCAAGCGCGAGATCCGCATCGCGGGCCTGTTCCGCCAGGCGCCCGCGCCGTTCCTCGACATGATCGTCGTGCACGAGCTCGCGCACCTCAGGGAGCGCGACCACGGCAAGGCGTTCTACGCGCTGTGCACGCACATGCTGCCCGACTACCACCAGCTCGAGTTCGACGTGCGCCTGTGGCTGACCGCCCTCGAACTTGACCCGCAGGCCGAGACTCAGCCCGGCCTGCGGTAGCCGTTCTCGACCCAGGCCGCGGCGCTGGCCGCGTTCAGCCGGAACCCGGCCGCCACCTTGACCTGCGCGAGCGGTTCGCCCGCCGCGTCGTGCGCCGCCAGCAGCGCGTGCGGCTCGTCCTCGCTGTCGACGATGTCCAGCGTCACGACGATGCGCCCGCCGTCCGCGGCCAGGTCCACCCGCTTGTGCAGCATCGCGTGGCGCTGCTGCTCGTGGCGGCGCAGCACCTCGGAGGCGGTCTTGACCAGCGTGTTGAACGCGGCCGTGTCCAGCGGCTTCGGGTTCTTCTTGTCGCGCCCCATCGTCCAGGGGCCGACCAGCGCCGGCTCGGCCTCGCCCCGGCGCGTCATCGCCACGGCCCAGCCGTCGTCGTCTTCGTTCTTGACGACGCGGGCGGTCCAGCCGTTGTCGCGCCACAGGCGGTCTTCGTGCAGCGCCTCGTGTTCGGCGTCGGAGCTCGTGTTCGGGTTCATCGCGCGATCTTACGGTCGCGCCGCGTTCAGGGACGGTGCGACCAGCCGCCCTGCACGCTCACCTCGGTGCGCACCGAGTTCGCGATGAAGCATTCGTCGTGCGCCGCGTGGTGCAGCGCGTCGACGGCGGCGCCGTCGGGCCGCCGCTCGCCGACGAAGTCGACCTGCGGCCGCAGCACCACCCGGGCGATCCAGTCGCGGCCGGCGGCATTGCGCGCCATGTGCCCCTCGGCGGTGTCGAGGTAGCGGTCGACGACGTAGCCCTGCTGCGCCGCCAGCCCCAGGAACCACAGCATGTGGCAGCTCGACAGCGCGGCGACGAAAGCCTCCTCGGGGTCGACGCCGGCCGGGTCGGACAGCGGCACGCGCACGACCTGGGGCGAACTCGACGCCGGCACCACCGCCCCGCCGTCGAAGGTCCAGCGGTGGGCCCGCGGGTAGCGCTGGTCGGTGAACACGGCGCCGTCGCGCCGCCATTCGACGCTGGCGACATGGGGGTGCGTCATTCGGTCTTCCGTTTCGGGCACGGCCCGGTCGAGCCACTGTAGCCCGCGGCCGGCATGTGGAATCACTTACGTGGAAACGCTGACTCGGGGAAAACCCTGAATCCTAACAATGCCGTCACGCGCCTCGATGCGCGTGCGTCCCAGACCCACCGGAGACCCGCATGCCCCGCAAGCCAATCTACCAGTCGCTGTACTTCCAGGTGATCACCGCCATCGTCGTCGGCGTGATCCTCGGCCATTTCTGGCCCGAGACCGGCGCCGCGATGAAGCCGCTCGGCGACGGCTTCATCAAGCTCATCAAGATGATCATCGCGCCGATCATCTTCTGCACCGTCGTCGTCGGCATCGCCGGCATGGAGGACATGAAGCGCGTCGGCAAGACCGGCGGCCTGGCGCTGCTGTACTTCGAAGTCGTCAGCTCGGTCGCGCTGGTGGTCGGGCTGGTGATCATCAACATCGTCAAGCCCGGCGCCGGCATGAACGTCGACGTCAGCGCCATCGACACGAAGAGCATCGCCGCCTACACCGGCCCCGGCAAGATGCAGGGCACGGTCGACTTCCTGCTGAACGTGATCCCGTCGACCGTGGTCGACGCCTTCGCCAAGGGCGAGATCCTGCAGGTGCTGCTGTTCGCGGTGATGTTCGGCTTCGCGCTGCACAAGTTCGGCGGCCGCGGCACGCTGGTGTTCGACTTCATCGAGAAGTTCTCGCACGTGCTGTTCGTCATCGTCGGCTACATCATGAAGGTCGCCCCGATCGGCGCGTTCGGCGCGATGGCCTTCACGATCGGCAAGTACGGCCTGGGCTCGCTGCTGCAGCTCGGCCAGCTGATGGCGACCTTCTACGCGACCTGCCTGTTCTTCATCTTCGTCATCCTCGGCGGCATCGCCCGGGCGCACGGCTTCTCGATCTGGAAGTTCATCAAGTACATCAAGGAAGAGCTGCTGATCGTGCTGGGCACCTCGTCGAGCGAATCGGTGCTGCCGCGCATGATGGCCAAGCTCGAGAACCTGGGCGTGCGCAAGTCCACCGTCGGCCTGGTGGTGCCCACCGGCTATTCGTTCAACCTCGACGGCACCTCGATCTACCTGACGATGGCGGCGGTGTTCATCGCCCAGGCGACGAACACCGACATGACGCTGACGCAGCAGCTCACGCTGCTGGCGGTGCTGCTGCTCACGTCCAAGGGCGCCGCGGGCGTCACCGGCAGCGGCTTCATCGTGCTGGCGGCCACACTGTCGGCGGTGGGCCACGTGCCGGTGGCCGGCCTCGCGCTGATCCTGGGCATCGACCGCTTCATGTCGGAAGCCCGCGCGCTGACCAACCTGATCGGCAACGGCGTGGCCACGGTCGTCGTCGGCAAGTGGACCGGCGACCTCGACACCGACCGGCTGCGCCGCCAGCTCGACAACGAGACCGACGTCGAGGCCGACGAGCCCGAAGCGGTGCTCGACGCGGTCGAGGTGCACATGCCGGCGGCCACGCCGGCGCGCTGATCGCCGTTCGAGCCCCTGGCGGGGGCGGGCCTCCGGGCCCGCCCCCGATTGCCATGCGGTGCGCAAAGTCGCACCATCGACAACCCTGCCGGCAACTCGCGAGCGCCGGCCCCTCACGCACCCTGGAGACCCCCGTGAAGAAGAACACCGCCCCGCTGTCACCCGCCGAGCTGGCCCTGCGCGACGCCGCGCTCGACTACCACCGGACGCCGGTGCGCGGCAAGATCTCGGTCACGCCGACCAAGCCGCTGTCGAACCAGCGCGACCTGTCGCTGGCGTACTCACCCGGCGTGGCCTACGCCTGCCTGGCGATCGAGGACGACCCCACGCTCGCCGCCGAATACACCTCGCGCGGCAACCTCGTGGGCGTGGTCACCAACGGCACCGCGGTGCTGGGCCTGGGCGACATCGGCCCGCTGGCGGGCAAGCCGGTGATGGAGGGCAAGGGCTGCCTGTTCCAGAAGTTCGCCGGCATCGACGTGTTCGACATCGAACTCGCCGAGCGCGACCCCGACAAGCTCGTCGAGATCATCGCCGCGCTCGAGCCCACGCTGGGCGGCGTGAACCTCGAGGACATCAAGGCGCCCGAGTGCTTCTACATCGAGAAGAAGCTGCGCGAGCGCATGAAGATCCCGGTCTTCCACGACGACCAGCACGGCACGGCCATCATCTCCACCGCGGCGCTGCTCAACGGGCTCGAGCTCGTGGGCAAGCAGATCGGCGAGGTCAAGGTCGCGGTCTCGGGCGCCGGTGCCGCCGCCATCGCCTGCCTGAACCTGATGGTCGAGCTGGGCGTGCGGCGCGAGAACATCTTCGTCTGCGACAGCAAGGGCGTGATCCACGACAAGCGCGAGGACACGCTGGACGAATCGAAGAAGCGCTACCAGCAGAAGACCTCGGCGCGCACGCTCGCCGACGTGATGGAGGGCGCCGACGTCGTGCTGGGCTGCTCGGCGGCCGGGGCGATCACGCCCGCGATGGTCAAGTCGATGGCCGACAAGCCCATCATCCTGGCGCTGGCCAACCCCGAGCCCGAGATCCGCCCCGAGCTCGCCAAGGAGGCGCGGCCCGACTGCATCATGGCCACCGGCCGCTCGGACTACCCGAACCAGGTCAACAACGTCCTGTGCTTCCCGTACATCTTCCGCGGCGCGCTCGACAGCGGCGCCACCAGCATCACCGAGGCCATGAAGGTCGCGTGCGTGCGCGAGATCGCCGACCTCGCCAAGGCCGAGATCAGCGCCGAGGTCGCCTCGGCGTATGCCGGGCGCGAGCTGCGCTTCGGTCCCGACTACATCATCCCGACGCCCTTCGATTCGCGGCTGATCCTGCGCATCGCGCCGGCCGTGGCCAAGGCCGCCGAGGCCTCGGGCGTGGCCACGCGGCCGATCAGGGACCTGGAGGCCTACCGCCAGTCGCTGACGCGCTTCGTCACCCACACCGGCATGTTCATGCGACCGGTGTTCGCGGCGGCGCGCGAGGCGCCCAAGCGGGTGGCCTATGCGCAGGGCGAGGACGAACGCGTGCTGCGCGCGGTGCAGATCGCGCTCGACGAGCGCATCGTCAAGCCGATCCTGATCGGCCGGCCGGCGGTGATCGCCGCGCGCATCGAGCGTGCCGGGCTGCGCCTGGAGGCCGGGCGCGACTTCGAGGTCGTCAACCCCGAGGACGACGCGCGCTTCCGCCAGTACTGGGAGACCTACTACAAGCTCAACCAGCGCGAGGGCGTGACGCCCGAGATGGCCAAGGCCAAGGTGCGGCGCTCGAACACGACGATCGCCTCGCTGATGGTGCACCTGGGCGACGCCGACGCGCTGATCACCGGCCTGGTCGGCCGCTTCGACAGCGACCTCGAGAACGTGCGCGACGTGCTCGGCCTGAGCCCCGGCGCCAAGGGCATGGCGGCGATGAACGCCCTGATGCTCGACAAGCACACGCTGTTCATCGCCGACACCTTCGTCAACGACGACCCGAGCGCCGAGCAGCTGGCCGACATCGCCGCGATGGCCGCCGACGAGGTGCGTCGCTTCGGCCTGCCGCCGAAGGTGGCCTTCCTGTCGCACTCGAGCTTCGGCCACAGCAAGCGGCCGTCGGCGCTGAAGATGCGCGCCGCGCGCGACCTCTTCGTGCAGCGCCGGCCCGACGTGCCCGCCGACGGCGAGATGCAGGGCGACGCGGCGCTGAGCGACGAACTGCGGCGCACGCTGATGCCCGACACCACGCTGTCCGGCGACGCCAACATCCTGATCTGCCCGAACCTCGACGCCGCGAACATCCTGTTCAACGTGCTGAAGATGACCGGCGGCCACGGCGTCACGGTCGGCCCGATCCTGCTCGGCGCAGACGCCTCGGCGCACATCCTGACGCCGGCCGCCACGGTGCGCCGCGTCGTCAACATGACCGCGCTGGCGGTGGCCGACGCCGGCGTGCGGCAACGCGCCTGAGGGCCCGGGGCCCGGCCCCGCCGGGCCCCGCGCTCAGCGGGCCGGCTGCGTCGCGCCGTCCTCGAGGTGCTGCTTCGAGGTGATGCCCATCGACACGTAGATGCTGGTCAGCGCCTCGACGCCCACGTCGGCGGGCGTGACCCAGTCCTCGGGCACGTAGAGCAGGCCGCCGCCCACCGGCACCGGCGCCGTGGGCACCAGCACGCCGAGATAGGCCCGGCCGCCCACCGTCACCGGCTCGGGCGTCGACAGCAGCCCCAGCACCGCCGCGCCGCCGACGCCGCCGAAGTGCAGCCACACCGCGCTCATCGAGCGCAGGCCCTCCTCGTCGCGCTGCGCGAACAGGTCGACGAACTTCTTCACCAGGTCGTAGACGCTGCGCACGACCGGGATGCGCTGCATCACCGCGTTCAGCCCCAGCGCGAGCACGCGGCGCAGCCGCGTCTGCACCAGCAGGCCCAGCCCGTACAGGCCGACGATCACGAGCGCGACGCCGATCAGGTAGCCCGCCACCTCGGAGCCGGTGACGCCGAAGCCGATCGCCGCGAGCACGCGGCCGACGAAGCTGCCCGGCCCGAGCCACTCGTTCAGCAGGCGCACCGCCCAGACGAAGACCAGCACCGTGGCCACCAGCGGCAGCGCGGCCAGCGCACCGGTGGCGAGGGTGCTGGCCAGGTGGCGCAGCGGCGACTTCATGGCTCGGCGTCGGGTTCGCGCGGCAGCGCGCTCACCAGGACCTTGTCGATGCGCTTGCCGTCGAGGTCGACGACCTCGAAGCGCCAGCCTTCCCACTCCACGTTGTCGGCGGTCCTGGGCAGCCGCCCCAGCAGCAGCATCACCATGCCGGCCAGCGTGTTGTAGCGGCCGCGGTCTTCCTCGGGCAGCTCCTTCAGCCCCAGCCGGTCCTTCGGTTCGGGCACCGGGATCAGGCCGTCGATCAGCCAGCTGCCGTCCTCGCGCTGCACCGCCCAGGCGTCTTCCTGCGACGGCGTCGTGAACTCGCCGGTGATCGCCTCGAGCACGTCGCGCACGGTGATCATGCCCTGCACCTCGCCGTACTCGTCGACGACGAAGACGATCTGCGCGCTCGACGCGCGGAAGTGGTCCAGCAGTTCCATGCCCGACAGCGTCTCGGGAACGAACACCGGCGGCTGCAGGTTCTGCGTCAGCGTCATCGCCTCGCCGCGCATCACCTGCTGCAGCAGGCTGCGCGTGGAGATCACGCCGAGCACGTCGTCGAGCCCGCCGCGGCACACCGGGTAGCGCGTGAACTCGCGCTCGGCGACCTGGCGCATCACGTCCTCGGGCGTGGACCCGGCATCGAGCCAGACCATCTCGGTGCGCGGAATCATCATCGAGCCGACCTGCCGGTCGTCGAGGCGGAAGACGTTGCGCACCATCTGGTGCTCCTGGGCCTCGATGACACCGGCGTCCAGACCCTCCTCGAGGCTCGCGGCGATCTCCTCCTCGGTGACGCTTCGGTCCGGTCCGCCGCGGATGCCCAGCAGGCTCAGCGTCGCATCGGTCGACCACGTCAGCAGCTTGACGAAGGGCCGCGCGGCCATCGACAGCCACTCCATCGGTCGCGCCACCAGGCGCGCGACGGACTCGGGGTACATCTGCCCGACGCGCTTGGGCACCAGCTCGCCGAAGATGATCGTCAGGAAGGTGATGATCACCACGACCATCGCGGTGGCCACGATCTCGGACATGCGGTCGTGCAGGTCGAAGGTGAGGTGCAGCCACTTCGCGAACGGGGCCGAGAAGGCCGCGTCGCCGACGATGCCGTTGAGCACGCCGATCGAGGTGATGCCGATCTGCACCACGGAGAGGAACTTGGTCGGGTTGTCGTGCAGCGACATCGCGACCTTCGCGCCGTCGTCGCCGGTCTCGACCAGCACCTGCAGACGCGCCTTGCGGCTGGCGGTGAGCGCCATCTCCGACATCGCGAACAGGCCGTTGAGCAGGATCAGGAAGATCAGTAGGGCAACGTCCATTCCGGGCGAAGTACAGGCAGACGCGCCCAGCGTAGCAGAATCGGCGCATGGACTACCTCGTGGGCGACCTGCAAGGCTGCTGCGATGCGCTCGACCGGCTGATGGCGACAATCGGCTTCTCGCCCTCGCGCGACCGGCTTCACGTGCTCGGCGACCTGGTCAACCGCGGACCGGCCTCGCTCGAGACGCTGCGCCGCCTGCGCGGCCTCGGCGACGCGGCGCACTGCCTGCTCGGCAACCACGACCTGCACCTGCTGGCGGTGGCCCACGGCGTGCGTCGTGCGCACCGCAGCGACACGCTCGATGCGATCCTGGAGGCGCCGGACCGCGACGCCTGGATCGACTGGCTGCGCCGCCGGCCGCTCGCGCTGAGCGTGCACGGCTGGCTCGGCGTGCACGCCGGCGTCGTGCCGCAGTGGGACCGCGAGACCACGCTGCGGCTCGCGGCCGAGGTCGAGTCGCACCTGCGCAGCGACGTGCTCGGCGACTTCCTGCGCGTCATGTACGGCAACGAACCCTCGCTCTGGAGCGAGTCGCTCGCCGGCTTCGACCGTCTGCGCTTCGCCGTCAACGTGCTCACGCGCGTGCGCTTCGTCGACGCCGAGGGCCGACTGGACTTCGCCACCAAGGACGGGGCCGACGCCGCGCCGCCGGGCTTCCACCCCTGGTTCGAGGCCCCGGCGCGGCGCACCGCCGGCGTGCCGATCGCCTTCGGGCACTGGTCGACGCTGGGGCTGATCGACCGCCCCGACCTGCTGGCGCTGGACACCGGCTGCGTGTGGGGCGGCGCGCTCACCGCCGTGCGCGTGGACGGCGGCCGGCGCGAGGTGGTGCAGGTCGCGTGCGCCCAGGCGCAGCGACCGGGACCCTGACCGCGCTCGCCGGCGGCGCGGTCACGGGGCGTTGAAGGTCGCGGCGACGCTCGTGGCCGCGCTCATCGGCACGACGCACGCGCCGGTGCCGGTGCAGGCACCGCTCCAGCCCGCGAACACCTTGCCCGACGCCGGCGTGGCCGTCAGCGTGACCGGGGTGCCGCTCGGGAAGGTCTTGCTGCAGACCGTGCCGCAGGACAGGCCGGTCGGCGACGACACCACCGTGCCGGTGGCGCTGCCGTTCTTCGTGACGGCCAGGCTGTAGAGGATGCGCGTGAAGGTCGCGGTCACGCTGCGCGCGGCGCTCAGCGTCACGCTGCACGCGCCGGTGCCGGTGCAGGCGCCGGACCAGCCGGCGAAGACCGAACCCTCCGTCGGCGTGGGCGTCAGCGACAGCACCGTGCCGATCGGCAGCGAGGTCCTGCAGCTCGCCCCGCAGTCCACGCCCTCGGGCGTGGACGCCACCCGGCCCGCGCCGGTGCCGCCGAGCGTCAGTGCGAGCGTGTAGTGCGAGCGCGTGAAGGTGGCCGAGGCGCTGCGGGCCGCCGACATCGCCAGCGTGCAGTCGTCGGTGCCGGTGCAGGCGCCGCCCCAGCCGGTGAAGGCGTATTCGGCGGCCGGCGCGGCCGACAGCGTCAGCGTGCCGTCCAGCGGCACCAGCGCGCTGCAGGTCGAGCCGCAGGCGATGGCCGCGGGCGTGGAGCTCACCGTGCCGCTGCCGCTGCGCGTCACCGCCAGGCGCTGGTGGGTGAGCGTGAAGGTCGCGGAGACCGCGGTGGCGGACGTGACGAGCACCGAGCAGGTGCCCGTGCCGCTGCAGGCGCCGCCCCAGCCGGCGAACGCCGAGCCGGCGGCCGGCGTGGCGGTCAGCGTCATCGTGCTGCCGTAGGTGCGCAGCACGCTGCAGGTGCTGCCGCAGCTCAGCCCGCTCGGCGACGACACGACCGTGCCGACGCCGGTGCCGTCGCGGGTCACGCCGACGGCGTAGCTCAGCAGCGTGAAGGTCGCGCCGACGCTGCGCGCCGCGCTCATCGTCACGGTGCAGGCGCCGGTGCCGGTGCAGGCGCCCGTCCAGCCGGCGAAACGCGAGCCGGTGGCCGGCGTGGGCACGAGGGTGACCTGGGTTCCGAGGGGCAGCGAGGACCGGCAGGACCCGCCGCAGTCGATGCCCGAGCCGTCCGCGGCCACTGCGCCGCTGCCGGTGCCGGCGCGCGTGACCGTCAGCGTGTAGTGGGTGCGCGTGAAGGTCGCCGCGACGCTGCGCGCCGCCGACATCGTCACGCTGCAGGTTTCGGTGCCGCTGCAGTCGCCGGCCCAGCCGGCGAACACCGACTCGGCCGCGGCCGTCGCCGTCAGCGTGACCGGCGTGTCGAGCGGCACCATCGCGCTGCAGGCGCTGCCGCAGTTGATCGCCGCGGGCGCCGACACCACGGTGCCGGTGCCGGTGCCGGCGCGCGTGGCCGCCAGCGCGACGTGCGTGCGGGTGAAGCTGGCCGTGACGTTCTTCGCCTCGGCCATCGCCACCGTGCAGGTGCCGGTGCCGCTGCAGGCCCCACTCCAGCCCGAGAACACCGAGCCGCTGGCCGGCCGGGCCGCCAGCGTCACGCTGGTGCCGCTGGCGAGCAGGGCCGAGCAGGTGCTGCCGCAGTTGATCGCGGTCGTGCCCGACGAGGTGACGGCCCCGTCGCCGGTGCCGACCTTGGTCACCGCCAGGGCGTAGGTGATGCGCACGAAGGTCGCGGTCACGCTGCGCGCCGCGTCCATCGACACGCTGCAGGCCTCGGCGCCGGTGCAGGCCCCCGACCAGCCGGTGAAGCGCCAGCCGTCGGCCGGCGTCGGCGCCAGCGTGACCGTGGCATCGACCGCGAGCGCCGCGCTGCAGGTGCTGCCGCAGGCGATGCCCGCGGGCGACGAGGTCACCGTGCCGGTGCCGCTGCGGGTGACGCTCAGCGTGTTGTGCGTGCGCGTGAAGACCGCGCCGACCGAGGTCGCCCCGGCGACCGTGACGCTGCAGGGGCCGGTGCCGCTGCAGGCCCCGGTCCAGCCGGCGAAGGCCGACTGCGCCGCCGGCGTGGCCGTGAGCGTCATCGCGCTGCCGAAGCTGCGCGTCACCGTGCAGGTGCTGCCGCAGCTCAGGCCGGTCGGCGACGAGACGACCGAGCCGGTGCCGGTGCCCGACCGGGCCACCGTGACCGCATAGGACTGCAGCGCGAAGCTCGCCGTCACGCTGCGCGCCGCGGTCATCGACAGCGTGCAGGTCGTCGCGGTGCCGGTGCAGGCGCCGCTCCAGCCGGTGAAGCGCGAGCCGGTGGCGGGCGCGGCGGTGATCGTGACCGACTGGCCGTAATCGAAGCCGAACGAACAGGTGCTGCCGCAGGCGATGCCGGCCGGCGCCGAGCCCACCGTGCCGCTGCCGGTGCCGGCGCGGGTGACGCTCAGCGCGTAGGGCACGGCGTTGAACACCGCATCGACGTCGCGCGCCTCGGTCATCGCCAGCGTGCAGGCGCCGGTGCCGGAGCACGCACCGCTCCAGCCGGCGAACACCGAGCCCACCGCGGCGCTGGGGTTCAGCGTCACGGTCGTGCCCTCGGCATAGGGCTCGCGGCAGTCGCTGCCGCACTGGATGCCCGACGGCGCCGAGCTCACCGTGCCGCTGCCGGTGCCCGACTTCGTCGCCGTCAGCGCGTAGGCGTTGCCCGCGAGGAAGCCGAGGTCCATGCGCGGCAGGCCGCCGACGAGGCCGCCGCTGCGGGTGTCGGTCGTCGCCACGCCGTTGGCGCGCAGCAGCGCCAGGCCGTCGTCGACGCTCATCGTCGGCTGGGCCTGCTTCATCAGCG
>Ga0116176_10003380_pt1 | contig 11816 bp, 12 predicted proteins | sample AD_STIC08_MetaG_FD_89803 | JGI IMG/M metagenome (GOLD analysis project Ga0116176, IMG submission 89803) | Active sludge microbial communities of municipal wastewater-treating anaerobic digesters from USA - AD_STIC08_MetaG | ecosystem: Engineered > Bioreactor > Anaerobic > Digestate | place: USA... | reverse complement strand
ATTGACCCAGTTCCCGATGCTACAGACCCCGACGCCATCGACCTCTCCCTGCCCGTCCACGACTGGACCGAAATCCTTGGCCGAGCCCTTCGCTGCGGCGCCAACTGCGAAGTGCTTGGACCGCCGGAGTTTCGCAAGCTGTGGCAAGAAGAGATAAAAAGGATGGTGGAGAGAGCAAAGGAGAAATGAAGAATTTTAGAGAAAAATTAAAAAAGAAGTCATGCGGGACATCATATGTCCCTATTCTTGTCATAAAATAATTATTCACAACAAGAGGATCGATATGAAAAAATGCTTTTTGATCATGACATTATGCATAGCAGCCTTTTCGGCGTATGCCCAATCCAACAAGCCATACGATGATCTTGTAGCTGCTCTCAAGCAGGCTGCTACAGAGCAAGACGATAGCGCAAGACTTGCCTTATACGATGCCATTGTCCATAGCCTTGGTGTAGTGACTATTGGCCAAACTGCCGAAAGTCCTTCGATTCAGACTTCATCAAAGTGGATTTTTGATCAAGAAGTCGATCCTCTCACCGATAATAAGAAATATTTCTTTATGCTGAAAGCTGATAGTGGCAAGAACGATTATGGGGACCTGCCAGTACTCGTTATACGCCAGGACGGAGATGAACTTGAGCTCTACATTAACTGGCATACCTACCTTGGCAATGATACAGATGATTATAAATATGAAGCGAAATACATCACCATGCGCGTGGATCAAGATCAGCCAACCACCCTGCTTTGGAGCAATTCCACCGATAGCAAGGCCTCATTCTGCCCCTACACATACACGCGTGAGCTGGTACAACGACTTGGGAGTGCATCGCAGTTCGTCGCGCGCTGCACACCCTATGGCGACAGCCCCATTACCGCGGTTTTTGATGTTCGCGGTCTAAAGGAAATTTCAATGCCTTATAATGATCGGTTAAAGTGGTGGGAGTGAAGGGACACTTTAACACCAAATGAATCAAGTCTTGAGCTAGAAAATAGATGTGATAGAATGGTTTTTGAAAATGATAGAACGAGGAGAACAAAAACCTTGATCACTTTGGTTATGTTTGCATCGTGTTATAAGTACAAAACTGGTAAAGCATAAAATGGGAACAATCCATTTTTGGGCAAAAACAACGGAGAATGGAGCACCTGGTATTTCTGTCTATCAACACATGATCAATGTTGGCTGTGTAGCTCAATGCATCGCAGAAATCCAAAAAGATTTGCTTGAATCTTTTAGGTTGCGCGCTTCCGAAGTCGGGGCATTGGCTGCGCTCCATGATATTGGCAAGATTTCGCCAGGCTTTCAGAGAAAATGCATGGCGTGGCTAAAGGAAAATAACCTTCTCAAAATAGAGAGCGAGGGCAATTGGCAAGATGAAATGGAACCTGATCATGGAAAGATATCCTATGTGATTATTCAATCCTTCTTGCGTTCAACAGGCCTTTCAACCAAAGAAAGCGCCTATCTTGCGAGTGCAGTAGCTTCCCATCATGGCAAACTTATACCGCCAGATGATAGGCCATACCAACTTCGTGGTCGGATAACAGAAAAACGGAGTGGAATTACATGGGATGAAGAGCAGCAAAAAAGTGCAAAAGCGATCTGGCAACAATTCAATGCTGATAGCAACCATTTAAAACTCGATGATAATTTGACAGCTTATTGGTATCTGGCAGGGCTTACTTCAGTTGCAGATTGGATTGGCTCTGATGAACGATTTTTTTCTGCTGAATACAAGAGTAATAATGAGGCTTTTGACTCCCATGAAGTTGTTCGACAAGCGCTTGATTCTATCGGCTATGTACAACCTCATATCAAAGAAGGCCTTTCTTTTTACGATATGTTTGGTTTTTATCCCAATCCGATGCAACAGAAAACGATGGAGACTATCACCGGTCCTGGTATCTATGTCATCGAGGCCCCTATGGGACAGGGCAAAACTGAAGCAGCGTTAGCAGCAGCCTACCAGCTAATGCTGAAGGGGCTCGCACAAGGAATTTATTTTGCTTTGCCTACTCAGACGACGAGCAATCGGATTCATCTCCGCATTAAGGATTTTATACAGAAGATAAGCCCTGACGCAGGTCCTACGCGTTTGATTCATGCTAATTCATGGCTTCTTACGGATGATATACTACCGCAGATAAGGGAAAAATCGGGTCGCGACTGGTTTGCCTCGGCAAAAAGGGCACTGATTGCGCCATTTGGCGTGGGAACTGTGGACCAGGCACTTTTAGGCATTCTTGCGGCCAAGCATTTTTTTGTGCGGCAGTTTGCACTCGCAGGAAAGGTTGTAATTATCGATGAAGTACATAGTTACGATCTTTATACGGGTACTCTGATTGATGCACTCATTCGCGAGCTATTAAGCCTTCAGTGTACAATCATTGTCCTCTCGGCAACATTGACGAATAAACGACGTGCGCAGCTTTTAAATTCTTCAGATTCTACATCTCCTAATATCGGAGTAATAATGGATAAAAAGCCCCAACCTTATCCACTTATTTCAGGTCGAGTCAAAGAAAGACTTATCGACATACAAGAGATTCAGTCACCTCCATCGCGGAACGTTAAAATTATATGGATAGCTAAAGAAGCTGCAATATTAAAAGCCTTGGAGCTAGCGCAAAAAGGTGGAGCCGTGCTGTGGATATGCGACACGGTAGAGAGTGCACAGACTACTTATCTTCAGCTAAAGGATATTGTGGCGCCTACAACAAAATATGGGCTATTGCATTCAAGATTCCCTTTCTATCGACGAGAAATTTTAGAAGAAGAGTGGATGCAAAGACTAGGTAAAGAAGGCGTGTATCGCTGCGGCTGTATCCTTGTTGCAACCCAGATTGTCGAGCAAAGCGTCGATGTCGATGCAGACCTTATTATCACAGAACTGGCGCCTACAGATATGTTGTTGCAGCGGATGGGCCGTTTATGGAGGCATGAAAGAAGCACACGTCCTGTAACTGAGCCAGAATTCTGCCTTCTTCAGGAAGAAAAGAGCCTTACAACCTTTAAGGAATTAGAAGCACGCTCAATAAAAAATACTCTAGGAGGAAAAGCTTTCATCTATGCTCCCTACATTCTTATGCGCTCTTTAAATCTTTGGGACTCAATTAAGGAAATAACAATTCCTAATGATATACGATCCTTGCTCGAATCTACTTATGAAGAACTTGAAGAAGAGCCTTCTGCATGGAAGGAGTTATGCGATGAATGGTTTGGCTCCGATTCAGCAAAGAAAATGCTCGCCATGATGAATGCGAATTTATGGCAGATTCCTTTGAGCGATGAAGAAGGGGTGCAAACGCGCGTCAATGAACAACCAACCATAGATGTAGTCCTATGCGCTCATACTCAACCTAGTCGATATATGCTTATTGATGGCACTGAAGTTGCTTTAGACAATTCAGAGTATTCGCTCTCGGTAGCGCGCAACTTGCATAAGAATATCGTAAAAGTGCCTCAATATTGTTTTTATGAAGCATATCGGCCTCCTCCAATATTTTCAAAATATCTTCATGGTTGGGCTGCTGTTGGCATCGTGTCTGACGATACCACAGTTCAGATTGATGGACTAAAAGAAATGTATCAACTTTGCTATAGCAACGAACTTGGTCTTAAAGTGAACAACAATAAAAAAGAGGAAAATCTATGAATGTTGCCACAGATCCATGGATTCCTGTCGTTACCGTTAAGGGAGAGCCTATTCTAGTAAGCCTAATGCAGGTCTTTACAGAAGGAGAAAAATTTGCCGATCTTGCTGTTCGGCCATACGAGCGCGTTTCTCTTTTGCGGCTTTTCCTCTGCATTGCTCACGCTGCACTCGATGGACCAAAAGATTATGAAGAATGGCTCAGCCTTCCCAGTCGACTTTCAAAATCAGCTTCACAGTATCTCGGAACTTGGCACGACTCATTCGAACTATTTGATCTGCAAAAACCATGGTTGCAAGCAGCTGGAATTTCTACAGAAGCCGATACGCCAACTCCTTGGAACGATCTTTCAAAATGGACTTCAACCTCAAAGCTCTGCTTGACTTATGCATCAGGACATAATCCTACACTTTTTGATCATGAAGGCATGCAGGAAAAACGCTCGATTACTATAGAAATGGCAATTCTTTCTCTTCTTAGCTACCAATGTTTTTCTCCAGGAGGCTTGATGCCCCAAGTGTTTTGGCATGAAAAGCAAACTACTAAGTCGTCACGAGATAGCCCTTGTATTTCTGAATCCATGCTGCATGCTATCATACGCGGTGGCAATATTCTTACAACTATTTATCTAAATATGGTTCCCTATGAATATATTCTTCATTTCTATGAAGACATTGGCAGGCCACTTTGGGAGATGATACCCACTTCTTTTTATGATGAACCCAATGTGCAGAATGCAACAAAGACTTACCTGGGCAGACTTGTTCCTCTTTCCCGTCTTGTGCTCTTGCATCAGCAAGAGCCATATATGTTATTAGGGAATGCCTTGGAGTATCCCACGTTTAGTAATGGATTTGCACAAGAAGTTACTGCAACCGTTGTGCGCACCAAAATTCGCAATACTGAGAAACGGATTCTGCTTTCGTATCGGCCAACAAAGAGCATCTGGCGGCAACTTCCAGCTATCCTAGTAAAAGACAAATCCTTCGAGGTTGGTGGTCCCCTTAGCCTTTATAATTTAAGAGAGAATCAAGGTTTTGATTTACAGGTCTGCGCGCTTGCTCATAATAAAGGCTCGCTCCTTGATGTGTTTGAATCTGTCATCGCTATTCCTGCACAATTGGATTCTGATATAGGCAGGAATACCTATGACGCAGAAATAAAGCGATCAGAACACATTGCTGACATACTTGGTAAAGCGGTCGAAATGTATCGTAAAAAACTTGATGCAGCGTGGGAAAGGCGCCTACAAAACGCAGGCCCTCAAAAAGGGGCATTAAGAGCACAGCTTTATGATCGAGCAGCAAATTTTTTCTGGACAGCAATAGAACAAAATATAAATTTGCTTATTACATTTATCCAAGCTTTAGATACAGAAAATGCAGAGCATCATAAAGAATTGTGGCGGCATTTTCTTACTTCGCAAGCCTTAGCAGCATACAATTTTGCTTGCAGCAATGATACGCCACGCCAAATTCTTGCATTTACTGAAGGATGGCAATTCCTGAATGACACGCTTATTGCGCTAGATATATTACCGAATCAACAATATAAACAAACGGAGGAAGGCGATGAGCAGTCTTATTGACCAACTACGATGGTATAAAGAGCATAACGATCGAGGATTCTTTGCCAATTTGCGCAGCTATCTCATTGAAAGCAAACGGCAACGTGCGTGGCCAGCGCTCTATCGACTCAATGTACCAATAGAAGATGAGGCGCAAAGCTATATTGCAGCGTGGTATTCAATGCATCCAGAGGAAACTCAGGAAGGGAACCTTGGTACAACATGCAGAATTATTCAGAACAAAACGCAGGGAAAGCAAAGTACAGATAATAACCTGACGCCGATGGAACGCCGCTTTCTCCAGCTTTTAGCATCCGGAGATGAGCGTGAATTACGCAATCGTATTACCCGCATCATACTAATGGCAAAAAGCCAGCAAGTGCCCGTAAACTATGAACAACTTAAAATTGATAGTAACAATTGGAATCAAAAAACTAAGATCAGTTGGGCACAGGCCTTTTGGGCAGCTAATGCTACACTTCCTGGCAAACAAGAGGAAAAGAGGAGGAGTAATGAGCTGGCTCACTAAAATCGAAATTGATGCATCTCTTGCATACAAAAACAAATTTATTGATTCCTATACTTGGCACCAGGCATTATGGCAATGCTTTCCTGGCAGAAGTTCTCAAAAACGCAGTTTTTTAACAAGAGTAGATGAGACTTCTCATGGGTTTATAGCATGGATATTGAGCCTCGATAAGCCTATTCGCCCTTCCTGGTGTCCTGAAGAAGGATGGGCAATAAAAGAAATTAGTCCAGGTTTTCTCAATCATCGCTGGTATGCATTTAATCTCAAAGCTAATCCAACGAAAGCTATAATGCAAAAGCCTGCTGTCGTTGCTCCTGCTATCGATGGACAAATTAGATTGACTCGTGGCAAAAGAGTCCCTTTAACAAAAAGAGAAGATCTTAAAGCTTGGTTGGAAAGAAAGGCAGCGCAAGGAGGATTCAAGATCGTCGAAACAATTCCTCTCGATATTGGTCCTATGGCGGAATCCTATTTTTCGCGAGGGGAACAAAAAGCGTATCATGGAAGCATTCAATTCCGTGGAGTTTTAGAAGTCACTAACAAGGAGGTATTTGAAAAAACCTATTATAGCGGTATTGGTAGTGCCAAAGCCTTTGGATATGGCCTTTTACTTTTGGCTCCTGTGAGCCTCAATTGATGAAAAAAGGAGATAGAAAATGAGACATTTGGAATTGCATATCATTCAATCGGTACCGGTGGCATGTCTAAATCGAGATGATCTTAATTCTCCCAAGACTGCCCTTTTTGGAGGAGTACAGCGAGCACGTGTATCGAGCCAATCGTGGAAGCGAGCTATTCGAGAATATGCAAAAGAAAAGGCTCCATCATATTTTAAGGGCGAAAGGACACGCTTATTATACGATCCACTGTATAATGCAATGATAGATAATGGATTATCAGAGGAAGATGCAGATATAGGAGCAAAGGCCCTCATCGATTATCTTGTCAAAATAGATGAAAAATCAAAAGACAGGGTTAAATCAACAACACTCTATTTTTTATCCCCCTTAGAGATAGCAACCCTTTCCAAAGAATATGCAAAAACAAAAGACCCAAAGAAAGCCGCAAAATCGATCAATGCTGAAGCACTGTGCGATGCCGCCGATATTTCGCTTTTTGGCAGGATGGTCGCGAATGACCCTTCATTGAAAGTTGAAGGAGCTGCAATGTTTTCACATGCTCTATCAACCCACAAGGCAGACAATGAGATCGATTTCTTCGCCGCAGTCGATGATTTACAATCTGATGAAGAAGCTGGCGCTGGTATGACAAGTACACAAGAATTCAATTCTGCAACCTACTACCGCTTCATGGCGATAAACTTGGATATGCTTGCCGATAGCTGCCATCTAGCTGCTTTATCCGTTGATGAACGAAAACTAGTGGTGCGCACTTTTATCGAAGCCACTATCATGGCAATGCCAGGAGCGCGAAAAAATGCCATGAATGCTAATACACTCCCTGCATATGTTTTGGGCATTGTGCGCTCCAATGGCCATCCTATCCAACTTGTAAATGCCTTTGAGAAGCCAGTGTGGTCCAAAGAAGGTTATCTTGCAAAATCCATCCAAGCGCTTAAGGAAGAATATGCGCGACAAAAAGATATTTGGGGCATAAAAGATATTTATACTAAAGCTATTCCGGAGGTAAGCCTCCAACAATTCTTAGACGAGGTTGTTTCATATGTCATCTGAAATTGGCTATCTCGCTTTGCGCTTACAGGGTCCTTTGCAATCGTGGGGCTATAGCAGTCATTTCAATAGGCGTAGTACAAGCACAATGCCGACAAAAAGCGCAATTGCAGGGATTTGTTGCGCAGCATTCGGCTATGAGCGAGGAAGTCCGCAGGAAAAGCAGTTTATCTCAGGCTTTGCATTACTTAGCATGATTGCAATATCGATTCCACGTCGCATAGAGCATCAAAATAAGCAGTATAAATGGTATCAAATTCTACAAGTCAATAGGCTGCAGGATTATCACACTGTACAAAATACGCGGCGAGCTGATGGAAGCATCAATGATGATTGCGTAGTGACGCACCGTTCTTATATAACAGATGCCATTTTTGGTGTGGTTCTTTCTGGCAACAAAGAATTTCTTGAGGAGATTGCGGGCGCTCTTGAAGATCCTGTGTGGGGCTTATGGCTAGGCAGAAAGTCGTGCTTGCCTTCTGCGCCAATACTCGCGGGCAATGCAGTTCATCGTGGAGGAGTAAAAAATACTCAAGAGGAAGCGCTTTCTTTGCTTATCGGTGATAAAGACTTGAATTCCTATAGCTATCAGGAAGAAGTAGGGACATTTCTTGAAGGAAGCGATTCCATTCCCGATAGTCCTCTCTGCTTTGATTCAAAGGCTAGACAATTTACACCACGCAGAATAAAGAGCCATGAAGCAATCAAATAAGGAAAAGCAATGCGCATTCCTTCTTCCCCCATCTCAATAAAAGAACGCACTTCAATGCTTTTTCTACAGTATGGGCTTCTTGATGTACAAGATGGAGCCTTTGTGCTCGTTGATGAAAATGGTGTAAGAATTCAAATTCCTATTGGTGGAGTTGCTTGTTTATTCCTTGAACCCGGTACCACAATAACCCATGCTGCAGTGAGTCTTGCTGCTCAGGTAGGAACGCTTCTTGTATGGGTAGGAGAAGGAGGCGTCAGGCTGTATGCATCAGGGCAGCCTGGAGGTGCCAGGTCCGATAAACTACTCTATCAGGCTAAGCTTGCATTAGATAATGAATTACGGCTTAAAGTAGTCCGGGCAATGTACCAATATCGGTTTAAGGAAATGCCACCAAGCAAAAGAAGCATAGAACAACTTCGAGGTATTGAAGGGGTGCGAGTCAGGACTATGTATGAGCTCCTTGCACAAAAATATCGCGTACCTTGGAAAAATCGGAGATATGATCCTGATAACTGGGACAATGCCGATCCTATAAATAAGACTCTCAGCGCTGCAACGCATGCGCTTTATGGGATCTGTGAAGCAGCGATTTTGGCGGCAGGATACGCTCCTGCGATCGGTTTCATACATACCGGTAAGCCTCTTTCTTTTGTCTATGATATCGCCGATTTAGTAAAATTTGATACCGTTGTGCCGATTGCTTTTGAAGTAATTGCAAAGAAAAGCACAAACCCTGTGAGAGATGTTCGTCTCAGATGTCGCGATAGTTTTAGAGAATCGAAACTACTAAAGATGCTCATTCCCACTATTGAGCAAATTTTGGCAGCAGGGGAGATTCAGCCACCTGAAGCCCCACCAGAATCAGTTCCGATAGCAATTCCGAATAAAGAAGGCATAAGCGATGCTGGTCATCGTTACTGAGTCAATCCCAGATCGATTGCGTGGCTATTTAAGCCGCCTTATGCTTGAAATCAGGGCAGGTGTGTTTGTAGGCAATTATTCTGTACGAGTGAGAGAAATGCTCATAAATACCATTTACGCAAATGTCGAGGATGGAAATGTAATAGTTGCCTGGTCGGCAAATAATGAAAGTGGCTTTGATTTTGAGACCATAGGAAAGAATAGGCGCATTCCGGTTCAGTTCGATGGAACAAAGCTTATCTCTTTTCTCCCGGAAAAAGAAATTCTAGATAAAGAGAACACAAGTTCTTTGACACATTTAGGGAAGGATAACCACTTGTCTCAAAATTCGGTAGATTTTGATAAGTTGTCTAATTCATTTTCTTAGCAGCAATATAAGGGAAGAGTGTTCCCCGCGCATGCGGGGATGAACCGCATGAACTAGAGAAACTAGCGCAGAAAGATTCTGTGTTCCCCGCGCATGCGGGGATGAACCGTCCAAGCGAAGGATGCCGATAATAATACGTATCGTGTTCCCCGCGCATGCGGGGATGAACCGTGAATCCCCATGCTTTCATAACTTCAAGCGCTTCGTGTTCCCCGCGCATGCGGGGATGAACCGTGGCTTGGGCTGTTTTAATAATTCGGCAGTCTGAGTGTTCCCCGCGCATGCGGGGATGAACCGAGTTTGCGTTTCCGGACGCTCTCCGACCCCCGCGTGTTCCCCGCGCATGCGGGGATGAACCGATCGGGCTGATCACTTTTCCCGACTCTGATAATGTGTTCCCCGCGCATGCGGGGATGAACCGCGTATTATGACGCAACTGAGGCGCTGCGAGCATGTGTTCCCCGCGCATGCGGGGATGAACCGACATTGCTAGCTGCACACTTGGTCATCATGTTCGTGTTCCCCGCGCATGCGGGGATGAACCGATTGCCTATCTATTATTGAAGCTGGAAAATGGAGTGTTCCCCGCGCATGCGGGGATGAACCGTCCGCCGCAGCGCCTCATCCGCTGACATCGCACGTGTTCCCCGCGCATGCGGGGATGAACCGAACTTTACGCACAAAAAGAAAAAGCGCGGGGTGGTGTTCCCCGCGCATGCGGGGATGAACCGAGCGCAATATCCGTAAGGCAAAGCGCGAGGTAACGTGTTCCCCGCGCATGCGGGGATGAACCGAATCCAGAAGCGAATAATCTCAATCCTGAATCCGTGTTCCCCGCGCATGCGGGGATGAACCGAGTAATCGCCGCAGCAACCCCAGCAGCCGCAAGGTGTTCCCCGCGCATGCGGGGATGAACCAAGCATGATACGGACGCAACACAGGATGCGAAGCTGTGTTCCCCGCGCATGCGGGGATGAACCGGTAAACGATGATCGAGCTCATGCAAAAAATAAAGTGTTCCCCGCGCATGCGGGGATGAACCGCAACACCGCCAAGCGCCTTCGCAGGAGTGAATAGTGTTCCCCGCGCATGCGGGGATGAACCGTCGCACTATTAAAATACAACGCCGCGCTCGATGGTGTTCCCCGCGCATGCGGGGATGAACCGGTTAGTAAGGTATTCTTTCATTGTGTCAAGGAAGTGTTCCCCGCGCATGCGGGGATGAACCGTACAACGATATTCCAACTGGTATTACGGCTTATAGTGTTCCCCGCGCATGCGGGGATGAACCGCCACTATATTCTGTCCTATATCCTCCTTTTTTGTGTTCCCCGCGCATGCGGGGATGAACCGGACTTGTATGTGGCATGGCGCACGCTTGAGGGCGTGTTCCCCGCGCATGCGGGGATGAACCAGATAACTCTTTGCTAGGCGAAATAGAGCCTGGAAGTGTTCCCCGCGCATGCGGGGATGAACCGAATGGCAAAGATGGCTGCTGCGGTGCGTAAGAAGTGTTCCCCGCGCATGCGGGGATGAACCGTCCTGTTTTGACTGCTGCAAGGCGTCCTGTGAGGTGTTCCCCGCGCATGCGGGGATGAACCGACGGCTGTAACGATCAATTATGTGCGGGTAGAGGTGTTCCCCGCGCATGCGGGGATGAACCGTATTACTGTTTTTTGTGGATGAAGATATAGAAAGTGTTCCCCGCGCATGCGGGGATGAACCGTATGACAAAATATGGCGATGAAGTCATTCTTTCGTGTTCCCCGCGCATGCGGGGATGAACCGAATATAAGCGGATAATCGCTGAGCGTCGAGAAAGTGTTCCCCGCGCATGCGGGGATGAACCGCGGACCGCAGCCCTTCACTCCATCGAGAAAAGCGTGTTCCCCGCGCATGCGGGGATGAACCGGCAATGGACAACTGAGAGTTATGCAAATATGGTGTGTTCCCCGCGCATGCGGGGATGAACCAGTCGGGAATCTGGCCGCTAGCATGTCGGGCATGTGTTCCCCGCGCATGCGGGGATGAACCGCTGTTTGCGCACAGATTGAGTACTATGTCGTTGTGTTCCCCGCGCATGCGGGGATGAACCCGCTTGAAAAGCGGCCTTGGTTCAAGGAGTCTCGTGTTCCCCGCGCATGCGGGGATGAACCGCGGGTATCGCACGGTAGAAGTAACGTGCGATTCGTGTTCCCCGCGCATGCGGGGATGAACCGTGTCCCCGTCTGTGCGGCGAGATTTATAGTATCGTGTTCCCCGCGCATGCGGGGATGAACCGCTGTTTGCGCACAGATTGAGTACTATGTCGTTGTGTTCCCCGCGCATGCGGGGATGAACCCGCTTGAGGGTTTGTCAAAAGACAACTGGGT
>Ga0116176_10003377_pt1 | contig 11827 bp, 12 predicted proteins | sample AD_STIC08_MetaG_FD_89803 | JGI IMG/M metagenome (GOLD analysis project Ga0116176, IMG submission 89803) | Active sludge microbial communities of municipal wastewater-treating anaerobic digesters from USA - AD_STIC08_MetaG | ecosystem: Engineered > Bioreactor > Anaerobic > Digestate | place: USA... | reverse complement strand
CCTTCTTCGCGGGCGGCGCCGCTCTCTTTGATGCGGCGGTTTGTGACGTGCCTGTAGTCTTGCTCGCACCCACTCCAACGCCTATGCCGCCCCGCCCAATACCAAGGGCGGTTCCTTTCGTCTTTGTATTTATATCGGACAGGCCACCTTCAAAAATGACGGACAGCCTTTGAATGTTGTCGCTCTGACACGACGGGCAAACGAAATCCATAAAACCTCCTTAGATTGGCTTATGACGAGACAGAAACACGATGCGAGACTAATAACGCCGCAGCAAACCCGCACGCGCCAGCGTGGCCAGCCACTGCGCGTCGGCCATGTCGGTCTTGCGACCAGGCACGGCCTTGACGTGGCGCGCGTTGACCACCCACGCGACGATGCCCACCGCCTCCAGCGCCGCGAACGGGCTCTTCCAGTACACCCCCGTGCTCTCCATCACCACCACCTCGGGCCTGATCTCCAGCGCCCACTGCGCCAAGGCGCGGCGGTCGCGTTTGAAGGCGCCGAAGTCGCGCTTGGTGACCTCCACGCGGCCGTCCTCATGCTCGACCACCGCGCAGGCGGTGATCTTGGCTTGGTGAACGTCCAGCGCGATCACGCGCTTGTGCATCGGGGTCAGATCCATGCCTCAGCTCCTGCAGCTTGAACAACAATCACAAGCGTGCGGGCCCGCGCAGGTGCCGCCGACCAACGGCCTGCCGGGCAAGCCCGGCGGCTCTATTTAATGTGGGCTGTCAGGCGCAACCAGGACCGAAAGGCACCGGATATCGCCCGCAGGCAATCCTGGGTACGAGTGGTCGGCAGCGGGTCAAGTTAGCGATCGCGGTCGAGTGCCATCAAAGAATTGACCGACCTCTACCCACGCTGGCCCGCACGCCCAAGTGTCTTCCATCGTCCAGGGTGCCCGGTCCTGGTCATGACAGTTAGCGTCGTAGAGCGGGTCGCTCGCCTTCATCAGCTCGATCTGCGCGATGAGCTCCTTTGCGCTCGCGTGCTCGACTTCGGCCTCGTCGAGCCGGGCCGCCGGGTAGAAGATCTCTTCCTCGATCGTCGCATGGACGGTCAGCATCTGGCAGATCTGGCGCGCCAGGGTCTCCCGCCTGACCAGCGTTCACACGGCTGAGGAGAAGTCTGCAAAATACTGTGTATTTGCGCAGTATTCATGCCAGCCACCGCCAAACCCAAGCGCTACAACCCCCGCCACCCCGAACGCACTCTGCTCTACCAAACCGTGGCCGAGCACTACGAGAGCTGGCTGGAGCTGGCTTGCGAGGGTCAATTTGAGGGCCAGGGCGACCACCACAGCCCCAGGCCCTACGTGCGCAAAGCGTTCGAGAAATATCTGGAGTGCGGCATCTTCGCCCACGGCTTTGCCCGCGCCCGCTGCGACGACTGCGGACACGACTTCCTGGTCGCCTTCTCGTGCAAAGGCAGGGGTGTCTGCCCCTCATGCAACACCCGGCGCATGGCTGAGACGGCGGCACACCTCACCGACCATGTGTTTCCCCGCCTGCCGGTGCGCCAGTGGGTGCTGTCGGTGCCCAAACGGCTGCGGTACTACATGCAGCGAGAGGGCCCGGTGCTGGGCATGGTGCTGCGCATCTTCCTACGCGTCATCGCGCAAACGCTGCAAGCCAACAGCCCTGGTGCGGCCAATGTGGACAAGGCAGCACTGCACATAGGCGCAGTCGCCTTCATCCACCGCTTTGGCTCCAGTCTGAACGAGCATGTGCACTTCCATGTCTGCGCAGTCGATGGCGTGTTTGAGGAAGTGGCGGGCGAGGAGGTCGATGCTGCTGATGCAGCTTCTCAAAGCTCACCATCGCGCATCATCTTCCACCCCGCCACCGGCGTGACTGCGGATGCCGTGGGTCAGGTGCAGGCCAGCTTACGCAAACGCATCCTGCGCGCCTTTGTCGGACGGGGCCTGCTGGAGAGTTTCGAGGCCCAAGAGATGCTGGGCTACAAGCACAGCGGGTTTTCGGCGGACACCAGCGTGTGCATAGCGGCGCACGACCGCGCCGGGCTGGAGCGGCTGCTGCGCTACTGCGCCCGCCCGCCGTTTGCCATGGAGCGGCTGCGCAAAGCGGGCAGCGAGCTGGTCTACCGCTGCGCCAAGCAGCACAGCGAGCCCGGCAGCCTGCCTCACAACAAGCGCGGCGTAAAGGCCGATGAGATCACCCTCACCCCGCTGGAGCTGATTGAACGTATCGCCAAGCTGGTGCCCCCGCCGCGCACGCACCGCCACCGCTACTTTGGCGTGCTGGCACCGAACTCACCCTTGAGGCCTGCCGTCACGGCGCTGGCGCGTGATGCAGCGGTGAAACCGGCGCAGGTGCAAGCCGAGCCAGCCAGCACGGCTGCAGGCGAGGGCGCACTTGGGGTAAGAAGCCCACTGCCAACCCAGACCGAGCCCGCCCAGCCGGTGCCACCCAAGCGCCCGGCGCACTATTTGTGGGCGGTGCTGATGGCCCGTATCTACGAGGTGTTCCCGCTGCTGTGCCCCATCTGCGGCGGGCAAATGCACATCATCGCCTTCATCACACACAGTGCCGATATCCGCCAAATACTGGAGCACATCGGGGTGGAGACGGAGCCGCCGCACATCACCCCGGCACGCGGGCCGCCACTGTGGGACGAGTGCGACGCGCAAGCCGCAGAGGGCGTGGAGCCAGCCCCAGACTGGGATGAAGCGACCCAACCGGCCCCGGACTTCGAGGTCGATCAGCGCGTCAGTTGGTAGGGTGGCAACAGCGGTTAACAGTGGTTTTGCCAACGTTGCGAGGCAGCGCTGCGCCTGTCACCGCCAAAAACGGGTCATACCGAAAAATCTCGGGCAACTGGCTTTGAGAAATCAACCCAGCAGTCCCCTGTGTGCATGCCTGAGACGCCCCAAACGTGTGCTATACTTGTGCTCATGCGGTTGGATTTCCTATCCCCCAAACGTGTGCTATACTTGTGCTCATGCGGTTGGATTTCCTATCCCCTCACAGCGATGATTATCCCTTGTGGTCACTCATCCTGATAACGGCTTGGCTTGTGAACTGGCTGCGTGCTTGGGTGATGCTGCGCGAGTTTCTGCAGGGCGCGGTTCCGCCGAGCTGCAATTGATATAAACCAACGATATTGGAGACACTGAGCATGACGGATGCATTTGTCGGTGAACTGCTGGGTACCGCCACGCTCATTCTGCTGGGCAACGGTGCGGTGGCCAATGCCGTGCTGTCGAAAAGCAAGGCGCAAAATTCCGGCTGGATTGTCATAGTCACGGGCTGGGCCTGTGGCATATTGGCTGGAATACTGGTCGCGAATGCGGTCGGCGCGCCTGGCCACCTTAATCCGGCAATCACCGTCGCATTCGCGATGGCGGATGGAAACTGGAGCAACGTGATTCCCATGATTTGCGGCCAGTTCCTGGGCGCCTTCATCGGCAGTGTGCTGGTGTGGCTCGCCTTTCTGGCCCATTGGAAAGAAACCGAGGATCCCGGCCTGAAACTCGCCGCGTTCTGCACCGGCCCGGCCATCCGCAATTACGGCGCAAATATCGTCACCGAAATCATCGGCGCCTTTGTTCTCGCCTTCGTCGTGGCGGCCATCGTTGCGGCGGCAGGCAAGGCCGGCGATACCCTGCCGCCGCTGCTGGTCCCGCTCACCGTTGCAATATTGGTTTGGGGGCTTGGCCTGTCGCTCGGTGGCCCCACCGGCTATGCGATCAATCCTGCCCGGGACCTGGGCCCGCGCATTGCGCATGCACTCCTTCCGATCGCCGGCAAGGGTAGTTCTGACTGGAGCTACGCCTGGATCCCGGTCGTCGGTCCCCTCATTGGCTGCGCAGCCGGCGTGCTGGTCGCCAAGGCATGCGGCGTGATTTGACTACGGTGGGATGCGACCAATTCTTTAACTGGATGACTCTGGAGAAATCATGACTTCCATGCCCCTGTCAAAGGCCCAGGCTGCGCTAGACGCCGCGGCGGCAAAAGCTAAGCAAATCGGTCAGCCCATGAACATCGCCGTGGTGGACGACGGCGGCCATCTGGTGGCTTTCGCGCGCATGGATGGCGCGATCAAGGCAAGTATCGATATTTCTATCCGCAAGGCGCGCACCTCCATATTGATGGGCCTGCCGACCAGCGTGCTCATGCCGCTCGTTCAGCCCGGCGCAGAACTGTATGGCCTCGAGCAAACCGCAGGAGGCATGGTCGCTTTCGGTGGCGGCGTTCTGATCAAGGACGGCGCCGCCGTCATCGGCGCCATCGGTGTTAGCGCCGGTAGTGTCGAACAGGATATCTCCGTCGCAGAAGCGGGCGCGGCGAAGGCCGCCAAGTAAATGCAGGCAGGTCTGCGTTGCCGGTACTCGGCCATGGTGGCGGTAACGCTGAACACTTGGAAATTCCGCTGCAGTCAAACCAATATCATTTAGGAGACATATATGAATGAGCCAAATGTAGATCCGCAGGTTGATTACCCTCTTGGCGTGCACAGAAAGGATCTTCTTTTCACGCCCACTGGTAAATCGGTCGACGAGATCACGATCGAGGCCGTCGTTTCGGGCAAGGTGACGGCCGAAGATCTGCGGATTACCCCAGATACCTTGCGCTTACAGGCCCAGATATCGGAAAAGGTAGGGCGCGTGCAATTGGGCGCCAATTTGCGGCGCGCGGCCGAGATGACGGCAATTTCCGATGCGCGTGTGCTCGAAATCTATAACGCGCTTCGCCCAACGCTTCCACAAAAGCCGAACTCGAGGCGATTGCCACCGAATTGGCGACCAGCTATCAGGCCGAAAACCTTGCCGCGCTCGTGCGGGAAGCCGCTGACGTTTATGAGGGGCGCGATATCTTGGCTGCAAGCAAATAGGAGATCTGACAATGAAGACATCTGCTGCAAAGAAGTCTGAACAAGCGGCGCGGCATTCCGCGCGGACATTGGTTCTCGAGGACCGGCCGGTCAACCTCGACGGTTTTGTTGAGGAATGGCCCGAAAAGGGAATGGTGGCCATGGACAGCGAGTTCGACCCGCAGCCCAGCGTGCGGGTTGAAGGCGGACGCATCGTGGAAATGGACGGTGTGGAGCGCGCGAACTTTGACTTCATCGACCAGTTCATCGCCGACAAGGCGATCGATGTCGAGACCACCTTGAAGTCGATGGCGCTGCCTGCCGACGAGATCGGAAAAATGCTCGTGGACCCGCATGTGTCGCGCCAGGAAGTGCTTGCCGTGACCAAGGGTTTGACGCCAGCCAAGCTGCTTGCGGTGGCCAAGACCTTGAACATCGTCGAAATCATGATGGGCATGCAGAAGATGCGCGCCCGCCGCACACCGGCCGTTCAGGGACACTGCACAAGCGCACGCGACAACCCCTTGCAGGTGGTGTGCGATGCCGCCGAAGCATCCATCCGCGGGTTCGCGGAAGTGGAGACGACGCTGGGCATCGTCCGTTATGCACCGCTCGTCGCCATGGCGCAGCAGATCGGCAGCCAGGTCGGCACCGGCGGACCGCTGACCCAGTGTGCCCTCGAGGAGGCGACGGAGCTGGATCTGGGCATGCGCGGCATCACCGGCTATGCCGAGACCATCTCTGTGTATGGCACTGAACCGGTCTTCGTGGACGGGGACGATACGCCGTGGTCCAAGGCCTTCCTGGCGGCCGCCTATGCGTCGCGCGGCATCAAGATGCGCTTCACCTCAGGCACCGGCTCCGAGGTGCAGATGGGCAATGCGCAGGGCAAGTCCATGCTCTATCTGGAGATCCGTTGCATCCTGATCGCCAAGGGTGCCGGCGTGCAAGGCCTGCAGAACGGCTCCATCTCATGCATCGGCGTGTCCGGTGCGGTGCCCGCCGGCATTCGGGCGGTCGCCGCCGAGAATCTGCTTGCTGCGATGGTGGACCTCGAATGCGCATCCGGCAACGACCAGTCCTTTTCCCACTCGGCCATCCGCCGCACGGCCCGCCTGATGCCGCAGATGATGCCGGGCACTGACCTCGTGTGCTCGGGCTTCTCGTCGATGCCGAACTACGACAACATGTTCGCCGGTTCGAACCTCGATAGCGACGACTACGACGACTACAACACCATCCAGCGCGACCTGCAGATCGACGGTGGTTTGCGGCATGTCAAGGAGGCGGACATCCTTGCGGTGCGGACCCGTGCGGCGAAGGCATTGCAAGCCGTTTTTGCGCACCTCGAGTTGCCGCCCATCAGCGACGCGGAGGTCGACGCCGCGATCTACGCCAATGGCAGCAAGGAACTGCTCCCGCGTGACGTGCTCGAGGACCTGAAGGGCGCCCAGCAAGTCATGGACCGAAACATCACCGGTCTGGACCTTGTCAAGGCGCTGGAGAGCACGGGCTTCTCCGACGTCGCGCAGAACCTGCTCGCAGTACTGCGCCAGCGCATTTCCGGCGACCTGCTCCAGACCTCGGCGATCCTGACCCGCGATCTGCAGCCGCTCTCGGCCGTGAACGATGCGAACGACTACGAAGGTCCCGGAACCGGCTATCGCCCGTCCGGCGCGCGCTGGGAGGAAATGAAACGCCTGCGCCACGTGACCAGCGCTTCGAACCCTGAAATGGAGGTTGACTGACATGACGAACCAACAAGCACCTGCAGAGCGGACGCTCTCGTTCAAGGAAGTCGGGCCGGCGACGCGCGGCAAGCGCAGTGACGAGGTGGTGATCGCCGTGTCACCGGCCTTCGCCGACTACTTCTCCAAGTCCATCGTCGACATACCGCACGCGGAGATCATGCGTCAGATCCTCGCGGGCATCGAGGAGCAGGAAGTTCATGCCCGTGTGATCCGCGTGCGTCACAGCTCGGACCTGGCGATCCTCGCGCACACCGCTGCCAAGCTCTCGGGCTCCGGTATTGGCATCGGTATTCTGTCGCGCGGCACAACCATGATCCATCAACGCGATCTGCCTCGCCTGTCGAGCCTTGAACTGTTTCCGCAGTGTCCCCTGCTCACCCTTGAGACTTACCGCAACATCGGCTCGAACGCCGCCCGGTATGCCAAGGGCGAGTCGCCGGAGCCGGTGCCCACGCTGAACGACCAGATGGCGCGGCCGCGTTGGCAGGCCAAGGCCGCGCTCCTGCATCTCAAGGAAACCGAGCAGGTCAACCGCGGCCTCGGCGTCATCGAGGTGATGCAGGAGTTCTCGCCCGCCGCTTCGAATTGACATTGCAGGAGGACCTTGAGTTGAAAAAACGGACCGTTGTAGGCGTCGATATTGGCAACTCGACGACCGAGGCAAGCGCAGCCCTCATCGCGGATGGTGAGGTGTCCTATCTTGGCGGCGCCCTGACCCGAACCACGGGCATCAAAGGCACCGTCAAGAACGTGGACGGCGTTGCCAAGGCTGTCCTGCATGCGATCGGGGAGGCTGGAATCAGCCTTGCCGAACTCGAGGTCGTCCTGCTCAACGAAGCGACGCCGGTCATCAGCGACCTGGCGATGGAAACCATCACCGAAACGATCATCACCGAGTCGACCATGATCGGGCATGACCCGCGAACACCGGGCGGACAGGGGCTCGGGGTGGGCACGATCGTGGAGTTCGAATCGTTGCCGGGTTTCGTGGCCGGAACACCGGTTCTCGTGCTGATCGACCGCCGCTTCGATTTCGAAGCGGCAGCGCAGGGCATCAACGATGCGATCGCGCGCGGCGTCGGCGTCGTCGGCGCCATTCTTGCCAGCGACGATGCCGTGCTGGTCGCCAACCGCTTGCGCGTCAAGATGCCGATCATCGACGAGGTCTCGAGGATCGACGCCGTGCCAGTCGGCATGCTCGCCGCCGTCGAGGTCGCCGGCCCCGGGCAGTCGATCCGGACCTTGTCGAACGCATTCGGCCTGGCGACGATCTTCGAACTCGACCCCGAGCAGACCCGCGCGGTCTCGGCGGTGGCTCGCGCGCTCATCGGCAACCGTTCTGCTGTCGTCGTTCGCACACCGTCTGGCGACGTCGCCGACCGGACCATTCCTGCCGGGGTTCTCGAACTGGTCGGCGTGTCCCGCCGTGCCACCATCGATGTGGCGCGGGGCGCCGCGGACATCATGGCCGAGGTCCAGCGCGTCAGCCCCTTGCTCGACGTCCTCGGCGAAGCCGGAACCAATGCGGGCGGCATGATCGCCAACGTGCGGCAGAGCATGGCGGATCTGTCAAAGCATGCGCTGCACGATGTGCGCATCCAGGACCTTCTGGCGATCGACACGCTGGTGCCGCAGGAAGTCCGGGGCGGCGTCGCGGGCGAGGTCGCGCTGGAGAACGCCGTCGCGCTGGCGGCCATGGTGGGTACCAAGGAAAGCGTGATGCAGGTCGTCGGTGAAGCCGTTGCCGAGCGCTTGCGCTCACTCGGTGCAAGCCAGGTGGATGTCGTGATCGGTGGCGTCGAAGCCGAGATGGCGGTTCTCGGTGCCTTGACGACGCCAGGCGCGGACAAGCCGATCGTCGTGCTCGACCTCGGCGGCGGCTCGACCGATGCCGCGATGCTCGATGCAGAAGGACGCACGGACGTCATCCATCTGGCCGGCGCCGGCGATCTGGTCACGAAGCTCATCGATGCCGAACTGGGCCTCGGCAACCTCGAGCTGGCGGAGGAAATCAAGCGTTGCCCGCTCGGCAAGGCGGAGAGTTTCTTCCACATCCGCCTGGAGAACGGCACGGTCCAATTCTTCGAGACCCCGCTGCCTGCCACGGCGTTTGCGCGGGTGGTCACGCTGAACGAATCCGGCATGAACCCGATCCCCACGCGCCACACCCTGGAGCGGGTGCGCGACGTCCGGCGCACCGCCAAGAAGCGCGTCTTCGTCGTCAACGCCTTGCGCGCGCTCCACACCGTGGCGCCGGACGGCGATCTGCGGCGCATCGATTTCGTCGTTCTGCTGGGCGGATGCGCGCTGGACTTCGAGATCCCGGAACTGATCGCGGAGGCGCTGGCGCCGTACGGGATCGTTTGCGGCACCGGCAATGTGCGGGGCACCGAAGGGCCGCGCAATGCGGTGGCCTCGGGCCTCGTGGCCGCTTATGGAGCGCGCCAGCCGAGTGCCGGCAAGGACAGGGCGAAGGGCCGTGTCGCTGTCGCCGACGGGCAGGGTCATCATGCGTGAGGGGCGTGAGGGGGGACAGGCCGCCAAGCCGGCGATTCTCGTCGTCAGCGCCTTGCAGGGCCCTGTCGAGAAACAGGTGCTTGCGGGCATGGAGGAAGAGGGCGTGCCCTTCGTCCTCGAGCGTGCCTCAGCCGATCAGCAAGCCGACGAACTGGCATCGGGGGCTGCGCTGCGGTCCACGCTCGAAGTCGGCGTGGGCATCGACGGCATGGGCCGGGTCTGCGTCCAGCACGGCAAACTCACCGATACGCTGCCGGCCCTGTCATTCGACGGGCGATCGGACCTGGCACTCGCGCGCAGCGCGGGACACAACGCGGCGCGCATCGTTGTCGGCCTGCCGCTGCGCCTGAGTTGAACGCCGCCGTGCAAACAGTCTCATCGCCCTGCGTGGCAGTTTGCCGGCTTGATGCGTCCAGTGGGCTGTGTGTCGGCTGCGCACGCAGCAGCGCCGAAATCGCCCAGTGGGTGCGCATGAGCGAGCACGAGCGGCTGGCGGTGATGGCCCAGCTATCCGGCCGCTTCGTGCAATGGCCGGCGCTGCAAGCGGCGCGCAGCGCCCTTGATGAAGTGGCAGTGCCGCCCGGCTCATGCCATCGACCCGATATGCCCTGAGGAGAAAGCATGGTCAAGCTCAACAAGATCTACACGCGCACCGGCGACGGCGGAACAACCGGTCTCGTCACGGGCAAGCGCAGACTCAAATCTGACCTTCGCATCGAGGCCTATGGCACGGTCGACGAAACCAATTCAGTCATCGGCATGGCGCGCGTGCATCTGGGTGAGCTCCATGCCGATGTCGACAAGATGCTCGGCCACATGCAGAACGACCTGTTCGACCTGGGCGCCGATCTTGCAACGCCGGTTGACGAACTGCCGTCCGGGCATGCTCCGTTGCGGATCACCGCCAGCCAGACGGCCCGCGTGGAGGCCGAGATCGATGCGCTCAACGAGCGGCTGCAAGCCCTGACCTCCTTCGTGTTGCCGGGGGGAACGCCGGCTGCATCCACCTTGCACATGGCGCGCACTGTCGCGCGTCGGGCCGAGCGCTTGATGGTTGCGCTTGCGAATCTGCCGGATGAGCAGGTCAACCCCGAAGGTGTGCGTTACATCAATCGCGCCTCGGACCTGTTGTTCGTCGCGGCGCGCATCGCCAACGACGAGGGGCGCGCCGACGTGCTGTGGGTGCCGGGTCAGCATCGCTAGTCGAACGCACCGCGCTGCCGTTGCTGCGGTCGCGCAAACGAAAAAAAGGGCCGGAACTCGTCCGACCCTCCTTGCGTCCTTTGCCCAGATGCGTGCCGGCGGCGGCCACGCATCTGGAAGACCTGATTACAGATTGTCCAGATAGGTCCGCAGCTTGTCGCTCCGGCTCGGGTGCTTGAGCTTGCGGATCGCCTTCGCTTCGATCTGGCGGATGCGCTCGCGGGTGACGTCGAACTGCTTGCCGACTTCTTCCAGCGTGTGGTCCGTGCTCATCTCGATGCCGAAGCGCATGCGCAGCACCTTGGCCTCGCGCGGAGTCAGGCTGTCGAGGATGTCCTTCACCACGTCGCGCAGGCCGGCCTGCATGGCGGCTTCGATCGGCGCGGTGTTGTTGGTGTCCTCGATGAAATCGCCCAGGTGCGAATCGTCGTCGTCCCCGATCGGCGTTTCCATGGAGATCGGCTCCTTGGCGATCTTCATGATCTTGCGGATCTTGTCCTCGGGGATTTCCATCTTCTCGGCCAGCGTCGGCGCATCCGGCTCGAAGCCGAATTCCTGCAAGTGCTGGCGCGAGATGCGGTTCATCTTGTTGATCGTCTCGATCATGTGGACCGGGATGCGGATCGTGCGGGCCTGGTCGGCGATCGAACGGGTGATCGCCTGGCGAATCCACCAGGTCGCGTAGGTCGAGAACTTGTAGCCGCGGCGGTATTCGAACTTGTCCACCGCCTTCATCAAGCCGATATTGCCTTCCTGGATCAGGTCGAGGAACTGCAGGCCGCGGTTGGTGTACTTCTTGGCGATCGAGATGACGAGGCGCAGGTTGGCCTCGATCATTTCCTTCTTGGCGTCGCGCGAGGACTTTTCGCCCTCGTTCATCTTCTTGTTGATGTCCTTGAGGTCATCGATCGGCACGACGGCCTTGGCCTGGATATCGATCAGCTTCTGCTGCAGTTCCTGCACGGGCGGCAGATTGCGGCTGAGGATGACGGAGTAGGGCTTGTTGGCGGCGACTTCCTTCTCAGCCCATTGCTTGTTCAGCGCGTTGGGCGGGAAGGTCTTGATGAAGTGGTCCTGCGGCATGCCGCACTTGTCCACCACGATCTTGCGCAGTTCGCGTTCGTAGCGGCGCACGTCGTTGTACCGGCTCGGTTTGTCTGGACACAGTTTTGCAACTCAGGCGGCCTTTCGCATGGCATAGGCCTGACGGGCTTCGTGGGGGGACATGAAGCCCAGTTTTTCGAGACGCCAATGGCGATTGTAGCGGTCCTTGAACTCTGTCACGGCAGCACGGACTTCCTCGACGTTCTTGAAGACACGGCCGTGGATGGCCTGCTCCTTGAGCGTCCGGTTGAAGCGTTCAGCGACGCCGTTGGTCTGCGGCTCGGCAACGAAGGCGAAGCTTGGGGCGATGCCCCAGAACTTGACTTGGTTGAGGAAGTCATCGGCCGTGTATTGGGTGCCGTGATCCATGCGCAGCGCCAGACCGCGCCCGGCATCGGCGCCGGTGGCGCCGAATT
>Ga0116176_10003372_pt1 | contig 11839 bp, 9 predicted proteins | sample AD_STIC08_MetaG_FD_89803 | JGI IMG/M metagenome (GOLD analysis project Ga0116176, IMG submission 89803) | Active sludge microbial communities of municipal wastewater-treating anaerobic digesters from USA - AD_STIC08_MetaG | ecosystem: Engineered > Bioreactor > Anaerobic > Digestate | place: USA... | reverse complement strand
ACCATACCACCAATGCCGCCATCAATAACAAAATCTACCTTATCTCCGAATTTTTCATAGATCACTTCCGGGTCGGTATACTCTTCTACCATCTCGCCAGGCAGTGAAGCGCTGAGGATAGGATTGCCAAGCTCATCAAGTATATGTTGGCAGATATTATTATCAGGCACCCTTAACCCGATGGTTGATTTTTTGCTCTGCAGCATCTTAGGCACCTGCTTGCTGGCAGGTAATATAAAGGTATACGGGCCGGGTAAATATCTTTTCAATAAACGATACAGCGGCGTATCAATGCTTTTTGTGTAATCGCTCAGGTGACTGAGGTCGCGGCAGATAAAGGATAACTGCGCTTTTTGCGGATCTGTATTCTTTATCTTACTGATACGCTCTACGGCTTTGTGCTGGTTAATATCACATCCAAGTCCATAAATGGTATCGGTGGGGTAAATGATCACACCTCCGTCTTTCAGGCATTCTGCCACCTGTTTTACCAGCCTTGGCTGTGGATCTTTTGGATGTACCTGTATCAGCAACGATGGATCATTTTAATTACCTGCACAACTTACTAAAATCATTTTAATCAGTTACTTTTGCCGCCGTAGTCAATATCAGGCTGCTTTATAACATTCTAAAACCAGTTTATGTCAGTTATTTGCGTTGGCACCATGGCTTTTGATGCTATTGAAACCCCGTTTGGAAAAACCGACAGGATCGTTGGCGGCTCGGCCACTTATGTAGCTTATGCGGCCGGAAATTTTGTAACCCCTATCCAACAGATATCCATTGTAGGGTACGATTTTCCTAAAGAAGAAATGGATGAATTGAAAAGAAGAGGAGTTTCTCTCGACGGCGTGGAAATTGTAAAAGATAAAAAATCATTTTTCTGGAGCGGAAAATACCACCTGGATATGAACAGCCGGGATACCCTGATTACCGACCTGAATGTACTGGCAGATTTTAACCCGGTTGTTCCGGAATCGTACCAGGGCGCCGAATTTTTAATGCTGGGTAACCTGATGCCTAAGTTGCAGCTGAGTGTGATCAACCAATTAAAGGTTCGTCCCAAACTGATCGTAATGGACACCATGAACTTTTGGATGGACACCGCCATGGACGACCTGAAAGAAGTACTGAAAAAAGTAGACGTGCTGCTGGTCAACGACGGCGAAGCAAGGCAATTAAGCGGCGAACTCTCCCTGGTTAAAGCAGCCCGTGAGATCATGAAAATGGGACCACAGTTCCTGATCATAAAGAAAGGAGAACACGGTGCTTTACTGTTTCATGAAAATCATGTTTTCTTTGCACCGGCCTTACCATTAGAAGAAGTGTTTGACCCAACCGGCGCCGGTGACACTTTTGCCGGAGGCTTTATCGGTCATCTTGCCAAAACAAAAGACATCAGTTTTGAGAATATGAAAACCGCCATTATCATCGGCAGTGCCATGGCCAGTTTTTGTGTAGAGAAGTTCGGGCCCGAAAGGCTGAAAGAAATAACAAAGGCTGATATTGATGAACGCCTGGCCGAATTTGTTCAGTTGGTTAATTTCGACATCGACCTGGTTTAACCGGAATGATACTTTAAATAAAAAGCCGAAGCTGATCGCTTCGGCTTTTTATTTCGTTCTGTCTTATTCGGTTATTCCTTCCAGTGCAAATATGAATGCATATTCCCTTGCCCTGTCCTTTAATGCTTTGAATCTTCCCGAAGCGCCGCCATGCCCCGCTTCCATATTGGTATACAGCAACAGTTTATTATTATCTGTTTTCATTTCACGAAGTTTAGCAACCCATTTGGCCGGTTCAAAATATTGTACCTGGCTGTCGTGCAGGCCGGTGGTGATCAGCATATTGGGATACGCTTTCTTCCCTACATTATCGTACGGCGAATACGATTTCATATGAAAGTAGCTTTCCTTATCGGCCGGGTTTCCCCATTCATCATATTCGTTGGTTGTAAGCGGGATCGATGGATCACTCATGGTTGTCAATACATCTACAAATGGTACACCTGCTACAACGCCGTGCCAAAGATCAGGACGCATATTTACCACAGCGCCCATCAGCAGGCCGCCGGCGCTGCCGCCACTGGTATACAAATGTTCTTTGGAACTGTATTTATTGGCCAGCAAATATTCAGCGCAGTCAATAAAGTCTGTAAACGTGTTTATCTTCTTCCTCATCTTACCATCTTCGTACCAGTAACGTCCCATCTCCTGTCCGCCACGTATATGAGCAATGGCATAGGCGAATCCACGGTTTAACAGACTCAGCCTTGTACTGCTGAACGTTGCTTCCATACTGGCGCCGTAAGAACCATAACCATACAGCATCAACGGCGCTGTTCCGTCTTTCTTAAATCCTTTTTTATATACAATGGAGATCGGGATCTTTGTTCCATCCTTTGCCGTAGCAAATAATCTTTCTGTTTCGTATTGGTTCTTATCATAGCCCCCAACCACTTCCTGCTGCTTCATCAGCTTCTTTTCTTTGGTTCCCATATTGTAATCATATACGGTGGATGGTGTGGTGAGTGACGTGTAGTTAAACCGCACCACTTCCGAATTAAAATCGGGAGTACTCATCAGGCTTGCCAGGTAAACAGGCTCTTCAAAAGAAAGATAATGACTGGCATTGTTCTGCAGGTTGATGATGTGAACCTGTGTAAGCCCGTTCTTTCTTTCTGATACTGCCAGGTAATTTTTAAACAGGTCTGTCCCCTGTATCAGCACATCTTTATCATGGGGGATCATCTCTTTCCAGTTACTGCTGTCGGTTTTGTCTTCGGTACAGGTAACCACTTTAAAGTTCTTTGCATCCAGGTTGGTGCGGATATAGAATTTGCCATTGGCGTGATCCACATCATACAGCACTTCCTTCATCCTTGGTTGAAAAACTTTAAAGGCATCATCCGGTTTGTTGGCATCAATATACCTGTACTCCGAAGAAAGAGTGGCGCTTGAGCCGATAAGTATGAATTTATCCGACTTGGTCTTCCCCACACCAATATAGTTGGTAGGATCTTTTTCTTCATAAACAACCTTATCTGTTGCTGCATCCGTACCCAGTTTATGCTTCCTGATCTTTTCAGACAAAAGAGTTACCGGGTTCTTTGACGTGTAAAAGAAGGTCTGGTTATCGTTTGCCCAAACCGGGTCGCCTTCTGTATTGGTTACCGCATCTTTATATATCTCTCCTGTTTCCAGGTTCTTTATATAGATCGTGTACTGGCGCCTGGATAACATATCAATTCCATAAGCCAGCAGTTTATTGTCAATGCTCACATCAAAACCGGTGGCTGAAAAATAATTATGTCCTTCCGCCATCTTATTTACATCCAGCAACACTTCTTCTTTTGCATCCAATGATCCTTTTTTGCGGCAATACACAAAATAGTCTTTCCCTTCTTCCACCCGGTTATAGTAATAATAGCCGTTCTTAAATACCGGAACACTTTCATCCTTTTCCTTTATCCTCGCTTTCATCTCATTATACAGTTTTTCCTGGAAGGCTTTTGTTCCTGCCATCATGGTGTCGTAGTATTTATTCTCTGCCTCCAGGTATTCCACCGCCTTTGTACTGTCGGGACCTTTTTTAAAATAATCGTTCATCCAGTAGTAATTGTCGATACGGGTATCTCCGTGTGCAATCAGCTCTTTCGGCTTTTTTTCTGCTACCGGGGCTTTAATACTGTCGGGCCATTGATAGGCTGTTTTAGCGGGCATATCTGATTTATTATTACATGATAAAATTAGCAATGCGGCAATGAGCATTGCTGGCAAGAATCGGATATTCATGTTTCTGTTTTTATAGATGATTAAATGATTTAGCATTCATCCGGTTTTTTCTCGTCCCGGTCTCTGACCGGGATGCAATGGTTATGAGACTCTGTCTCACAACAGCTCAATTTTTACCAATCCTTTTTCCCCGCAATAATCTCTTGCTGAACTATAAAGATAGTCTTTTGGCTCTTCAACAATTGCAGCTCGTACCGGATTTTCATGCACATAATTCAACCGATGCCGCATCATCTCCGGTTTATGAGGATCAAGATAAATGGCATGACTTCCCTCCTGCCAGAAATGATATTTCTCCACGGTTTTCAGGTACTTACCCGCAAATTCAAACCGGTATTGTATCCAGTCACGCCGCCCCTCCGGCTCAAAATCGGTTTCTTTCAATATCAAACGGGCGGTGAATTTCTTAAAATCCCGGATGATATGCGATAGCTTATGCCCTTCCCTTGCTTCTGCTACCAGGTGAAGGTGATTGGTCATTAAGCACCAGCCGAAAATGGTAAGTCCTTTATTTTCCACGCAGAAATTCAGCGAATCGGTTATGATCTGCTTGTAAACAGGACGGATAAAAATATCTACCCAACTAACAACGGTTATCGTTAAAAAGTAGCAGGCATTTTGATCGGTGATGGGATATCTGTCGCAAGACATGTTTTGGTTTTTATTGTGTAGATTAGGCAAGTCGGAGACTTGCGACCATGGCATCCCGGTCAGAGACCGGGACGAGGAGACAGGAACAAGTGAGTTACCTTTTTCTTGCCAGCACAATAGTATTTTTGAAACGCTTTTTCTTTCCTTCCAGGTTAAATACCTCTGTATAAATAATATATATACCAACGGGAAGGCTTTGGTTCTTTTCTCCCAATCCATCCCAACGGTAGCTTCCTTTTATACCACATAAAGCATTTCGCTGCAGGTAACGAACCGCCCTTCCGGCCGCATCAAAAATGGTAATGCTGGCAACATAACCTGCTGTCGGAAACAAATAATCAATGGTCGCAAAATCATCCATGCCATCGTTATCCGGTGAAACAATTTCAGGTGTAATGGTGATAGCTCCCTGCGCCTGCAGGTCGATACGATACTGCGAATTCTTATAGGTGGGTGTTCCATATCCAACGCTGGTTGCGGCCGAATGCCAGTTATCCGGGCTTTGGGTTGCAGCATTATGATCTATCCGCTCCAGGGCAACCCCCTCCCGGTTATCGACCAGTTTAAAATGCCATTTCTCATCATAGCTCAGTTCATCTACAATGTTGCCTTGTGCATTCAATAAGATCACATCGCCTTTATCATCATTATAAGAAGGCATAGAAGCGATGGTTACAAAAGCATCCATGTTAAGACAGATAAAGTCACGTTTAACGATCGCCGGGTCTTCCGTCAGTACCATAAAATCCTGCGGAAAGAACAGATACTGATCGGCGCTCAGTTGTTTGATATTGCTGATAATACCTGCGCTGCTGCGGTTAGCAATGTATACATGTTTAAGATCGATGATGTGGTTGCTGCGGTTATATATCTCAACATAATCCGTTCCGTTTGACCTGGGGTTGAACAGTATCTCATTGATAACAACAGCCAGGCTGTCGGCTATTTCATTCAGTCCAACCCTGGCCGTATTCTTTATTCCGATATTATTATTCACACAGTCGGAAACAGCCGATACAGTAACGGTATATACTTTATTACGATCAAGCGCTGTACTCAAGCGCACACTCACTTTTTCAAACCCGGGTGAAACAGTAACAGCAGATTGCGGAATGCCAATGCCATCACTGATGCTGTAATTAGCTGCCGTAGCAGCTTTCAAACTATCCAATGGTTCGTCAAATACCAAAACAATATTCATACTGTCGGTGGCAAAAGCCCTCAACAACTGGGGCCCCGTTACATCTTTATTAACCCCATCAACAGAATTCTTTTTCCCGGGTGTTCCTCCCTTTGTATCTGTACTTGCTTTCCAGTTGCCGGATCCGCTGCAGGGATTTTGCGGATCGATCATTTCCAATGTCCAGCCCCCGTCTTTTTTCAATTCATTCTGGTACCAGGCATCGGTATAATTAACAGAATGAATGATCCTGTTTTGTGAACTGCGCAAATAAAGCAGGTCTCCGGTATTATCCAGTGAAGGAAAACCGGTGACCGAAATAACCGGGCCATATGCACTCATAACAGCCACGGCGCTGGCCGTGCAGATGATCACAAAACTATCTGGTTGCAACATATAGGAAGGCATGGGACCACTTTGGCTGGCAGCATCACCGATACGCCAGCCTGAGAGATTAAGTGGTACCGGGGAAATATTCCGCAGTTCGATCCATTCATTATTGGGTAACCCGGTCTGCGGTGTGGGGTCGGCCATCAGTTCATCAATAACAATATCGTAGCGGTTGGCAATCTGCGCATAGCTGCTGCCCGTAAGCAGCAAGGCAAAGAATAAGATAAGGAGTGTTTTATTCATATTGAACATTTTAAACCGGCAGTTGCTGCTGAACACAGGTCTTTCAAAGGATAGTTGGTTTGGACGGGCTGCGATTAGTTGGTAAATTCGCTGCTTCAAATTAATGTGTTGCAGAAAGGCCTGCAATGTTTTTTAACCAATAAAATCTGAGTAAAAAATGAAAGTTGCTGTTGTTGGCGCTACCGGGCTGGTAGGAAGCAAAATGCTCCAGGTACTGGCCGAAAGAAATTTCCCTGTTGATGAACTGATACCCGTTGCTTCTGAAAAGAGCATCGGTAAAGAGGTGAGTTTTAAGAATAAACAGTATAAGATCGTGAGCGCCGATGATGCAATAAAGGCCAAACCGGATGTAGCTATCTTTTCAGCCGGCGGAAGCACTTCGCTGGAACTGGCGCCAAAATTTGCAGCGGCCGGCATTACCGTGATCGACAACTCCAGCGCCTGGCGGATGGACCCCACAAAAAAACTGGTGGTACCTGAAGTGAATGCTGTTGTTCTCACCAAAGAAGATAAGATCATTGCCAATCCAAACTGCTCTACCATCCAGATGGTGGTGGTGTTAAAACCGCTTCACGAAAAATATAAAATAAAGAGAGTGGTGGTTAGCACATACCAAAGTGTAACGGGCACCGGCGTAAAAGCCGTTACCCAGCTGATGAATGAACGCAAAGGTATTGAAGGCGAGATGGCATATAAATATCCCATCGACCTGAATGCAATACCGCATATTGATGTGTTCCTCGACAACGGCTACACCAAGGAAGAAATGAAGATGGTGAATGAAACGAAGAAAATAATCGGCGACGACAGCATTAACGTTACCGCCACCTGCGTACGCATACCCACCATGGGCGGGCACAGCGAAAGTGTGAACATAGAATTTGAAAATGATTTTGACCTTAATGAAGTAAGAGACATTCTTTCAAAGGCTCCTGGCGTGGTGGTGAAGGATGATGTGGCCAATTTCATTTATCCCATGCCATTAACGGCATTTGATAAGGATGAAACTTTTGTGGGAAGAATAAGGAGAGATGAAACACAACCCAAAACATTAAACTGCTGGATCGTTAGTGATAACCTTCGTAAAGGCGCTGCCACCAATGCGGTGCAGATAGCGGAGTATCTATTACAAAAGGGATTGCTGTAACACCCCCTCCGCCCCCTAAAGGGGGAACCTAGCAGTAAAATAATTTCTACCTCTTTTCTCTAATTAAAAAGTGGCCTCGTTTAAAACGAGGCCACTTTTTATATTTTATTAAGACTCTCTGCTTCCAAAGTCTCCAGGTTCCCCCTTTAGGGGGCGGAGGGGGCAATCACCCAGGTCTCGTTTCCTCTCAGTAATTTATCCAGGTCACCCTTCCCTCTTTTAGCGATCACTTCATCTATCTGCATGGTCATGCTGTCTTCATAGCAGGCTCTTTCGGTTTCGTAGAACACACCGAACGGGCGGGGAAGATGTCCTTCCAGCCTTGGGTCGTCAAACATGCGTATCAGTATCTGGGCTTTATAAAAATCCTTTTCATCGTGTACCCAAAGATCGTCGGTGCCGGCGCCTTCAGCCAGGTCAACGATCACTGGCTTAAATCCATCTAACTTAATTCCTTTATTCTGTGTGGCGCCAAATATCAATGGTTTGCCCTGTTCCAGGAACAATACTTCATCCGGTTTTGTTTTCTTCTCCGTAAAAATTTCGAATGCCCCATCATTAAAGATGTTGCAGTTCTGGTATATCTCTAAGAAAGAAGCTCCCTTGTGTTCCTGCGAACGGATCAGCATAGCCTGGAGATGCTTGGGATCCCGGTCCATGGTACGGGCGATAAAACTGGCATCGGCTCCCATGGCCAGCGCCAATGGGTTGAACGGATGATCAATACTTCCAAACGGCGTACTCTTGGTTACTTTATGCTCCTCCGATGTAGGCGAATACTGTCCTTTCGTTAACCCATATATCTGGTTATTGAATAACAGCACATTCACATCAAAATTCCGGCGCAACAAATGAATGGTATGGTTACCGCCAATGCTCAGTCCGTCACCGTCGCCGGTAACGATCCAAACACTTAATTCAGGTCTTGCAGCTTTTAGTCCGCTGGCTACGGCAGTCGCCCGTCCATGGATGCTGTGCATGCCATAGGTATTCATATAATAGGGAAAGCGGCTGCTGCACCCGATACCCGAAACGATCACGATATTCTCTCTTGGAATACCCAGCGTAGGCATCACTTTCTGCACCTGTGCCAGAATGGAATAATCGCCGCAACCGGGGCACCAGCGTACTTCCTGGTCGGTTACAAAATCCTTGGCGGTAAGCGGGGCTGGGGTGGTTACTGTATCACTCATAATACTTATAATGTTGAGTTATAAAGTTAATCAAAATAAACACTCAATAATCAATGTTCAACGTTCAATTTTCAATTTGTGACCCCGCTAACAGGCAGGTATTTTACTAATTCAACCTGGTATTTTCCTTTTTGCAGTTGAAATACTCTTCCCAACTATAGCCACCAATTCCTCCGTTTCTTTATAAATTCCCTCCAATTTAACAACTGGCTTGATCATTTCTTTTTTTAGAATAATTTTTAATGCAGTTCTGCATTCTTTCAGTTCTTTTAAGATCACACTCATTTTATGAACAAAATCCTTTGTTGATTCTGCAGCCTGTGCCTCTCCATAATTAAAGGTTGGTGAATGACAGGATCTTATCAACTGGCCTGCAATGTAGCTGCCGGCTCTTGTATTGGGTAAGACTTCTACCACATCAATCATTCGGCGGGTATAATCAACCAGCCTGTCCTCAAGATCATATTTTCTTTTGACCATATTGTCACTTTTATCCACCAAAATAGAACCATACAACTGCGATTTCCTGTACAAACCCTCTGGATCTTTCGCTTTTTTGCTCTATTTAATAATAATGCTCAATATTCAACGCTCAACTGTCAATATTCAATAAAGACAGCGTTCTACTGCTGTTAGTGTAGGGCTCATCCTGAGTATTGAACATTGATAATTGGTTATTGAACATTTCCCTTTAATTCCTCCCAGTATTCCGCCGCCCGCCGCGTATGCGGAATTACGATCGTTCCTCCAACAATATTCGCCACCGCAAATACCTCGTACATCTCTTCGGTATTAACCCCCAGCTCGTGCGATTTACCTAAGTGATACCTGATACAGTCATCACAACGAAGTACCATGCTGGCTACCAGGCCAAGGAGTTCTTTGGTCTTTACATCCAAGGCACCGGCGGCATAGGTATTGGTATCCAGGTTCCAGAGGCGTTTTATCACCAGGTTCTCTTTGCTTAAAATAACCTCGTTCATTTTAGTACGGTAATCATTGAATTCTTTTACTAAGTTGCTCATACGTTTAAAATATTAATGAACCACAAAGTTAAACCCGGCCTGTATATATTGATGAAACTGTTATAAATTGGCAGGAATAAGAAAACTGCATGAAAGCGTTTTTTAAGAAATACCAAAAAGAAGCTGCGCTCATCGCCGGGCTATTGCTGTGCCTGTTTTTCTTTTTTGTGAACCCGCTCGGACTTGATCCCAAAGCAACGCTGGTATTATCACTCGCTGTGCTCATTGTAAGCTGGTGGGTGCTGGATGCCATGCCCCTGCCGGTTGTGGCCCTGGTACCGCTTATCCTGTACCCGCTGCTGAACATCAATACGCTCAAAGAAACATCCAGGGCTTACTCCGATTCCATCATCTATCTTTTCATGGGCGGTTTCTTCCTGGGTATGGCCATCGAAAAATGGAACCTTCACAAACGGATCGCACTAAGGATCATCCGGTTCACGGGCACCAATGGAAACAATATCATTCTTGGTTTTATTCTTTCCACCGGTTTTATAAGTATGTGGCTCAGCAATACCGCCACCACTATGATGATGTATCCCATCGGCGCATCGGTGATCCATGTCATAAGCAAGCACGCCGACCCAAAAGCGAACATTAAAAACTTTTCGTTAACGCTGATGATGTCGCTTGCCTATGCCAGTAATTTCGGCGGTATTGCCACCATCATCGGTACGCCGCCTAATGTGGCATATATAAGTCACCTGAATGCCCACTACAAACACGGCATCGATTTCATGAACTGGATGCTGCTCTGTGCACCACTGGCCATTCTTTTATTGTTCGTGCTTTACCTGGTAATGGTAAAATGGTTATACCCCAACCGGCTTGCACAAAGCCTGGAAGGAAAGGAATTCATCGATTCCGAACTTAAGGAAATGGGAAAACTTTCCCGCCAGGAAAAAAGAGTGCTGGTGGTTTTTTGCAGCACGGCTTTTTTATGGATCACAAAAGACCTCATCAATAACGCTCAAAAAATATTTCAGTTAGACGACAGCATCATTGCCCTCCTTGGCGCCGTAAGCCTGTTCATTGTACCCAGCGGCAGAAATAAAGAAGAACCCGAAGAGCGCCTGCTGGAATGGGCCGATACAAAAAATATGGCCTGGGGTATTTTATTATTATTTGGCGGCGGTATTGCCATGGCCAAATCGCTGGAAGACGCAAAACTGATGCAAAGCCTTGGCCAATACATTGCCGGATTTGCAACAGATAATATCCTGGTACTCATTTTTGTTGTTGCGCTTATTTCTGTTTTCTTAAGCGAAGTGATGAGCAATATCGCCCAGGTAATTGTAATGGCGCCTGTAATTTCTGCTGTGGCAGATGCCTTGCATATTAATCCTTTACTGCTGGGCATTCCTATGACGCTGGGCGCCAGCTGTGCCAGCATGATGCCCATGGGCACGCCACCCAATGCCATCGTTTTTGCAAGCGGACATATTAAACTGAAACAGATGATCAAAACGGGGTTTGTGATGAATATCATCTGTGTTATACTTATTACACTTTTCAGTTGGCTGCTGCTTCCATTGATAATGCCGGATTTTTAATTGAATATTGACAGTTGAGCGTTGAATATTGAGCATTTGTATTTCTTACCGGAAAATGTTCAATACACAATGCTCAATGCTCAATGTTCAAGTGGACCAGTAAGCTAACAGCAGAAGAGTACTGCCTTCATTGAATATTGATAGTTGAGCGTTGAATATTGAGCGTTTGTTCTTCTGACCGTAAAATATTCAATACACAATGCTCAATGCTCAATGTTCAAATGGACCAGTAAGCTAATATTCGCAGTATGCTGCCTTCATTGAATATTGATAGTTGTGTGTTGAATATTGAGCATTTGTATTTCTGACCGGAAAATGTTCAATACACAATATTCAATGCTCAAGTGAAGCAGTACGCTAACATTCGCAGTATGCTGTTTTATTTGTAATTTCAGCGTCCCCAAAAAACAGCTTATGAAAGTTCTTTCGCTCTCCCGGGTTCTTATTGCAGTCATTATTCTCCAATCTGCAGAAACATTTGCACAGAATTCCAACGCAAAATACTTCAACGCCATGCAATGGCGCTGCATCGGTCCGCACCGTGGCGGCAGAACAGTAGGCGCCGTAGGCGTTCCTTCTCAACCCAATGTATTTTATATCGGCGTAAACAACGGCGGCGTATGGAAGACCAACGACTACGGCCGCACCTGGAAACCCATCTTT
>Ga0116176_10003363_pt1 | contig 11852 bp, 9 predicted proteins | sample AD_STIC08_MetaG_FD_89803 | JGI IMG/M metagenome (GOLD analysis project Ga0116176, IMG submission 89803) | Active sludge microbial communities of municipal wastewater-treating anaerobic digesters from USA - AD_STIC08_MetaG | ecosystem: Engineered > Bioreactor > Anaerobic > Digestate | place: USA... | reverse complement strand
TTTCATAACGTAGGTCCTTTCTATTGTTGTTCTAATTGTCTGTCTATTACGGGCCGGAGAGCGACTCCGCTTCCTGCCATTCCTTGGGCTGGAAGTTCCAGCCGCCCCCACCCCAAGGGTCTGAGGGAAGGCTGGCGAGCGGGGTGCCTTCGCGCAAGGGCAATTTTTGAGGGATGGGTGATGGCGACCGGGTGCGGCACGCTACGTGAGGGTCTGCAGGCTGCCGGCGCTTGGAGGCTGTTCACCCGGCGGCTGCAAAAAACACCTGCGTGCCCGCCCGGATTGTCTGCGGGAAAGCCTGCCGGCCTTGGAGGGCAAGTTCCTCACCGCCAATCTCTTGCACGGCCAGTGCAAACTGGCCCGAGGCTCTTGATGCCAGGCGCCCGGCGCTGAGCGATGCATACGGGCGTTTCAGATGAAAGTCCGCTGGCGCGGGCGGGCAAAAGGCGCATTAGATTTTGACACCCGTAATGGCTTGGACAATTATCGAGAACCGATGCAAAACGCTTGGGCTTGGTTGTTCGTGAGCGGAAAGGATGAAAACGGATGAAGAATCCGGTTGTTATCCTTGGGCGCTGGTACAGCCTGTGGTGGAAGATGCGAAAATATCCCGGGGTGTACTCGCTATCGGATGCCTGCACGCAATTACGCTATCTTCTGCAGCCACAGCGCTTGACGGAGTGGGAGCTGCGCCAATGGATTCGAAAGGAGTTGAGCATCCGCTCCGAGTCGGACGGCGTGCTTGAAATTGAGATCAAACGGAACGGACTGATATTTTACTGGCTCGGCAGCCTGAGCGGCGGGTTGGCAATGGGGGTGCGCCAGGAGATGGAACCCTCGCATGCGCATTACTACAATGTACCCCCGATCCACCTGACCCCGGCGAGCCTGGTTCTGGACATCGGGGCGTGCGAAGGACTCTTCGCGATCCGGGTCGCCCGAGCTCGGCAGGCGGCCAGGATTATCTGCTTCGAACCCTCTGCCCGGACAGCTTCTTTCCTGGCCCGCGCTGCCGGGAAGAACGGGGTTGCCGATCGCATCAAGGTGGAGGTTTTTGCGGTGGGGCGCGCCTCGGGCGAGGTTTATTTTACCGATTCCGAGTCTCCGGAAGCGAACCGCGTCGTCAGCACGGCGGTTGGCGGCGCTCGCAAGACGCCCCAAGTATGCCTGGATGATTACTGCCGGGATAAACAGATACGGTTGGGCGCCACCGATTTGATCAAAGTGGATGCCGAGGGCGCCGATCTCGACGTAATCCGCGGCGCCGAACGGATTATCCGCGAAGGTGCGCCCCAGATTGCGGTGACGACTTACCATGAGCCTGCCCATGCCGGTGATTTGATTGAGTTTCTCCGTTCCCTCCAGCCGGGCTACCGTTTTCGGCTCAAGGGAGTCACGTGTTTCCGCACTCCGGATTCGATCCGGCCAGTGCTATTGCAGGCGGCGCTTCCCCTCAACGCGCGCGCGGGGCAATGATTGCGCGGTAGTTTCTCATGCTGTCCATGGGCTGGAATAACCTGGTGGGCAGGCTTCAGAACTCCGCGGTCGTCTGGTCCTGGATCTTCAACGGGGTCCGGCTGGCCACGGGGCTTATTCTTCTGCCACTGGTGCTCAACAAGCTGCCCGCGCCGGATCTGGGCATGTATTATGTGCTGCTAAGCCTCGTTGCGATTGTGCCGCTCGTGGATTTTGGTTTCGGGCCAACCATCGGGCGATTTGTCACTTACGCGATGGGCGGAGCGGAAACTATACAGGCCCAAGGGGTTGCCCGCCCGGGGACTTCCACTCGCCCGAATTATGTCCTGCTCTGGCAGCTTCTCTTCACCACGCGGCGGCTCTATCGGTATCTCAGCCTGGCGTTGTTGGTGGTGTTGGGCGCCTGGGGCACCTACGTGGTGGAATTGCGAATTGATGAAACGTCCTCCCCGTTGCTCACCCGCATAGCCTGGGGCGTGACGCTCGGGGCCGCCGTGGTTGACATTTATGCGAATTGGTGGGGGCTTTACCTGCGGAGCATGAATGAAGTGGCGGCGGCTGCCCGGATTGGCGTCCTGATGTTCGCCGTGCGGCTCGTGCTCGCGGCGGGACTGTTGTTAGCCGGCGCGGGTCTGTTGGCGCTTCCGATCGGCAGTTTCTTCAGCAGCCTGCTCGCCCGCACGCTCGCCCGCCGCCTCTGCTACCGCCTTCTCGCCGGGCACCCGCCGCCGGAAAACATTCGGATTAAGGAGCATCTCAGGATCCTTTGGCCGAACACATGGCGGCTGGGGACGCAATTTGTCAGCTCATATCTGACGGTCAACGCCAACACCGCCATTTGCCTGCATGTGCTCGGCTTGGCCGCCAACGCCCAGTACGGCCTCTCGGTTCAACTGCTCTCAATTGTCAGTGGAATGGTGGCCGTCTGGACCAATGTCCGGTGGCCCCTTGTCGGCCAGTTGCGCGCGCGCCACGACTTGGTCGGCGTGCAGCGTCTCCTCTGGCCGCGGGTCTGGCTGCAGACTGCGACTTTCCTGCTCGCCTGTGCGGCTTTGCTCCTGGCGGGGCCATTCCTTCTGCAGCATTTCGGTGGCGGCAAACAACTGATCCCCCTGGCGTGGTTATCGCTGATGATGCTCAATGCCTTCTTCGAAATGCACTTTAATATCTGGGGCACATTGCTTTCGACGGAGAACCGGCTGCCCTATCTTTGGCCCGCGGTGGCTACCAACGTGCTAAGCTTCATTCTGTCCCTGGTGCTGATTCACTTTACTTCCCTGGGCCTGGGGGCGCTGGTGCTGGGGCCATTTCTGGCGGGCATCCTGTTCAACCATTGGTTTTGGCCTCCTTACGCGGCCAGAACTCTCGGGACCACCCTCTTTCGCTTTCTCTTTACCGGTCCGACTACCTCCGCAACGGCTGGTCTTGCGGCGCGTTCGAAAAGTCCCTGAACTTGCATCCTCATTCATACGGCCTTCGGAAGCGGTTTTATTCTGGCAGTTCTCTCGGCCCCCTGAGTTTGTAGCGCGGCCAGCCGCGGATGCTCCCGGCAGTTCTGCTGCGGCTCTTCGGCAGCCGCAAGCCCGCATATCCGGCGCGCTGGTTTGCTCTTCCGCTTCTGAACGCGCTGCCGGGGGCGCATTTCAACTTCCGGGCTGCGGTGATCTTTGCGCCAAGCCGCCTGCCCTTCCTTGGGCCCGTTGCCGCCGTCAATCTTCAGCCGCCCGCATCCTGAGAATTGCGGTTCAACACTTCCCGGTAAATCTCCAGGTGCCGGCAGGCAACCGCCTCGGGATGAAAACGATCCCGCGCCCGCTTGCGGGCTTGCTGGGTCGCGCGCGCCGCCACTGAAGGATTGAGCAATATTTAGTTCGCCTGCTCTTGCTGCCAGCCGCCTGTTCAGGGCTCTCCTGGCGGGTGGCGCTTTGCGGTCTCCAACTGGAGTTGCGGAAAGGTTGAACGCAGTGATAAAGTCCGGAGTCTGAATGAAAGCATGTCTGAATGACCATTTCCGGTATTAGAGCCCACTGGCAACGCTTGCAACAGTCGGCGGTGTTCTTTGGGGTGTTTGCCACCGGGGTTCGCATCGAGCTTTGGGTTGCTGGTCGGCAACTTTGGTGGTTGGACTTGTCCCGTTGGTTCCTAGCCTGCAGGTGACGAATGGGTTCTTTTTAAGGCCTTCGTTTGGTTCACTTAGACTTGACCGTGAGGAGATGATTTGGTCAACCTGCTGCACTCTGAATGATTTTCCGCTGGCCGCTTCCATTCTCCCTTATCCAACCCGGCGCACTGCTTAAGCGGTTGCACAGTTCGACCGTGGCCTGGTTTTGGGTTTTCAATGGTCTTCGTTTGGCCACGGGGATTCTCTTGCTGCCATTGGTGCTGCGCAAGCTGTCCACGGAGGAGTTGGGCATGTACTATGTGTTCCTGAGTCAGGTCGCCCTCGCTCCGGTCATAGATTTTGGTTTCAGCCCGACGATATTGCGCTTTGTTAGCTACGCCATGGGCGGCGCGGAAACGATCCAGCCTCAGGGGGTGAGCAAATCCACTGGAACGGGCCCAAACTTCGGCTTGCTCTGGCAGTTGTTTTTTACTACCCGCGCTCTTTACCGGGTTCTGGCGCTGGTCCTTCTCGTAATCCTGGGAATCTGGGGCACCTACATCGTAAACCTGCGCGTCCTCGAGACCCCTTGCCCGCGCGTTACTTGGGTTGCCTGGGGCATCACCCTCATTGCCACGGTCCTTAACATCTATTCCTCCTGGGCGCCGGTCTTTCTCCGCGGCATGAATGAAGTCCTCATTTCGGTCCGGATTACAGTGCTCGCTTCGGGGGTGAGGTTCGCGGTCGCGGCTGGGTTGTTTCTGGCGGGCGCGGGTCTAATGAGCTTGCCGCTCGGAGACCTCACCGGCAGCGTTATCCAGCAGGTGATCGCCCGGGGCGCCTGCCTTCGGCGATTGCGGCGAGCGCCGTCGACGAAGAGGTCGGACGTTTGGCAACAGTTGCGGATTATCTGGCCCAACAGTTGGCGGCTGGGGTTGGTGACCATGGGCGGTTACCTAACGGTCAATGCCAATACGCTGATTTGCCTAAAGGTTCTGGGTTTGGCGGCGAATGCACGGTATGGACTTTCGATTCAGCTCCTCGGGATTATCAGTGGCATGGCCTCGGCTTGGACACAGGTTAAATGGCCGATCATAGGCCAGCATCGGGCCCGGCATGATTATGCCGCGATCCAACAGATCTTTTGGCCTCGAATGTGGCTCCAATATTTGACGTTCCTGGCTATGGCGGCCGGCCTTCTGGTTTGCGGCCAACCGCTGCTGCAATTGCTCGGCAGTAATAAACAGATGCTTGCACTACCCTGGCTGGCTTTGCTGGCGCTCAACTCATTCCTGGCGATGCAAACCAGTATCTGGGGCACGCTGATTACCACAGAGAACCGCATCCCGTTTCTGTGGCCTTCGTTAGCGTCCAAATTGCTTTCTTTTGGGCTTTCGCTAACGTTCATCTATACGACGTCGTTGGGTTTGGGGGCGTTGGTTCTGGCGCCGTTTCTGGCCCATTGTCTTTTCGATTACTGGTATTGGCCAATTCACGCCGCCCGCGGCATCCAGACGTCCTTGGCGCGTTTCATGTTTTCGCGGCCGAAAGGCAAGCCCGGCACGTTGTAGGGTCACGATGCAATCCTGCCGGCCCGGCTTGTCTTAACGGAGGATGCTGCGAATCCAGCCCACTCGACGTTTGCTTTTACGCCGGCCGCGAAACCGGCTGAATCCTGTATTCGCTGGCATAGTCCGGGCCAGCGTCACCGCTTTTTCATGATCAGAACGGCAAACTACTTTGGCAATCGCTGCTTGCTTTAGCGCCGTCGGCGTGGAATGATGAAAACGCGTTGGCGCATTGAAGCGGGTATTCGTGGATATGGGCGGGGGCGAATTATTCCGGGAGCCGTCTTTGCGCCAGTCGTTATCCGGAGTCGTGCCATGTGTCGGCGGATGGCAGAAGTTTCGGCATTCACTCCGCTGCAATTCTCGCGGCGGTTGTGGCGCGCCCCCGTTGGCAAACGATTGCTTTTTACGGACCCGCTCTTACTGAACGTCCGGCACGGAGGCGAGCCGAGGCCCTCACGCGGTTCTGCCCTTGCCATCCTTGACACTCACCACACAAGAAATATCCTCATCGGCATGACCTTTGGCTTTAGCCGATTCAGCGGCAAGGCGGCAGCTTGTCTGCTGAGACGTTTCTTGTACTGCCGGGAGGAACACTAAACTATGCCTGGCCCGATCTGCGCGGCGGTAGTCTTGAATTATAACGGCAGGCACCTCCTGGAGGAAAATCTGCCCTCGGTCATCTCGGCGGCGCAAAGAGTCAAGGAGGGATGTGATGTAATCGTGCTCGATAATTTGAGCACGGACGGCAGTGTGGAGTTTTTAAAGAAGAACTACCCGGGCGTAATAGTGGAGATTGCCCCGAGCAACCGAATTCTGTTCTCCTACAACGAACTCTGCCGGCGTATTCAGTACCAGTACGTGGCCCTGCTCAACAACGACCTGCGCCTGTACGAAGACAGTCTGGCGGTCCTGCTGCCCCATTGCGCCGGGCAGGATGTATTTGCGGTGTCGGCGGTTTTGTTGGATGCGGAAGGCACGACAATCACGCGCAGCCGGACCTTGGGAGAATCGCACCGGGGGTTGTTTCGAGTCGCGGCGTTGCAGGAAAGTGAGACCGTGCCGACCCTGGTCGCCGGCTGCTGCGCGGTGTATGACCGGGAGAAATTCGTCGCCCTCGGCGGCTTTGATGAACTCTACTGGCCCTTCTACTGGGAAGACAATGATCTTTCATATGTGGCTTGGAAGCGCGGGCTCCGGGTGCTGATTGAGCCGCGGAGCGTTATGTGCCATCGGCACCATGCTACTATCGCATCCAATTCTCAGAATAAAGCCGTGGGCCATTGCAATGCCCACCTCTTTTTTTGGAAGAATATCACCGACCCTGCACTAATCGTGCGGCACCTTGCCTGGCTGGCCTTCCTCGTCCCCTGGCGCGCGGTACGAGGCCATTGGCCTTACGTTCGTGGCGTGTGGGCAGCCTGCCGTAAACTGCCTCAGGCCCTGAAGCGTCGGCGGGAGATGAAACCGCTGTGGGTGCGGACGGATGCGGAGGTTTGGGCGCTGGTTCGCGGCGATGGAGAGGCTGTACCTCCCGGCTAGGGCGGAAGCCTGGCCAAATGCAAACCGGCGAACACAGGTTCGGCGGCAAAATGAGGCCGCTTAGCGTGGCGCCGCCCCGCGGAGTCCGAGGGGGGCAGGTTAAGTTGGCCGGCTTAACTCATACCAGGATCGCAGCGAGGATAATTGCTGCTCCAGGCCGGGCCGTTGCAGGGTCGGGAGCAACGTTCGGTCAATTGCCTCCTTGGCCATTGTCGATCGCACTTCGATGGGGTGCTCCCAGATTTTGCTGATGAGCTGAAGGATTTGACACTTGGACATTGGAGGCCAAGTGCCGGCTTGAATCACCGGTTCGTCGGCGCGGATTAAGCCGTTTATTAGTTTCCAGGCAATCTCAGCCCATTCCAGCGTCGTGATACCGTTCCACAGATGGTTGGTGTAGCCATTCACTTCACCGGATTGACGCAAGAACCAGCCCATCAAGCCCCAGCCTGTGTCCAACTCCGGACCAATGATGGACGTGCGGATAATGAAGCATCGGCCCGAATCAGCCGCGGCTTCGCCCAGAGCTTTGGAGAGGCCGTAAACGTCTTCCGCGTCGCACTCGTCAGCGACGGAGTACTGGCCTCGCCGCCCCGAAAAAACACAATCACTACTTGCGTGAATGAGGCGTTGTTCGGGGCGCATCCGTGCGCGGAGGTGAAGGGGGAACACCGAGTTGACCAGGTAAAGTTCGCCGGGGTTCTCCGTCTTTTGCTTAATCCGACCCAGGGCGTTGATGATCCAGGCGCAGCCTGAATTCCGAACCGCTTCGACGAGCGAATCCCGCGCTGCAGCTTCATAGCGTGCGGATGAAGTAATCACCTCACAACCCTGTTCCTTCAGGAATCGGGCCACGACGTGGCCCAGCATTCCTTTGTGGCCCAGCACAAAAATCTTCACAAGTAGAACTCGGTTTCGCCCATGGCATCCAGCATGGCTTGGATTTCCTCGGTCCGCTCGAGCCTTTGCGTATTGGCGGACGTGTACTCCTGGCCGAGCGGCTTGGGAGTCAGTTTTTGGGGCACGCGATACTCAGGATGGATCGCATAATAAGACGGCTGTTCCGTCATGCGCTGCATTTCATACTCGTTGACGAGGACCTCGTGGAGCTTTTCTCCCGGGCGGATACCAACTACCTTGATGGGGTGGCGTGCCCCCCGTGGGCTGTATTTCAAGCGCATGGCTTCGGCAAGTGCCTGGACGGTGCAGGCGGGCGCTTTACGGACAAAAATCTCTCCGCCGCGTGCGTGGGTCATCGCGTGTAGAACGAGATCCACCGATTGGTCAAGCGTCATCAGGAACCGAGTCATTTCGGGGACGGTCAAAGTCAAGGGCGCGCCCTGGCGAATCTGGTCGCGAAACAATGGGATGACAGAGCCGCGGCTGCCCATCACATTGCCATAGCGCACACAACAGAAAGTGGTTTGATGGTCAAACTGGTTTTGGCTGCAGACGATCTTTTCCAGCATCGCCTTGCTGATGCCCATGGCGTTAACCGGCTTAACGGCTTTGTCGGTGCTCAGGGCCACCAGGCATTTCACGCGGTTGTACTTGGCCGCCTCACAAACATTCTGCGAGCCGATGATATTGGTTTTGGCAGCCTCGTAGGGGTAGTTTTCGCATGCGGGGACCTGTTTGAGCGCCGCGGCATGAAATACATAATCCACCCCGTTGATCGCTTCCGCCAGCCGATTGGGGTCTCGCACGTCTCCAACAATGTACCGGAACTGAGGGAAAATCCTTTGCATTTCCCACTGTTTCTTTTCGTCCCGGCTGTAGATCCTGATTTGGGCCGGTTTCTGCTTCAAGAGGTAACGGGCCACCCGATTGCCAAAGGAGCCGGTACCACCGGTAATCAGAATGACTGAGCCAGAGAGATTCTTCATTTTCCACATATTCTAACAATCTGTCGTGGCCGCAGCAATCGCCTTTTTGCCGCACGGATTCACCCTTGGGTATTGCTCCCAGCAAGAGAGGCTGGTGACTCCCGAAACGACGGGCCAATCAAACCGGACATTGGCGCATTTACATCTATTCGGGTTAAGCATGCCCTGCTTAGGAGCCGGGTCACTCTCTGTGAATATAGTGACGATTCCATTTCTTTCTCACGGAGGAGGCACATGTCCGTTCAAGCCCCAGTGCCTGGTGACAAAATGACGGAACGCCGGCGGGAGACAGTGGAGGAGCAGAATTATTTCTGGCCCAGCACCTCCTGATAAACCTCCAGGTGCCGCCGGACGATTACCTCCGGGTGGTAGCGGGTACGCATAACTTGGCCCGCGCCGTGTGCGCGCGGAAAGCCGCTTTGAATCCAATGCGCCAGCGCCCGGGTTAAACCGGACCAATCCTCCCCGTGGAATAATTCCGCGCCGGGCACTCCCTCCGCAATATCCACCACGCCCCCCACGCGGGCCGCGAAGAGTTTCAGGTCGCGGGCGAGTCCTTCTGCCACCGCTAATCCAAAAGACTCCGCAGGCGAGAAATGCACCATCCCCGATGCCGCGTCGAAGAGTTCAACCAGTTCAAGGCTGGTTTTTGTCCCGATCCACCTTGCGCAGCCCTGTTTCTCCAAGGGTTTGAGGCTTTCCTGGAAGGCGTTTCCATAGGGATGGTTGGGAGTTATATTGCCGACAAACAGGAACTCGAAGGCCAATCCCTGCTGCGCGAGCTCATGCGCTACCTTCAACAATTCCAACTGTCGTTTCCGGGGGGCGATCAGGCCCAGGTTCACCAGGCGGCACCGGTTGTGGCGGGTGGGAACTGGCGCGGGGGCAAAGAATTCCTGCCGCAGCGCATGGGCCACGCGCCAGACCCGCCGCGTTCGCGGGCGGACCAGTTGTTCTGTGTAGGCCGAGTTGCAGAGCACGCCCAGGGTTCGTTTCAGCGCGAGAGTCTCCAGTCGCCCCGCCAGCCAGAGGTAGCTGCCAACGCGCTCCTGAAACAGCCGGGCCAATTCAGCCATATTGCCGTGGATTGTGATTACGTTGGGAAAACCCGAGAAGACCGCGCTAAGGGCGCAACCGTGTTCGGTGCCATGGCCATGTACGAGGTCTGGCCGGATTTCCCGCAGTTTCTTTCGGACGGCCCGGATGCACCCTTGGAAGCCGGTGCGCATCCAGCCAATCTTTGGCACAAAGAGGCTATGGTAGAAAATGTTGGGGGCCAGCTTTTGCGGAGAGGTCATGCGCACCCGCGCGCAGGAGACCACATGCACTTCGAGTTCCGGCCTCTGCTTAAAGCCCTCCAGCAGCGCCTCGGGCGCGGTGCCGAAATGCGGGACCGGCGTGCCGTAGTCCCTTTGCATGTCGCGATTGTCGGTGGTCAGAAAGGCGACTTTTATTTTCAAAGCTTCAATTCAAATTTGCCTGACTAAGGGACTCATTCCCCGCTGGGGCCGAGCGTCCAACCATTGAGTCAGTCATTGATCATCGGTTGCCGCGGCCCGGGCACGGCCTGGTCCAACTTCTTATTGCCGGGCCGGAATAATCGGCGGGGTTGATGTTCGCCGCAACTCAAATATTGCCCGCTTGATAAACGCGGGGTGATGCACACTCCATTCCTGGCCGCACTAGAGACGGCTGCGGAGCGCATTTGGTTCCGCCCCTTTGCGGTTTCCTTGAGTTTCCGGGTCAGGGCCAGGGTTGGCTGGGATGCTTCTTTTGGAGTGCGGGCTTGAGTTTGGGATAAGCGTTCGCCCGGAAAGCCGGCCAATGGCAGGTGGCTTCGAGGCGTTTGCCGTCCGGCGCGCAGAGCCAGAGTTTAACCGGCACCCGGCCTTCACAGATGTGGGGATGCGCCTGGAGCGCGAAGCATTCATGCAGTTTCACCTGAAGTTCGGGCGGGCTTGGCTGGTTATCCATATACCGGTCGGACTCGGGGTAAAGCAGCTTCAGCTTCCGGCCATCCGGCCAGGGAATGCGGGTGGGCGCGAGTTCGTCCAGCCAGCCGGCTCGCTCGCGGCCCAGAGCGTGCAGAAAGCTCTCGGTCAACGGCGTCGCCTGTGCCTCTTTGGCCAGCGTCAACCCCGCAAAAGCGCGTGCCAGGCATTGGCGGAGGGCTTTGTCATCGAAGGACGGAAATTCCAATTCGGGCAGGGCGGCCGCCACCAGGTTTACGCGGTTGATGAACTGCTTTGCCTCGTGGTTGAACAGGGGCAGCGCGAACCAGCCTTTCTGGTGCGCTTCGGCCAGGCAGTGGCCGGAAGCCGCGGGATCGGTCTCGCGCTGGTGCTCGTGGTGGATGATGAGGTCGCGGAAGCGAACCAGCCTGACGGCGGCGACGCGCTTGTGCGCGCGGTCGTAAAGGTGTTCCACCCGGGCCGCGAGTTGCTCCGGGAAGACTTCCTCGATCCATTCGCGCTTTACGGCCGTTGCCAGTCCAAGCAGCGTCCGGGGCTCCGTGCCGCGCCCGGCGACTTCGCGCAGGACAGCGGCCACGAATAGCGGGGCGGATTGCACGACGCTCTCGCGCATCAGCGTTCCGCGCCGCCCCTCGGTCAACTCGCATTCGAGCGTTCCCTGATCGCGCCGGAGGCAGAGTTGGTCAATGAAGCCGGTCATGAGGCAGCGGGGCAGGGCGTCGTCTGAAACCGGGCTGGACGGGGAGAGAGGCGGGGTCAGGTTATCCGCAGTCTGCGAGCCCGTCGCCGTGTTTTTGATCAGCCCTTGTTGCCGGGCGATTTGCAGCAATTGCGCAAAAGTCTGCTCCACCAGCCGCGCCGTTTGGGCGTGGATGCCATAGCGGCGGCAGCTTTCGGCGCTGAACGAGTGATTCCGGGCGAACTGGAAGGCACGCATGAGCGTGTAGAAATCCGACTCCGGGCTGGCCTCGAACAGTTCGCGCGCCTTTTGGACCGGTTTGTCATCACGGCCCAGGCGCATTAGCAGATCGCGCCCACTGACCAGGGCGGCGCACAAAGCTGCGGACGGCACGCAATCGAACCGGGCGGCCTCGACCAGCATGCGCGAGTAGCGTGGGTGCATTGGCAGCTTGAGCATCTGCCGTCCAATCGGCGTCAGACCGGCAGCGCCGGAGGAGGCCGCGGGCCCTTGCGGGGGCGGTTCCCGCAGTGCTCCCAGCGTAAGCAGCAGTTGCTCCGCCCGTTCCACGGCGGATGGGTCGGGTTTGTCCAGCCAATCAAACGCGGCGGCGTGCTGGATGCCCAG
>Ga0116176_10003362_pt1 | contig 11862 bp, 10 predicted proteins | sample AD_STIC08_MetaG_FD_89803 | JGI IMG/M metagenome (GOLD analysis project Ga0116176, IMG submission 89803) | Active sludge microbial communities of municipal wastewater-treating anaerobic digesters from USA - AD_STIC08_MetaG | ecosystem: Engineered > Bioreactor > Anaerobic > Digestate | place: USA... | reverse complement strand
GTCCCTAACGATATAGTATAGCAATAAACGCGTCTCATAGGATCGATTATGAAAAACGATACTCCCAACTTTCCTATTGGCTTGCACAAAGTAATGCGTAAAAAATGGTATGGGTGCTTTGTTTTCGCCCGGCTCTCCTTGCGCTCTGTGTGAACTCATTTTTTCCTTTCAAAATCCGAAAAAAGTAGAACCTGCCGGACTGAAGTCCGGCGCTCCCAGGAAACATGCTTACTTGAAAGTTGGCGTTCCCAGGGCGTTTCCAAGCATAACATCGCAGTTTGAGCGCTCAGTGCATAGGGGGATCGCGGGGTCCCTTCGGTTACCCCGCGATAACCTATGAAGCTCGGCGTTCCCAGAGCTTTTCTCTGTGTTCTTTGCGTACTCTGTGCGAAACCGTCTTTTGCTTTTGAAAAGACATGCCAGCCTGAAGTTCAGCGTTCCCGGCCCGGCGGTCCCAGAAAACATAAGCCCAACCAGAGTTCGGTGCTCACAAGCTGGCACTTCCTAAAAACCGCAGTTTTTTTATGTTATAATTGCCGATGATTTTCTTTCTGGGAGGGCTTTATGTGGGTCTATATCGAGGATTTTAAAAACCACGTTGGAGAGACGGTTATCTTGAAAGGTTGGGTGTTCAATAAGCGCTCGAGTGGGAAGATACATTTTTTGCAGCTCAGAGACGGAACAGGGACGACTCAGGGAATAATGGAGAAAGCCAAAGTCGAAGAGCCCCTTTTCGAAAAAGCCAAAGAGCTCCGTATCGAGAGTAGCGTCGAAGTGGAAGGGGTCGTCCGAGAGGATGCCCGTTCAAAGGGCGGCTATGAATTGGATGTGACGGGGTTGAGGATTTTGCAAATCCCGGTAGAGGAGTACCCGATAACGAAAAAGGAACACGGTACTGAATTTTTAATGGAACAGCGTCACCTGTGGCTCCGTTCGACCAAACAATACCATATTATGAAGGTAAGGAACGAGGTTATTCGCGCGACGAGGGCCTTCTATGATGAACAGGGATTCACTCTGATCGACACGCCCATCTTCACCGGAGCGATCGGCGAAGGCGCGGGTAATCTTTTCCAATTAGACTATTTCGATTATGGGAAGGCCTACCTCACCCAGACCGGGCAACTCTACCTGGAAGCGGCTTGTATGTCTTTCGGGAAGGTTTACAACCTGGGTCCCACCTTCCGCGCGGAAAAGTCGAAGACCCGCAGACACCTGACAGAGTTCTGGATGAATGAAGCCGAGGTCGCATACTACGACTTTCAGGATAATATGCGCTTACAAGAAGAGCTCATCTCTTATATCGTGCACCGCGTTTTGGAGAATTGCTCTGAAAGCCTCGCAATTCTGGAGCGTGACACCACGAAATTGGCCGGGATCAAGCCGCCCTTCCCACGGTTGAGTTACGATGAGGCCGTGAAAATGCTCCAGGACAAGGGACACCCGATTCGATGGGGGGACGATCTGGGAGCTCAGGACGAGGCGGAGATTTCGAACCAGTTCGAAAAACCGGTGATGGTCTACAAATACCCCACCCAGGTGAAGGCCTTCTATATGCAGCCTGACCCTCAAAGACCCGAGGTGGTCCTGTGCGACGATATGTTGGCCCCCGAAGGGTACGGAGAGATCATCGGGGCTTCCGAGAGAATACACGATTACGATCTACTGGTCAGGCGGATAGAAGAAAACGGGTTACCCCTGGATAGTTACGATTGGTACCTCGATTTACGTAAGTACGGGTCGGTGCCGCACAGCGGTTTCGGGATGGGCATCGAGCGGACCGTGTGCTGGATATGCGGTATCCATCATATCCGCGAGGCGATCCCGTTCGCGAGAACGCTGTACCGCATCAAACCCTAAGGGCGGATAGGAGAGAATGGAGGAACGAATCGCGCGGTTTTTGATCGCGGACGACGAATATAAGGTCCGCGACCTGATACGCAAGTACGTCAACGCCTGCGGACACGAAGCGGAGTGCGTTTCCAACGGAGAGGAGGTCCTCCGCAAGGTATATGGCCACAATCCTTACGACGGGATATTCACCGACCTTCGTATGCCCGGATTGGATGGGCTTTCGTTGATACGCGCCCTCTACCAAGAGCAAATACGCATTCCGATCGTCATCGTCTCCGCGTTCGGGAGTGTGGAAGCGATTGTGGAGGCCTTCAAAAAGGGCGCGTTGGATTACATCTCAAAACCCTTTTCACCCGAGGAGATCCGCGACGCGATAAAAACGATGCTCAATCAAGTGGTCGACCTGAAAATTTCGTCTAGCACGGTCAAGGGGCTAATCGAACAGAAGGCTTATCCGGGGGCGTTAAAGTACCTTTTGCCGCTCTTTAGCCATTTCCCCTCTTCTCCGATCCCGCACTACCTCTACGGGTTGCTACGAGAAGCCCAGGGCGATTTTGACGAAGCCTTTCGGCATTTCTCCGCTTCCTTGGCCTTGGACAAAGGGTACGAGCCTTCGGCCAAAAAACGGGAGGAGTACCGTCCGAAGCACCTGAAAGAGGGAAAAGATGAGTAAGCGAAAGAGCTGGTACGCGATCCTGATCGGTTCGGGACGCTTCGGCGCGCGGTTAGCGGGCAAACTCTCCAATGAAGACCATAGCGTCGTGGTGATCGACAAAAACGAGAGCAAGTTCGAAAATCTTCCGCTGGAATACACGGGCTTCACGATACAGGGAGACGCCACAGACATAGAAGTCCTGAAAGCTGCGAAGGTACAGAAGGCCGATCTCTTTTTGGCGTTAACCGACGATGACAACACGAACTTTTTCGTGTCCCAAGTGGCGAAAGTGATCTTTCACGTGCCCCATGTCATCTCTCGTGTGTACGATCCGGCCAACCTCCCGTTATTCCACGAGTACAAGATCGAAACGATCACCCCTGTTTTGTTAGCGTTGAGCACGGCGAACAGGATGCTCGAAAAGATCGCGGAGGAAGAAAAATGAAGGTCGTGTTGGCCGGTGGAAAGAAGATCACCTACTACCTGGCGAAAAACTTGATTTCGAAAGGGATGGCCGTGACAATCATCAATAAAGACAAGGCCTTTTGTGAGGAGATGGCCAAAACGCTCAAAGCCTTGATCATCCACGGGGACGCCTCCAATCTGTCGGTTCTAAAAAAGGTCGAGATCTTCGACAACGACCTCGTCGTCGCCTTGACGAACAGAGATCAGGACAACCTCATCATCTGCGAGCTTGCCGCGCGGGTCCTGAAAGTCAACCAGGTCTTTTCGCTCATCAACGACTCGGAGAACGAACAGATTTTCAGGGAACTCGGGATCACAAACACGATCAATATGAGCGAGATCTTTACCGGGGTGATCGAGCAACGTTTAGCTTCCTACCCGATCATCAACCTTATGCCCTTCGAGGAGGGCAAGGCGCTCGTGATACAGATCGAAGTGGAGGAAGGATTTCCCATCGTTGGAAAATGGCTTAAGGATTTGCCTTTTGCGGAAGGAGCTTTGGTCGGAACCGTCAACAGAAAGGGAAACGTCTTTATCCCGCACGGAGACACCGTTTTCGAGGTCGGAGATCGACTCCTTGTGATCTGCCTACCTGTGGATCAAACCCAAACGTTGCAGGCGATCACCGGTTGGGATTGATGGGCGAGGATGCATAGCCGCTCGGACTTGACGATTCAATACCGCACCATCCTGATGAATATCGGCTGGTTGTGTATCGCTTCCAGCTTTCTTTTTTTGACTCCCCTTACCGCTTTGGTGTTCTACCCGCAAGAGGCTCATTACGCGCTTTGTTTCGTACAGGCCGGTTTTATCTCTTTTACCTTCGGTTTGGTCTTGTACCTGCTCTTTCGAAAGGGTAGTTGGAACAAAGAAATCACCTATCAATCCGGCGCGGTCATCGTGGTGTCGATATGGACGCTCATCATCTTTTTTTCTGCTCTGACCTTCCTCTTCGCGCGCTTGTGCAATTTTACTCAAGCGATGTTTGAAAGCGCAAGCGGTTGGACGACGACCGGGCTTACGATTATGGACGTCGCGAACACCCCTCAAATATTTCTGTTTTGGAGGTCCATCATCCAGTTCGTCGGAGGCGCGGGTTTCGCCGTGATCATGCTCTCTTCCATCGCGGGCGGTGTCAGCGCCGGAGTCTATCGCGCGGAAGGAAGATCGGACAACCTCTTGCCGAACATCAAGAAAACGGCGAAATCTATACTCATCATCTATTGCTCCTACGCCCTCTTCGGGTTTGTCGCGTTGATCGCCACGGGGACGCATCCGGCAGACGCCTTCCACCACACGTTGACGGGTTTGGCCACCGGGGGCTTCTCTAACCGCGCGGGGAATGTCGGGGAGATCGATCGCCTTTCCACCGAGATCATCCTGATCGCGCTCATGCTGTTGGGAGCGACGAGTTTCGGTATCCATTTCCTCATTTGGCAGCGTAGCTTCCACACGATCCGAAAGAACGTGGAGCCAAAACTCTTTTTCTTTTTACTCGCACTTTTCTCGGTATTGATCGTTGTGGCGATAACCGGGATCGTCTACCCGAACCTTCCGGAAACCATCAGGCACTCCGTATTTCAGGCGGTTTCCGCGATCAGCGGAACGGGATTCCAAACGACCAATTTCTCCGGTTGGCCTCAAAGCGCCCTCTTTTTACTCATCCTCCTGATGTGCTGTGGGGGGATGATGGACTCCACCGCCGGCGGCGTGAAACAATTGCGTCTCTATATCTTATTTAAAGCGGTGGCCATAGAAATTGTCCATTTCTGTCTGCCCGTCGGCTCAATCCGTAAGTACACGATCTGGAAGGGAAACACCAGAATCGATTTGGACGAACGGCTGATTAAAAACACCGCCGTTTTTTTCACCCTCTTTGGCGCGCACTTCCTCATCGGGGTTTCTATCTTTCTGTTTCTTGGGTATGACCTGACCACCGCATGCTTCGAACTCGCCTCCGCGCTCAACAACGTGGGGATGTCTCTGGGAGCGACGAATGCGAACGCTTCCGGGGTGTTCTTGTGGAATCAGATCTTCGCGATGTTCTTCGGCCGTCTTGAGTTCGCCGTGATCCTTTTTGCGATCTCAAAGGTCGTGAGAGATGGCATACAGGTTGTTCGGGCCTAAACGATGATAAAGAAGATAATGGTACACGAAAAGAACTGGTACGGCCGCCTCGACAAATTCTTGCGGAAAGAGTTGGATGAGATCAAGCTGACCGCGATTTACTCGCTCATCCGCAAAGGGGACGTTAAGGTCAACGAACGGCGCGTGAAAAAGCCCGATTATCCTGTTCAAATCGGAGATACGGTCGAAGTCTACCTTCCCGACAAAGAAGCAGGAAAGGAGAGAATCACGCGCGACTTAAGCGAGAAACGGAAGTTGATTCCACGGAAGCTCGCCCTGCCGCGTGTTTACGAGGATGAGGCAATGATCGTTCTCGATAAGCCATCGGGCCTCTCCATCCACCCGGGAGAAGGGGCGAAGCAAAAAACCACCGTCATCGAGGGGCTTCTTTTCGAGTCGAAAGAGAGGGGTTACGAACCCTACCTGGTCCACCGACTCGATAAGGACACCTCGGGCTTGCTGGTCATCGCGAAATCGATCGAGGTCGCGAGGATTTTGGGAGAAACCTTTCGAGAACGAAACGCACAAAAACGCTACGCAGCCGGCGTTTCGGGGGCCATCAATCGAGAATTGCACATCGACACTCCCTTGGATTCAAAAGAGGCGCTTACCCATCTCAAACCCCTTGTGGTGTATGGACGAGAAGGGCGGTTCTTGACCCTTTTAGAGATAGAGATTCTTACCGGAAGGAAGCACCAGATCAGGCGACATCTGTCGCTCCATCATCTTCCGGTTTTGGGCGACGCGCTCTACGCCGATGCCGAGCTCAACCATTGGGTTCGGGCGCGCGGGCTGAAGCGATTGTTCCTGCAAAGTAGCTATCTGCAATTCCCTCACCCACTGACAGGAAAGACCGTCCATTTTACGCTACCCCTGAGTTCCGATCTCCAAGCGTTTCTAGACGCTTGCGAGCCCATCGAACGACCCTCACGATAGAGACCCACGACTCCTCCTTCTTCGTCTCAGGCTATTAGGCGTCTACCGGTGTCGCGTCTCGACGCGATTTCTCGGCCCACCTCCGTCAGATATATCAATATTTATGATTTTATATTTTCTTATACTCGTCGATTTATATATATCACTTTTTTATAAATGCTTATTTTTCTATTTTTGTATATACGCTGATTGTTTAATCGCATTTATTCTGCTATTAGATATATAAGAATTTATATATTATGAATTAGTCGGAGGTCACCCGCGTTTAACTCACAGACCGTCTCTCTTTCGTGATTTTATTCGCACAGACCTTATGGGAGGCGCGGGGATAGCGCGCCGGCACGTATTTGGCAAGACCAACGCCGAGGAAAGTCCCCAATGCCGCGGGTAATTCTCCCTGAGGTACGGGTTATCGGGTTTCGAATAAAAAAAGCCGACTGAGAAGTCGGCCTCTGGGACGGGCTTTAAGCGACTCTAAAAGAGGTTGCGCCTTATTCCTACGATATTGCCTGAGACGCCAATACGGGTCATAGCAGGCGCACACAGGAGGAATAGGGCGAGTTCGTGGGGTAAAATTCGGGCGTTAGGGGTTTATCCACCCATTTGGGATGGGTGGGGCGCATTCTGGGGCCGATTTTGACGCAACAAAAGGATACATTTTGTTGCGTCAACGGGTGGCTTTCAAGATAATCGCCCACATTTCTTCAGAAGAGCGCGCTTCTATCCACCCGCGCTCGAAAAGCGTGTTGATAAAGTCCCCGGCTACCCACTTCCGGTGGTCGTCACCGGCGAATTTGTGGTACACCTCGGCAAGATCCGCCGGTTTAATGCGATGGGCGCTCGGATCGGAAGGCGCATTAAAAGTCGCGGACAGGCGCTCTTTCAATTCCTCTTCCGAGCGGATCTCCGAATATTCTATCTCTTCCAAAGGGGCTAAATCAATAAGAACGCGCACGAAGCTCGCTTTCGTAATGCGCTCGTTGTCTGTATGCCGGCTCCTGCTCGCCGTGGTGATCGCCACCACCTTCGATAACTTTTCTACCTGTTCTACCGTCAAAGGAAAATTTAGAGGAATCATCTTTGCCATAGTCGCCTCCAATTATAAGAATATAAAGGCATTATATCATATAAATAGATAAAAAACAAATAAGGCGATATCGAAAATAGTGAAAATATAGTAGACTGAAAATAGAATAAAACGATAGATATAATTAGCGAATACTATAAATAGCGATAATTATAAATGCGCTCTGCGGAGAATGCGATTCTCTTCTTATATGCAATAAATCAAAGGCTGATGAATACGACGATCGACCCTCTTAAGTAGGAACAGAAAGCGTTTCACACCACCAGGAATGCGTGTGTGATACTTCTTTTCTTGAAGAAGTATAAGATATAGGAATGAGGATGACCGTGTGTGTTATCGCGGGTAAGCGGGTTTTGCGCACCCGGGCTCTGCCCTTTGCCTTTTGTTAGTGTCGAGGAAAAATATGCCGGACTAAAGTCCGGCGTTCCCAAGGGTATCGCGGCGTCGCGGACGGAAATAGAGGTAACGCCGCGATGCCTGCGCACGGGAACCTTACCAGTGATAAGATTTAACCATGCCAAACTAAAGTTTGGCGTTCCCAAGGCGTTCCCGGGGCGTTCCCAGGGCGTTCACTAAAATCTTTTCTCCGTGCCCTCCGTGTGACCGCCCTTTTTTCGAGCCGTTGCGGACGGAAATAGAGCTTACGCCGCGATGCCTGCGCACGGGAACCTTTCCAGCGAAAAGATTAAACCATGCCAAACTAAAGTTTGGCGTTCCAAGGGCGTTCCGAAGGCGTTTCCAGGGCGTTCATTAAAATCTTTTCCCCGTGCCCTCCGTGTGAACGCCCTTTTTTCGAGCAGTCGCGGAAGGAAATAGAGCTTACGCCGCGATGCCTGCGCACGGGAACCTTTCCAGTGAAAAGATTAAACCATGCCAAACTAAAGTTTGGCGTTCCAAGGGCGTTCCCAAGGCGTTTCCAATGCGTTCATTAAAATCTTTTCCCCGTGCCCTCCGTGTGAACGCCCTTTTTTCGAGCAGTCGCGGAAGGAAATAGAGCTACGCCGCGATGCCTGCGCACGGGAACCTTTCCAGTGAAAAGATTAAACCATGCCAAACTAAAGTTTGGCGTTCCCAGGGGGTTGCCAGGGCATTCCCAGGGCGTTCACTAAAATTTTCCTACGTGCCCTCCATGTGAATGCCCTTTTTTCGAGCAGTCGCGGAAAGAAAAAAACGATTACGCCTCAATGACGTGTGAGGTTATCGCGGGGTAAGTGGTTTTTGCGACCCCGAGATCCGCCCTTGGTCTTTTGCTATTGTCGCGGAAAACCGTGCCAAACTTAAGTTTGGCGTTCCCAAACGTGGTAAAACGTAGGCAAAAGCGCAAAGGCTTTCGCCCGGAAGACAAACACTAGGAAGTGGCTTTCAATTTTAGAACAATGGAAAACGTGGATGGCAAGAAGTCGATCGATTCGATGCTGTAACCCTCAAGAAGTGGCGCCTGTAATGGTCCGTTTGGGGCGAGAAGGTCACGAAAGGATACCCTGAGAGTGTTGTCGGCGAAAACGATACCCGGTTTCAGCCGATCGAAAGCCTTTGAGAAAGTAGCGAGCGCCATCGAGGAGAACAAACCGACGGGTTTGACTGAAAAAAGGAGAGTGTGGATACCCCCCTCATCCCGAAGCTCCTGAAGTAAGCGGAAGATGGCTTGGACACCGGCGTTGAATCCGGGTATGCCCACCCGCACAACAAGCTGGAACCCTTGTAGCTCACAACTGACTTCCACGTCCTGGATTTTCTCGACCTTCTGGGCCAGCATAATGCGAAGCCAATAGGATAGCGCTTTTTCCCCAATTGTGATAGCAATTTTGTCAGTCATTTTGATCACCACCAAAAAAAAGCCATCTTTCTAAGGGTTTTCACCCCGGAAAGATGGCCGCCCCTCTCCCCCTTGAATCAGAGGATAGTTCATTATACCACAGGAGAAGGATCAGGAAAAGAAATCCGCTTATTTCGTTTTCTTAGCGATCCGAGTGGTACGCGCACAAGACTCACAGACGATCCTTTCCTCTCCTGACCTCCCCTTTTTCAGAACCATCGTTTGTCCGCACTGGGGACACTTCTCTTCCGTCGGTTCGTACCAAGAGAAAAAATCGCACGTGCCCCCGTTATAGGCGTTGTTTTTGCAAGCGAAAAAGGTTCTCCCTCGCTTGCTCTTCTTACGCACGACGTCGGCGCCACACTTCGGGCACTTCGCCGCTACCTTCTCGTCCACGTTTTCGGTGTATTTGCATTTGGGGTAGTTCGAACACGCGATGAACTTCCCGTATCTGCCTTGGCGTTCGACCAAGTCGCCCCCGCATTTGGGGCAAGCCCTACCGATCGCGACCACCTCTTTGCTATTCTCGAGGACGGTCTCGCCGTATATCTCGGCTTGGTTTTGTCGGAATATAATTTTCGCCTTTTCCGATATCGAATAGTTTTTATCGCAGGCTTCACACCGTAAATAGGGGCCGAAGCGCCCCATCTTCAGTATCAACGTATGTTTTTCGTTTTCTTTGCAAGGGAGGTTAGTCGAGAATAACCAATTGAGGGACTTCGTAAGGGTTTTTTCCTTTAGTTTTAAGAGCGTGGGCTCGAAGTCCGAGTAAAACCGTTGGATCGCTTCCTTCCAATTCTCTTCTCCTTCTTCGACTTTGTCGAGGTTCTCTTCCATCGATGCCGTGAACTTCGCTTGGATGATCTTGGGGAAAAAATCGGACATAAAGTGGTTAACGATCATTCCCAGGAAGGTGGGGACGAGGCTTTTCTGTTCGCGATAGGCGTAATGTCGTTCTAGCAGTGTGTGGATGATGCTGGCGTAGGTGCTCGGCCGACCGATCCCTTCTTTTTCGAGCTTCTTGACTAAGGACGCTTCGGTGAATCGTGCGGGTGGTGTCGTAAAGTTCTGGGCTTTTTCGAAATGCGACAAAGAGGCCGGCGTACCCGCTACCGGAACGACAGAGAGGTCTTTTTCTTTCGAGGTGGGCGGGTATACTTTTTCATATCCTTCCTCCACACAACGCGCGCCTTCGGCTTCAAAGGTGTAGCACCCTTGTTCAATATCTTCTATCTTTATCTTTGTTTGCCTATATACTGCCGGTATCATCTGCGACGCCATAAAACGGCTCCATATAAGCCGGTAGAGCTTGGCCTGATCGGCCGAAAGCATTTTTTCAGCTTTCTGCGGATCGACATCCGGGTAGGTGGGCCGAATCGCTTCGTGGGCATCCTGCGTATTCGCCTTGTTCTTTCCATACCTTTGCGTTTTCGAATGCGATTCTCCAAAATGCTCGGTTATGTATAGTTTTGCCGCTTCCAAGGCCTCTTCCGAGATACGATTCGAGTCCGTTCTCATATAGGTGATGAAGGCCAAAGGCCCATCCTTTGTCTCTAAGCCTTCATAAAGCTCTTGCGCCACTTTCATCGTTCGACTGACCGAAAAGCCCAAGCGGTTCGACGCTTCTTGTTGTAGCGTGCTCGTGATGAAGGGGGCCGGAGGTTTCCGGTTGATCACTTTTTCTTCGACCGAACGCACCGCGAAGGAGGATTTCAAGATCTCCTCTTCTATTTTCATCGCGTCTTGTACGTTCCTGATAGGCTGCTTTTCCAAGGACACGCCGTCTACTGACACCAGCGCGGTTTCCAGTTCCCCTTGCATCTTCTCGCACAGGAAGCGCGCTTTGAACTTCCAGTACTCCTCGGGAACAAATGTCAAGATCTTTTCCTCAAGGTCGCAAATAAACCGCAACGCAACGGATTGAACGCGTCCTGCGCTCAGAGATTTCACCTGGATGACCTTCCATAAGAAGGGGCTGATCTGGTAACCGACGAGTCGGTCCAATATCCGCCTCGCGAACTGAGCCTCCACCTTAGACCGGTTGATCCTTAAAGGTCTTTTTATCGCCGCCTTAATGGCTTTTTCGGTGATCTCTGAAAACAAAACGCGGTTGGTCTCTTGATCGCTCAGCGATAGGATCTGCGCTAGATGCCAAGCGATAGCCTCCCCTTCCCGGTCCATATCCGAAGCGAGCAGAACGGGCTTGTTCCTCGCTTCCTCTTTGATCTGCTGGACGACCTTCTCTTTGCCGCGCATTAGCGTGAACTTCGGTTCGAAAGAGGCCTCGATATCGACGCCTAGTTCGTCCGGCGGTAAATCGCGTATGTGGCCTTTGGAAGAGATAACGTGATACTCTTTCCCTAAGTATTTTTCGATCGTTTTGGCTTTCGAGGGCGACTCGACGATGACGAGAGTTTTCATCCGAGCTTTTCAACGCCTTCCTGAAGTTTCAAAAAAACTTTCTCCTGCGTACTTTCGATGTAGATCCTAATCACAGGTTCGGTGCCTGAGGCCCGGATCAAGATCCAGGCTTCACCCTCCGGAATCGACAGATCGAAGCCTATACCGTCGACGGTCTGACGTTCTTTCACAGGTATCCCAAAAACCTCGCGTTGCATATTTGCGAAAAAGTCCATAAGCTCGCGCTTCCGACTTTCGCTTTCCAATTCCAGGTCAATTCTATCTGTGAAATACGGGCCGGTCACCTCTTGGACGATTTTTCTGATCTCCGACATCGGCCGCTGCTCATAAGCGATGGCTTCCAGTGCCAACAGGCAGGCCAAGATTCCATCCTTTTCCGGCACGTGGTCTTGTATGCTCAACCCGCCGCTCTCCTCACCGCCCAACACGATACGGTCATTGAGGATCGCGTCGCCGATGAACTTGAACCCGACGGGGGTCACGAGGGTCTGAAATCCGAAG
>Ga0116176_10003359_pt1 | contig 11865 bp, 12 predicted proteins | sample AD_STIC08_MetaG_FD_89803 | JGI IMG/M metagenome (GOLD analysis project Ga0116176, IMG submission 89803) | Active sludge microbial communities of municipal wastewater-treating anaerobic digesters from USA - AD_STIC08_MetaG | ecosystem: Engineered > Bioreactor > Anaerobic > Digestate | place: USA... | reverse complement strand
AGTCTCTTTTTCATTACCACCTCCTTGAAGAAAGGGGCTCCTATTGTTATAATGATCAATCGTGTTTTTGTCAAAGGTGGCACACGAATAGCATAACCTCGCGCTAAGCGCTCGGATTACACAAATATGCCCACACGAATTAATACACATACTTATTTGTTGTGAGTATAAATATATTTACACGAATAGCATAACCTCGTCCGTCAACTGACGGACTGCGGATTACACACCTGTCTGCCGTAGGCAGAAATATGCCCACACGAATTAATATAGACAATAAATAGTTATGAAAAATGAAAATCAAAAAATAGAAATAATAGGAGCTAAAGTTCATAATTTGAAGAATATTAATGTTTCCATACCCAAAAACAAATTAGTAACAATTTGTGGAGTTTCTGGGTCGGGCAAATCGTCTTTGGCTTTTGATACCTTGTATGAAGAAGGACAGCGTCGTTATTTGGAGGGGTTGTCTTCTTATGTGAGGCAGTTTTTGGGCGGTTTTAAAAAACCAGATGTTCAAAAAATAATCGGTCTTTCTCCGACTTTGGCAATAAATCAAAAAAGCGTTTCTTCAAATCCTCGCTCAACAGTCGGAACAATAACCGAAATATACGATCACCTTAGGCTTCTTTTTGCCAGATCGGGAACGCCTTATTGTCCAAATGATAATATTCCCATAACCGCTCAAACTCCTCAGGAAATTACCGAAAAAATAATAAATTTTTCAAAAGATAACGAAGTCTTTATTTTGGCGCCCGTAATAGCTGGAAAAAAGGGAGAACACAAAGCTGTTTTAGATGAAATTGCCAAAGGAGGTTACACTCAAGCCAGAGTGGATGGATATATTTATGCCATCAACGAAGCTCAAGGATTGTCACTTGATAAAAATAAAAAACATTCTATTGAAGTTGTAGTGGGAAGATTTTTAACCGGATTTAAAATAGATATTCAACAAACAATTTCAAAACAAGAAAGAGAAGCTCTTAAGAAAAGAAATAAAAACATTTCAAAGTACATAAAAGAAGAAAAAGCTGAACTTTTGGAGAAAATTCGCAAGGCTCTTTTAATTGGCCAAGGAAGTGTGATTGCATTTTTAAAACCATTGGGAAAAAAGGGATCAGAAAAAGAAATAGCTTTTTCCGAAAATTATGCTTGTCCGGTTTGTGGATTTTCATTGCCCAAAATAGAACCACGTTTGTTTTCTTTTAATAGTCCCTTTGGGGCTTGTCCTCATTGTCAGGGACTGGGATCGAAATTGGAAATTGATTTGGATTCAATAATAATTCCGGATGTTGCTATTGAGGCCGGGGCAATAAAACCTTTATTTAACTTGAGTCGAATGGCTCGTCGGGCTCTTGGAGCTAACTGGCAGCAGTTTGTTACCGACAAAATTATCAAAGATAGCGGACTTTCCACTCGAACTCATTTTGAAGATCTCCCAGAAGATGTCAGAAAAAAGATTCTTTATGGCACTGGGGGTGATTATATTGAACTTCAAGATGGAGACTGGGAAGGAAAAACTCAGTTTGAAGGAATTATTCCCAGACTTGAAAGACTTTATTATGAAACTGATTCGGATTTTATCCGTCAGGAACTCTCCAAATATATGAGGGAAAAAACCTGTCCAGTTTGTGAGGGAGCCAGAGTTCGCAAAGAAGCCATGGCTGTTATTGTGGGAGGAAAAAATATTTCTCAAATCGCAAATATGCCATCATCAGAATTGGTGGAATTTTGCAAAGAAAAAATATATTTTGGTATGTCCAAAAACAATACCGAAGTTGCAGAATCAATTGTGAAAGAGATAGGAACTAAAGCTCGTTTCTTATCGGATGTGGGTCTTGAATACATAACTGTTTCCCGTAGTGCGACGACTCTCTCGGTTGGGGAAAATCAGCGCATTCGATTGGCTACTCAACTTGGCTCGGGTTTATCTGGCGTGGTTTATGTTCTTGATGAACCGACTATAGGGCTTCATCCTCAAGACACGGACAGACTTATAGAAACTCTTAAAACTTTGCGTGATCTTGGAAATACCGTTGTTGTTGTGGAACATGACGAAAGAGTTATAGAAGAATCCGATTGGGTTATTGAAATAGGTCCTGGAGCTGGAGAAGAAGGGGGAAAAATGGTTTTTGAAGGAACACCCCAACAAATTCTCAAATCCAAATCTCTAACCGGAATGTATTTATCCAAAAGACTTTCAACCGATCCCGGAATTGGCAGAAATCTTTCTATTTCAAAAGAAAAAGAATTAATTTCTCTTACCGGAGCTTCTCAATTTAATCTGAAAAACGTGACATTAAAAGTGCCAATGAAAAAGTTTATCTGTGTCGCCGGAGTTTCTGGGTCGGGAAAAAGCACCTTAGTGTTAGATGTTTTCTCCAAAGCTCTTGAAAAAGAGGTTCTTAAAATGAATGTTGTCCCGGGAACTTATAAAGAATTACACGGCCAAGAAAATGTGGACAAGGTAATTGTGATAGATCAAAGTCCAATAGGTAGGACGCCTCGTTCTAATCCAGCCACTTATACTGGTTTATTTACTCCCATTAGAGAATTTTATTCTCATCTTGAAGAAGCTCAAATTAGAGGATATGGGCCATCATATTTCAGTTTTAATGTTAAACCTGGTAGATGTGAAGCTTGTAAAGGAGAGGGTTATAAAAAAGTTGAAATGTATTTTTTGCCTGATATGTATGTTGAATGCGAGGTTTGTCGAGGAACCAGATTTTCTCCGGAAGTTTTGGATGTAAAATACAAAGACAAAAGCATTGCCGATGTTTTGAGTATGAGTGTTAGGGAAGCGGCTCAATTTTTTAGCGCTTTTCCTCAGATTGCGGCCAAACTTAAAGTTCTTGAACAAATAGGTTTGGGATATATGAAGCTGGGACAACCGGCAACGACTCTGTCGGGGGGTGAAGCTCAACGTATAAAATTGTCCGATGAATTAGCGCGTAGATCAACCGGGAAAACTCTTTATGTTCTTGATGAACCGACCGTGGGACTTCATTTTGATGATGTTAGAAAACTGCTTTATATTTTACGATCTCTTGTGGTCAAGGGTAATACTGTTGTTGTTATTGAACATAACTTAGATGTGCTTAAAGAAGCCGATTGGATTATTGAACTTGGTCCAAAGGGGGGAGGTGGGGGAGGAAAGATTGTTTTTGAGGGAACCCCCGAAGAAATGAAAAAGAAGAAAACTACGACGGGGAAATATCTATAAGAGTAATCAGTAATTAGCTATTAGTAATTAGGGAATTAAGTTTTATTTTGTTAATTATTATTTTTTGATGTTAGTAAAATAATGTTGTTGATAGTTACTGCAAAAACAGGAAAGAAAGAAGAAAAAATTATTCCTTTGGAAAAGGGACTATTTGAGGTGTGGACAAAAAAACAACCGATTGAGAATAAAGCGAATAACGATATAATTTTGCAGTTATCTAAGTATTTTAGAATTCCAAAATCATCAATAAAACTTTCAAAAGGGGAAACGTCTAAGAAAAAGACGTTTGAGGTATTGGGTTTGTAATTTTTATCTACTTTTTCGTGTTTTTTGCTCCTTGCTTTTTATTTTTTATCAAATTCCTTTATTGTCAAGTATCTCACGATCGTGAGATACTTGACAACAGAGAAATTAGATAGAAATAAAAGATAAAAGACAAAAATAATAAATAAAAAATTAAAAATAAGAAAAAGAATAACAACGAGAATAAGAGGGATGAGAAACAGAAGAGATTCTTAAAGTATTACGATAAAAATTATAATTTTGAATAAAAAATGCCACCTTTTGAGTGGTTGCATAATTTGTTCTGTTGGTGTTATCCCTCAAAGAAGGGATCGGTTCCGCCAAGTTCGGCGATCTCCGCTAATCTATTCATGGTCGCCCTTAGATCTGCAGCCTCCTCCTCTGCGATCTTTGCCTGCTCGCGAAGTCTTTGGGCATATTCAATTTGGTGATAATACATTGCCCGCTTATCCCTTGCGAGTTGGGCGAACTCGTCAAATGCGGTGATGGGAATTCCCATTACTTGAGCGAATCGAACGACATGTGCCATCATGTTCTTATCGAGTGTTACTCCTTGAGCATTCAATGCGGCAATAAAATCATCAAGCTTTTTGTAATTGAAAGTCATATCTCTGAGGATATTGACCCTTGTCAATTGATTTACTCCAGTTGATACTTCCTCAATACTCTTCTTTACTACATCCAAACCCAAAACCCAACCCTCAAAAATAGAAACTAACCACTTGATCACGGGTTTCTCCTTCCGTCTTTAGGGAGTTAGTAGATGAGGTTAACTTGATACGCGTTAGTTGCTGGCTATAAAATAACATCCAAAGACTAATTTGTCAATGGATGTATTAAAATTTAAGTTGTGTGATAGAAAACATCAATTATCAATTTATCGTCAGGATGGATTTCCTTTTTGGCTGATTTGATGATTATTCGCGCTACTGCTTTTGGGGTGTGGTGAGGTTTGTGATCGGGGAATACACTATGAAACATTTTGGTATCAGTTGATCCGGGAGCAATAGTGAATACATCTATGCCTTTTTTGGAAACTTCTTCGTGGAGCGATTGGGAAAAATTAAGCACAGCGGCTTTGGAAAGGGAATATAAAGAAAGATTGCCTATTCCATCCATTCCGGCTCCGGAGGATATGTTTATTATCATTCCTGATTTTTTCTGAAGCATTCTTTTTAATATTTCCTGAGTTATAATCAGTGTTCCCTTGATATTGATGTCAATTGTCAAATCCCAATCTTTTTTATTTGTTTTAATAAATTCTTTTCTTTGAGCGATTGCCGCGTTATTGATTAAAATATCTATAGACCCGAATTTTTTGATAACCAAAGCGACAGTAGACTTAACTTTTTTGGAGTTTCTTATATCTCCTTTAATTATTAAAACTCGGGCACTTCTTTTTAACGCCGTGATATCCGGACTGCCTGGAACGGCAATAGAATAAATAACAACATTAGCACCTTCTTCAAGAGCTAATTTTGCAGTCTCAAGACCTATTCCGGTTGTTCCGCCGGTAATAAAAACGGTTTTGCCAGCTAAATTATTCATGTTAGTATTATTATAAGATAGTTAACCAGTGATAACAAACAATCATTACTAGAAGCTCTAAGCATTAATTTCTAAAATCTAAATAACTCCATATTCATTATTTGGGATTTGATTATTGTTATTTGGAATTTAGGTTTATATATTGGTTTTTGAGTATTGTTATTTGGTGTTTTTAAATTTATGTCCTACGGAATTTTCATAATCATATTAATTTTGGTATTAGCCATTTTTTTGGGAGCTTTATATTTTTTTCTGAAAAAATTCATCAAAAAAGAAGATAAATCTCAGGATGCAGGAATGCTGATGCTTCAAAATCAACTTAATGAAATGAGCCGGGTGATGGATAGCAAGTTGGGAGAAACTCAAAAAGTTACCCTCCATCAATTTCAAGAGAGTGCCAAAATAATTCGGGATGTAACCGAAAGGCTCACAAAACTTGATGAAACCAACAAACAAGTTATTAATTTTGCCGATCAACTGAAAAATCTTCAGGATATTTTGAAAAATCCAAAACAACGAGGAATCCTAGGAGAATATTATTTGGAGACTGTTTTAAAAAATGTTTTGCCTCCGGGAGTTTTTCAAATGCAATATGAATTTAAAGACGGTGTTATTGTGGACGCGGCGGTATTTGTGAAAGATAAAATAATCCCAATTGATTCTAAGTTCAGTTTGGAAAATTACAATCGTATTTTGGAAGCGCGCGGAGAAGACAAGGAAAAATTTGAGGCGGCATTTGTTCAGGATTTAAAAAACAGAATTGACGAGACTTCAAAATACATAAAACCCGAAGAAGGAACTATGGAGTTTGCTTTTATGTTTATTCCTTCCGAGGCGGTTTATTATGATTTACTAGTTAATAAAATTGGAGCCATTAAAGTGAATACGCGGGATTTGATAGCTTATGCGGCGGAGAAAAAGGTTATGGTTGTTTCTCCGACGACATTTTTGGCTTATCTACAAACAGTTTTGCAGGGACTAAAAGCATTACAAATTGAAGAATCGGCTAAAGAAATTAAAAAAAGAGTTGAAGATCTGGGCAAACATCTACAAGCCTTTGATTCTTATATGGGAAAATTAGGCGGACATTTAAGCACAACGGTAAATGCATATAATTTTGCCCACAAAGAACTTGGAAAGATAGACAAGGATGTTTTGAAAATTACCGGCGAATCAATCGGAATAGAAGTTGGACAGATAGACAAACCGAGCGAAGAAGAATAAATATAAAATAATTTGACTTAAACGAGTTGCGCAAGCGACTCGTTTTTGTTATGTTTGGGGTAGAACAAGGGGGAACAAAATGTCCAAGGAATCAGAAGTTGTCCATGTTAACTTAGACGATCGCGCTTCGGTTATGTATGCTATAGGAATCACTCAAAAAAGCAGAAAGATTAAATATTTCAGAAGTGATCAAACTTTTGTTTGTAGGATTTGTGGAACTAGAACTAATTTAATTAAGTTGTTTGTGCAAGATTATCCTATTGGACAAAAAATTGAACATAAAATTAGATTTCTTCCCATTTGTCCCAATTCTGGGTCTGCGGAACACGGGAGTGTTCTTGCTCTTATGAAGGATTTGATGATTGTTCATTCTCGTGATGCAAAAATTGCTTTAAGATCTGTTATTAGACGTAAATTAGCATTTGCTGGGTTTAAGAAAGACGATATTAAAGAAAACAAAGAGGATTATACTTGGATTCCTTTCAATGATCCGGAAGATCCAAAATCCTTAAAAGGTTTGGGTACGTGGTTTAGTTATTAGCACTCTATTAAAATGAGTGCTTTTTAATTTATTTTCTGATTAAAAATAAACATTGACTTTTTTGAGTTTGAGATTAAAATCTTATAGCAAATAACTATTTTACTATTAACAATCAATAAAAAAATGAATTTAAGACCACTATCAAACAATCTTATTATCCAACCTTTGGATGATGAAAAGACCACTAAATCCGGTATAGTTCTTCCGGATAACGCAACCGAAAAACCGACCAAAGGAAAAGTGATTGCGGCAGGCGCAGGAAAAAGGAACGAAAAGGGAGAAGTAATGCCGATGTCGGTAAAAGTGGGTGATATTGTTCTGTTTAAAAAATACGGTCTGGATGAAATAGAGATGGATGGCGTGAAATATTTAATTGGAGGAGAAGAAGATGTGCTTGCTGTTATAGAGTGAAAACTCTAAGCACTAATTTCTAATATCTAAATAAATTCAAGAAATTAAAAATTGTTTAGGATTTAGATATTAGAATTTAAAATTTTAAAAAATAATAAGCTATGAGTATGACATCTTTTTTCACTCTGGGAGTTACGGATGAATACTTATATTTGTAACTAAAGTAAATAAATTAATTTTAGAAAAATATGGCTAAACAAATACTTTTTAACGAGGCGGCTAGAGATGCTATCAAAAAAGGAATTGATAAGTTGGCAGAAGCAGTCAAAATGACTTTGGGTCCGCGCGGAAGAGCAGTGGTTATTGAAAAAGGATACGGCGCTCCTCAAGTCACTTTTGATGGAGTAACTGTTGCCAAAGAAATTGAGCTTGAAGATAAATATGAAAATTTAGGGGCCGAGTTTTTAAAACAGGCTGCCGATAAAACCAACGATGGTGTTGGGGATGGAACGACTACATCAGTTGTCCTGGCGCATTCAATGATTACCGAAGGGGAGAGATTGGTAAGAGAGAAGGGCTTTAACGTCATTCAACTTTCTGAAGCTTTGAAAAAATTGAGTGGGGGAGTTGTTAAAGGGCTTGAGGCTCAACGTGAATTGATTAATGATAATAAAAAAATTGAAGAAGTAGCCACGCTCTCGGCTAAAGATGAAGAAATTGGGAAGAAAATCGCCGAGGTGATGGGAAAGATGGGAAAAGAAGGTGTGGTAACTGTTGAAGATTCCAATGGAATCGGTATTAGTCACGAATTGGTTGAAGGTATGCAATTTGATAGAGGATACGTTTCACCTTATATGGTAACCAATCCAGAAAAGATGGAAGCCACTCTTGAAGATCCTTATATTTTAGTGACTGATAAAAAAATCTCGGCTATTAATGAAATACTTCCTTTGTTGGAAAAGATTTTAAAAGAAGGGAAGAAAGAAATGGTGATTATAGCTGATGATATAGAAGGGGAGGCTTTGGCAACTTTGGTGCTTAACAAGCTCAGGGGAATATTTACCGTTTTAGGGATCAAAGCTCCTGGATTTGGAGATAGAAAGAAAGAAATGTTGCAGGATATCTGTGTAGTTACCGGAGCGGAAATGATTTCCGATGATACGGGAAGTAAATTGGAAAACGTAGAAATTACTCATTTAGGCTCGGCTCGTCGAGTTGTTGTCAACAAAGATAATACAACTATCGTTGATGGTAAGGGGGGGAAAGAAGCGATTGAGAAAAGGATGAGCCAAATTAAGAATCAATTAGATAAAACCGATTCCGATTTTGATAAGGAAAAACTTCAAGAACGTCTAGGAAAGCTTTCGGGAGGTGTGGCGGTTATTAAGGTTGGCGCTCCAACCGAATCGGCTCAAAAAGAACTCAAACAAAGAGTTGAGGATGCGGTTGCCGCTACCAAAGCCGCAATGGAAGAGGGAATAGTCCCAGGAGGTGGAATGGCGCTTTATAATATTTCAAAAAAAACCCCCGAAGAAATAAAAGATTTTGACGAGCATGTCATGGAGGCTGCTCACGCGATACTTCATAAAGCTTTACAATCTCCTATTGAGGCGATTGCTGCCAACAGCGGAGCTGATGTGAAAAAAATTCTCAAAGAACTTGATGAACAGAAAAAAGAATCTGATTTGTGGATTGGATTTAATGCTATTGAAAATAAAATTGGAGATCTTAAAGAAGCTGGTATTATTGATCCGTTGAAAGTTACCAAGACCGCTTTTGTAAATGCCATTTCTGTGGCGAGTAATTATCTGACCATAGGGGCAGCGGTGACAAATATTCCGGAAGAAAAAAAAGAAGAAGGACACGGGCATGGGCATGAAGAGTACTAACGTCAAATATCAAAAAACAAATATCAAATAGCAAAAATTAGGGAATACTAAGATAATTTTTAATTTACAATTTTTAATTTTCCTGTCTGCGCAGACAAGAAATTTTTAATTACAAAACGCTCCAATCGGGCGTTTTGATTTTTGGGCTATTTATTTTTGATTGGAACGTAGTATAATTGAGGTATTAAAAAGTAATATATTAATTATGCAATTTCTATCAACAAATTTGTTGTGGATTCTATTAGCCTTGGTTGTCGTTTGGATTATTTTTGTTTATAACGGATTTGTTCGTCTTAGAGCTCGCGTAAGAGAGGCTTGGTCTGATATCGAGGTTCAACTCAAAAGGCGTTACGATCTTATTCCTAATTTAGTAAATACAGTCAAGGGATATATGCAACATGAGCAGAAAGTTTTTGATGATGTGACCACTGCTCGCAGTCAGGCCTTAGGAGCTGGTTCAAAGGAAGACAAAGCCAATGCTGAAAGCGCTCTTTCGGGAACTCTTAAAACTTTATTTGCTGTTTCTGAGAATTATCCGGAATTGAAAGCCAATACAAATTTCCTTGAATTACAAAAGGAACTTTCTGATACCGAAAATAAAATTCAGGCATCAAGACGATTTTATAACGGGGTAGTTTTGGATATGAATACTCGTGTTCAGACTTTTCCGAGTAACTTATTTGCCAAAATATTTGGATTTAAAGAGGAGGAATTCTTCGGTTTAGAAAAAGAAGAAGAGCGCAATCCTGTTGAAGTAAAATTTTAATTAATAGATTAATATGCAATATTTAAACAGTTTGGGTGGTGATTGGGTTTTGTTGTTGCTTCTTGCTTGGTCGGTGGTTTGGAAAGGACTGGCCTTGTGGAAAGCGGCTCGCAGAAATGAAAAGGGATGGTTCATTGCTCTTTTGGTTATAAATATCTTGGGACTTTTGGAGATGCTTTATATCTTTGTGATAACTCCTTGGATGGATGGAAGGAAGAAAAATAGTAATCAGTGAGCAGTGAATAGAGGGGAGTAATTTTAAATTTTCAATTAATTAGAAATAAATTTTAGAGGTTTTCTAAGATAATTTTATCGTATTAATTTTTTATGGCTCAGACCTTATATTCTCATCGGGACTCAAATGTTAGAAAAACTTGGCTTTTGTTTTTCGTTTTTCTAATTGTTGTTATGGGCGTTGGATGGGCGCTTTCTTACGCATATAACGATCAAAGCATTCTTTATATTGCCGTAGTTTTGAGCGTGGGAATGAACTTGGTTGCTTATTGGAAATCCGATTCTATTGCTCTGACTTTATCTCATGCCAAATTTGTGGAGCACGATCAAAACAAAGATCTTTATCACATTGTTGAAAATCTTTGTATTACTGCCGGATTACCAACGCCAAAAATTTACGTAATCAATGATCCTTCTCCAAATGCTTTTGCCACAGGACGTAACCCAAATCATGCGACAATCGCTTTGACGACCGGACTTTTGGAAAGATTGGATAGAAGCGAATTAGAAGGAGTTATCGCTCACGAACTGTCGCATGTAAGAAATTACGATACCCTATTGCAAACAGTAGTTGTGGTTTTGGTTGGATTGATTTCAATTATTGCTGACTTTTTTACCCGCAGCATGTGGTTTGGAGGAAAAAATAGTGATGATAGGGGAGGAAAAAATCCGGTTATGCTGGCAATCAGCATTGCTGCGATCGTGATTGCTCCAATAGCGGCGACATTGATTCAATTGGCAATTTCCAGAAAGAGGGAATTTTTAGCCGATGCCTCGGGAGCTCTTTTAACCAGATACCCAGAGGGTTTAGCCGGAGCGTTGGAAAAAATATCTTCTGCACAACCGATTAAATATGCCCATAATGCAACAGCTCATTTATTTTTTGCCAATCCTTTTAAAGCTGATGCTCAAAAATCAAACAAGGTTTCATTTGTGGCAAAACTGTTTATGACACATCCGCCAATACAAGAAAGAATAAAAATGTTGAGAAATCAGTAATCAGTAATCAGGGGTTAGTAATTAGTAATTAGGGATTAGGGAATGGGAATTAATAAAAAAATAAGCGTCATATTTTATATGAGCGCTTTTTATTTAGCCGATTGATTCAAGTCCCGACCTTTGAAAGGAGAGTCCCCTCATTTTACAAAAGTCTTCAAGAAATACGTAAAATTTTTCCTCAAGACGCCAAGGAACAGTTACTTGAACATGCCATCCGTTGGGATGATAGAAATATCCATCAACTGATTTGAAGTTACGAGTGCCCTCGTGAGTATCTTGGACTGCAAAAATTCTTCCAAAAGATTCCATAAATTCCCAAACAAATTGTCCCGGAATGACTACATCAAGCTTGATAGTCCGCATATAGATGCTAACTTCACGTTCGTTCTGACTTTGCACAGTAACCTCTTTTCTTGGGTTATTTTTGCTGTTTACTTTTTATCATCAAAAGTATCTATTGTCAAAAAAAGCGCCGTACTCAGTGGTCGTGCGCTGTGGTTATTGAATGTGTTGTGAGTTTATTGATTTGATTTTTGAGTGACTATATTTCTTCCGGCACAGAAAATTTCAATGAAGCGTATGACTGATTCTTCATGTGTTCTGCTAACCCTAAAGCTGACAAGGGTGTGGTTTTCTGTTTTTCTTACACACAATGGTCCAGTTGTTACATTATCAAAACGACCAAATACCGAGAAAAACTCATCAGCAAAATCGTTTGGAACTGCTACAAGCAGTTGGACAAATTCTACCGAAATTTGAGCCTCAAGTTGTTTTGACATAGCCGCCT
>Ga0116176_10003349_pt1 | contig 11881 bp, 18 predicted proteins | sample AD_STIC08_MetaG_FD_89803 | JGI IMG/M metagenome (GOLD analysis project Ga0116176, IMG submission 89803) | Active sludge microbial communities of municipal wastewater-treating anaerobic digesters from USA - AD_STIC08_MetaG | ecosystem: Engineered > Bioreactor > Anaerobic > Digestate | place: USA... | reverse complement strand
CATTCAACATAATATAATCATACATTTTATTATTTGGAATAATCAAATCATCATCTAAATCTAAATTTTTATGCAATAAATAACTTAAATTATTTGTTAAATAAATATTTGCATTTGTTAAAAAATAATATCCAATTATATTAATAATATTAATTGCTTTATGCAAAGAATAGTCTATACTATAAATTAGTGGTTCGCTTTCTATATCATAGAATAAATCAATATTATTATTTAATATTAATTCTTTATTTAATAAATAAAAAGGAATGTTTGCCAACAAAACATTGCTATTTTTATTTAATTTAGATATTAAAGTATTTCTTGTAATATAAATCTTTTGTTCTTTAATAAAACTAATATTATCTTTACTATACATTTCATTGACGTTAAACATATTATTAATATATTCGTATAATTGACTTAAAAACAGCTCTGACTTATTTATTTTATTTATTTCTATGTCTAAATTATTGATTATATAATTATACTTATCACTATAAGTTTTTAATTTATTATTTAATTGATATAAGTCTGTTTTATTTTTATTAACAAGTTCTAACAATTGTTTACATTCTAATGACTTTATTTTGTTCATACTACATTATTTAGTTTTAAAAATAATTCAAAACACAAATATAATCAATAAATTTGAATCATATTATTTTATTAAAATAAATTTAAAATGTAAAAAAAGTGTGTGTTTTTGTATGGATATTATTTTGAATATATTTAAAGTATATTATTTGTTGCGAGGGTAGGAATCGAACCTACAATCTCTTGGTTATGAGCCAAGTGTGTTACCATTACACCACCTCACATATATTTTAATTAATTATCTTCAATAAACTTGATACTAAATAACTCAAAATATTGATATAATAATTCAAGTATAATATTCCCAGAAGCGTTTGCAAATTCTTTTGCAATCATAAAATGATATTTTATCTTATCTTCAACATCATTTTTTGTCGTTTTATCTTCCAAAAGATATTTACATAATATTTCTGCTATTCCAGCAAAGTAATAAAGAGATATAAGCTCTGCTGCTACATAAAAACGATTCTCTACATCTAATTGATTTAAATAATTTTCTTCATATTTTTTTTGCTCTTCTCTTAATTGATTAATCAATTCAATAGCTTGTATAATATCATTGCGAGAATTATTTGTAATTAAATAAAATATAGCCTTAAATATCTTTGTTAATAAACGAATATTCCATTTGTCTGGATATTCTATATTTTCTATTTTTTGTCTTTGTTTATTCAGAAAATCCTTAACGAAATGTGAATTATCAGCCAAATACCCATAAGCAATTATTTTTATTATTTCACAAATACCTTCTTCTGTCTTTATGTCAAAGTTTGATAATGTTAAAAATGTTGATAATTTTATATAATCTAAAAATGCTTTTTTAAATTCTTTATTGTCTTGATTATTTCTTAATTCTAATATTTTTAATTCGCAAAGTTCTTTTGCTTTAATTAAGTCGTTATTTTTATTTGTATCTAATTCCATAATAACAAACTTTTAATTATCTTCTGCTATTTCAAAATAATAATGTCCTCCTGCTGTCAATTTTACGTATTTCATTTTAAAATGAGTAAATTGCTTATTAGATAGTATTGCACGAATTATTTCTTCATTGCCACTCCAACCACCTGTATGTAATTCTAATTTAATTTTCCCTTTATATATCCTATGTATAACAACTCCCCAATCCGAAAAATACCATCCTTTTGGTAATAATTTTTTTACAAATTTTATTAACGGCAAATAATCTGACGGCTGGTAATTTTTGATAAATTCTAACCATTCGTCTGTCGGATAACCATTTACATCTAATAATGTTTCAGGTATATTATTTTCATCCATAATATTTAATATTAATATATTTTATATCATTATTTATTGTATTCAACTTTCTTAGATAGTTCTAAAATAATATCATATAATACAGATTTTTCCTCATCATCAACCTCGCCTTTTTTTATTGCTTCTTCCATCGCTTGTTTTATTTCGCATAATTCTTTTTTAAGAATTTCAACTTCTTCGTCATTTAACGAAATTTCCATTTTAATTATTGTTTTTTTCATATTAATTTTATTTTAAAGGTTATTAAATATTGATAAATTCAACTTTATTTCCGTAGCTTAACGTTCCAACTATTGGTATAATTATTGGCTTATATATAATCATGCAATCATATTTTCTTTTTAATAAATTTAATGTATCAACATTGTAAATTAATAATGATTCATCTTTTGCCTGAATAAATATTATATATGCAAATCTTTTGTCAGATATTGCAATAAATTTATTATTTATTTTATCAGATTTTTTTATTTTTTGAACCCAAAGATTATTTATAGTTTCAATGATTTCATTTTTATTTTTTTCAAATATATCAATTTTAAATTTAACTAAATAATATTTATTTACATTATTTACAAATTTATCGCAATTGCTCAATATTTTATCGAAATCATTATATAACTTATATGCTTCCTTATTTATATCGTATTCTTCATCAACATAATTATTTATATTATTTATATTTTTAAGAAAACTTGAAAAATTTATTGGAGTAATGTTTAAATTTAAACTTACTTTATCAATTTTAATATCAATAATTTGATTATTATTTATTACATCAAAAAATTTAAAACTATTCTCATCTGCTAATTTTAATGTCCTAAGATAACCTATTTTTGTATTATTGAAATAATAATTGTGTAATACAAAATTTTGATTTTTTGATTTTTTGTAATTCAATCTAACATTGTAAGCATGATTTTTGCTAATAACTTTTAGTAATTCAAAAAAGTTTTCCATTGATTTTACATCATAAATTAATTTTTTTTCTTCCATACGTCTTTATTTTTTTATTTTACGATTATTTTATTTTCTGAAATATAATGAATTTCTTTATTCATATACATAGTATATCTTTTAGAGATGTTCAAAACATAGTCTATAATTATTTTTTCTGTATCTTTATCAATGTAATGCAATACATTATTGTCGAAAATATCGCAAATTGGCATAAGATTAATTTCTTCGCCAGAATTTATTTTATTTTTTATGTATTCATTAAGTTTCTCATACAATACTTCTGTATTTATTATTTTATACCTTTCTGCAAGGTACTTTAACATTTTTTGATTTAACGTTCTCATATTTATATTTAATTTTTTTTGTTGCAAATATAATTATTTTTTTACGTTTTATCATAAAAGAAAAATTATTTTATCAACATTTTTTATTTTTTTTGATTTTAAACTCATCTTTTTTTATTGGCTTGTTATTTTCTTCGTCCCATATATAAACCACTTTTTTACCGTTTTCGTTAATTGTAACCTGTCCGAAAACCTTACAAAGATATATTGACGTGTTCATATTTATTAATTTATTTATCTTATTCTAATTTTTTTAACGCACAAATATAATAATTATTTTTTAATTCACAAAGCGAAAAAATATTTTTTTTAATTAAACCATTTTAAAATCGTTTCTCCATCATATCCCTTTTCCCAAATAAACCATGCGTAGGCTCTTGCTGAATTAAAACTATATTTTTCAAAATCACCATTTTTTGCACAATTTAAACGACTACTGCTAACATAAACAGTTTTAATTGGATGTGTTTTAAATAAATATTTTCTTTTTTTACCCTCTAAAAATTGAATTGGCAAAAACATTGCAACTTTATTTCCGTTTTTAATTATTTGCAATGCCTTTTCTATAAATTCTTGCGAATATTTATATGGCGGATTAGTAATTATATCACCTTCCCAATATAAAATATCTATACTTAAAAAATCTACTCCTGCTTGTCCATATCCTCTATCTATTAAATCTGTACTCTTTACGTTATATCCATGTTTTTCCAATACCTTACTGATGTGTCCCATTCCACAAGCACATTCCCATATATTTTTATCAAATTTTTCTAATTTAAGCAATAATTCTGTTGCTTTTGGTTCTGTTGCATAAAAATCATAAAGCTCCCTTTCTTCAATTGCATGATTAGAAGAACCTATTACTGTAAACACTTTATTATTTTTTGCCATATTAATAATTATTGAATTTAAAAATAATTTTTAACTTCAACACCTTTTTTATTCCTCCAATGTAAAATAACCTTGTTTTCTATAAAATTAACTTCATTAATATTTGAATATGCAATTTTATATTCATATTTATACTTATTTAATATATTTATTACTTCGTTTATTACTTTATCGTCATTTGTAACGTAAAAACAATCGGTAAAAAAATAACACAAATCATCTTTCAGCTTATTAGATATTTTTTTAGCAACTTCATAAACTTTCATAATAATATCATTTCTTGCGTAAGTAATATCTTTAACATATTCTCTTATTAATATATCTTTCCCGTTTTCATTTTTATATAGATAGCTCTTAACACTTAAATATCCTATTGTAGCATTCCTAACTTTTTTATCGCAATATTGTAAGCCAAAATTATATGTTTTATCAGATATTACACCAATGTTATATGCTGTCTGCCAATAGCAATTGTTTATATCAATTGCAACTATTTCCTTGTTTATATTTTTTTCGATTCCATATTTATTGCAAAAGGAATATGCCTCGTCTTCTATATAGTCGTAATACCAACCACTACTTACATATTTTTTTGCGTCAAATAAAACTTTTTTAAATAATCTTTTATCGTTATCACTATATTGTGTATTTTTTTCATTTTTAATCATATATCTTTCAATAATTGTATCGTTTATCACATCAATTCTATTTAATGTCTTAACATATGTTTTATTTTTTACTAAATTATTGTAAAAATCATCAGATATTTTACCCTTTCTAATAATGTAGTAATTAACTTTCTTTTTGTTTTTTAAAATATCATTAAATAGATTACATAAATTATTATTTTTATTTAATGCTCTCATAATATATTATTTGTTTTTATTTACAAAATCTAATAATAACAACTTCTTGTATTCTTTATTTAATATTGACAATTTAATATTGATATTAGTCATTTCATTGAAAACAGCAATTGACTGTATTTTATTGTTTAATTTTAACGAAACTTTCATTCTATGATTTAAAAATAATAACTTTTTCTGATAGTATTTTATTCTGCTTTTTATCTCATTTAATTCTTTGGAATAGTCTTTTTTCAATAATCTTTCTATTTCTTTTTCGATTTTATTTTGTTCGTTATTTATATCTTTTGGTTCAAATTCATATAGCAAAAGCCAATATTTAGAAAGTTCATCAAACATTTCATCTTTATATTGACTTGCATCAAATTCTATTCTTACAGATATATTTTCTTCATATTTAGTCTCATATGTATTTAATAAATACGAAAATTGATATGTTTTCTCGCCTAATGAGTTTTTTTCAAATTCGGAAAATTCGTTTCTCGAACTTGTCCATCTTTTAACTTCCTGATATAATTTATCAATATTATTTTTATTTAATTTAATTATTGCATCTTTCGATATGCTTGGGAATAAGACATATACACGATTTCTGTGTATTATTTTATTGACGATGTATATAACATCTTTGCTATTATTATTCCTTTTAAAATATTTATGATTAAGTATATATATAACATTTTCTTTTAAAAGCCACCACTTGTCATTTGTAAATAGTTTGCTAAATAAATTTTGTACATATTCTTTATATTTTTGGCTATCGGTTCTTAATATAACATATTTAGTTAGTACGTAATTATATATATAACCTTTCTTGTTTGAATCCGTCAATGATATTTTACTTCGCTCATAATCCGACATTTGATTATATATATATTTGGCATATTTAGCAAAGCTGTTATTTCCCTCATAGTCAATATAATATCCGCTAACTATTAAGTCATTAACGTATTCTTTTAATAGTTTCTCGAATGTTCTAAATATGTTTATTTGCTTTTTCTTTGCCATCCTAAATGCAAAATGCAAATTTAATACATATTATATATATCTTATTTTTTTATTAAAAAGAATTTATTTAGATTAGATATTCATCCCCATTTTTCGCAACATATACAGGTACACCAGATATGCTTTTTAGCTCATTAACTATCTTGTTGTCAAAATTTTCGGAAGATTTATGAATTAGTATTATATTTTTAAGATTATTTTTATCAACGCTTTCAAAATACCTCATTACGCTTTCGTCTGAAAAGTGCGAATTAATTATCCTGTCCTTTAATGATTGAATTATTTTATCATTTGACATTAATAGCTCATAGTTATAGTTCGATTCTATTAAATATGTATTTACATTTGCGAATAAATAATCTAAATAATACATATCGGTAGCATAGTATATAATTCCTGATTCGTCATGCTTAATAAGAAACGATAAGTTATATACGTCATGCTTAACCTCAAATGGAATAATGTTATATTTTCCTATTTTAATTTTGGTTTCATGTGATATTTCAATTACATTGTATTCATCTTTAATGTTTAATTCTTTTTTTGTTTCCTTTGACATATAAACATTTATGCCTAATTTGATATAATTTTCAACAAATTTGCAGTGGTCTTTATGAGAGTGGCTAATAATCACTCCATTTATATTTTTATCAAAGTAATATACTCCACAATCTATAATTAGATTGTTACCATTACTATCTTGTAAGACATAACAATTGCCTTTACTTCCTGTTCCTATTATTTTAATTTTCATTTTATTTTAATTTTCATTGTACAGATTTTTTATATTTATTAACTAATATATTAATTGCAGATATTGGACTATTAGATACAGCGTGTTTATTTTTTTCATCAACAATAATTGATATAAATTTATTTATTTTATTATCAAAATAAACTAATATTTTTTTATCAATAAAATATTCGTACTCACTTATTATTTTTATTGTTTTTCTTTTTTTTCTTATTTCGATAAGTCTATTTATTTTATCTTCAAAATATGTTTTGTTTACTTCATTTACAAACAAATTAACATGATTCACATCAATATTATTTTTACAATTATTAATTATATCTTCTTTTAAATATTTATTTTCATTAAATAATTTCAAATAATATGATATTGCTGAATGATTTTTATTTATTATTTTAGACAAATAATTCATTGTAAATTTTCTGTTTTTATTATTTTTAATCATATTGACTATATATATCCTATGGTCGGATATAATTCTTTTTCTTGAACTATTAAACAACAAATCTTTAAATTGCTCGTAATTTTCTATTTTAAAATCATTATTTTTCATAGCCTATTTTAATTTATTCACAGTAATATTGTAATAATAAGCTAACATATAAGCATCAACCTTTCCATCGTGATATTTTGTTTTTATTTTAAAGTCTTTATCAATTCTTTCATTGTCTAATAAAATAGACAATAAAGATATTGACTTATAGAAAGTCTCTTTATAGTTTCCTTGAATATTGCTTCTCGGAACGTCTATTAATATTTTTTGCCATTTTTTTGGCTCAATGCTATAATAATTAATATTCATAGCTGTACATATAGCCTTAATGTATCCATACTGCTTTCCAAGCGAAAACATTGTATTTTTTGAAACCTTATATATATTATTTATTTCTTCAAATATTACAATATCAGGTTTTTCTTGCTTTAATATATTAATTAATTCCTGCAAGTCAATATCATTTTTTTTGCCAATTTTTATTGTTGGCATATCGTATAATTTGTAATTTTCAGTATTAATCATTGAACATATAGCTCCGTTTAAACCTAAGTCAATTCCCATTATTTTTTTCATAATATTTTATTTTTTTAATTGTTACAACTACTACTTGGAACGTTTGACATATTAATATACATAATTTTTTAAATATTAAAGTTAAACAATAATTTTATTCAATATTTTTAATATGCTCTTTAAATTCTTCCTGTTTCTTTCCCTTTCTTTTGCCGTAAGTTTCGCCTCTTAATTCAGGATGTTTTTCTTGCAAACGCCTTCTTATGCGTTTTATGTAATCAAAATTCACCACTTTGCCAAGTCTAATATCATCTAAAAAATCTACTGTATATCCACTTTTCTTGTGATATTCATAGGTATAGCGACAAATTAAATATATTAAATAATTGTCGTTATCCCTTGTTTCTTCAATTGATTTTAAATACATTTTTACAGTTTCTTTTAAATTTATCTTTTCCATATTAATTAAAATTTATTGTTAATACATTCTTTAATTGATTTTTTATTTTTTCATTTTCTTTTTTAAGATTTTCATTTTCTCTGTAAAAATATTCAATATTTTTATTTATTTCATCAATTTTAATTTTATTTTTTTTATCGTAATCAATTATTGCTTTATACACAAACATTATATCCGAAGCGTCTTCGGACAATTTAATAACTTTATCATCATCATCAAAAATTTTATTTTCACTAAAAAATTCATATAATTCTTCTATTAAAGAATATTTATCATTTAGTTCTTCAAAAACTTTTTTTATCAATTCTTTGCTTATCATATTTAATTAAATTTAAAGTTTAACATTATTTTCATTTAATAAATTTTCTATAAAAAATATCATATCAATTATTTTCTTATTTCTATATTCAAGGTCAATGTCCTTTTTTAAATTAAAGTAAACATTTGACTTTGAAATATCTAACAAATAAGAAATCTCATTTGTAGTAAAATATTTTTTTAACTCTTTAATAATGTATGGTTTATTATTTTTATTTATTATTTTATTGTTTTTTAAAAATCGCTTTGTTAAATTAATTACACTTAGCTTCAACTCCATATAGTCAATGCTACTTTCAATTTTATTTTTTTCAAATTTCAATTTTTTTATTTTTTCTTTCATACTTTTCATATTCATAATATTTTTTATTCAAATAATTTTTCAGAATTTATTTTTGTCTTTTCTGACTTTTTTTCATTTTCTTGTGCTACTTCTTGTTCTATCTCCTGTTTTGAATTTATATCTTCAATCACATTAGCTTCATCAGCTTCTATTTTTTGCAATGTATTATTGTTGTTTACAACAGCTACAAATTCATCATCTTGTTTAATATTATTAATATCGAGTAAAAATGAATTGTAGCAGTGTCGTTTTAATGTCTTAATTAACATTTCTTCGTACCAGCCATCTATATGCTCTTTGCCAACAATTTTTCCATTTTCCCATTTGTCCTTTTCTCCGCCCCAAAATTCAGCACTTGCATATTTGGGTTTCCTTTTTTCTAATTGTTTTTTATTGAAAAATATCAATTTGTTTTTTGTTTGGTCTTCGTACTCCATATAATAAAATCCGCCAACCACTTCGCCTCTATCCAATGGACTTGTTATTTCAAATTTATATCTTTCAATATTATTTTCATAATCTTTTTTATACACTACAAATATATCGGTATGATATATTAATTCAAATATAATATTTTTCGGAAAATCAATTGCAAATTTCTTTGCCATGTATTCAAGTCCCTTATATCCATCAATGAACACAAGTTCATACTTTTTTTGTGAATTGTTGTAATATGGAATGATGTTGGTCATATTCGGTAGTATTGGGTTAATGCCTAATTTTATTCTTATTAGCATTTGCTTAATAAAATTTTCAAATTCGATATTTTGCCATGAAATTTCAGGCATATCTTTTTTTAGTTTTTTATTAAACGTATCAAAGATATTATTTGCCGTTTCAAAATAATATCTTGCAAGTGCATTTTCTTGCTTTGTTAATGAATTTGATTCGTTAATTTTTTGAATAAATCTTTCTTCTGCATTTTTTGCTACTGTTTCTAATTTTTTAGTTTCCATAATTGTAATTTTTTTTAGTTAGACATAAATTTAATTATTATTGATTTATTATTTTTAATTTTTCGTTTTTTACTTTTTCGAGATAAATAGTTTGAGAATAGGATGGTATTATTTGAGACACCGATTCTGTGTTATCAACAAATAACGGAACAAAATAATCTAATGCTATTGACAACACATTAATTATTTCAATTCCTGCATTTATTTTGCTTGCATAATTTGCGTCCTCATATGGAACATTATTTATATAGACATTGCAAGCGTTTTCAATTGTTCCATTTATGTTTTCTTTGAATAGCTTAAACTGAACAAAGCTAAAACACTTGTTAGCTTGTTCCTCAATAATATTTGATTTCATTCTCTCGAATTTTTCGATTGAATTTTTGTAAACTTGATATTGTGCAATTTTATTTTGATTATTTTCTATAATTATTTTTAGCTCTTCTATTCTTTGTTTTATTTTTAATTCATTCGTTAATAAAGATATTTCATCTTTTAACGATGATATTTCTTTTTCGATATTAGAAATAATTAAGTTATCATTGTTTGTTTCAATATCGTTAATTTTTTTATTATTTTCTTCAATAATTGAATTTGTTTTATTTATTTCATTATTTATGTATTCGATTTTTAATTTACTATCTTCTGATAGTGAAAAATTATTTATTTTATTGTCAATATCGCTTATTTTATTTTTTATATCTTCTATATCTAATTTATTTTTTTCAATCACACTAATTAAATAATTATATTCATTTTCTAATTTGTTTATATCTTCGTTTAATTTATTTATATTTTTATCTATTTCTGTAATTTTATTAGATTTATTGATATTGTAATCTTTAATCATTTTTTCGATTATTTCTTTATGATTTGGCAGAGTTTGACCGCACATTTTGCATTTTGTAGCTCTTTCATCTATTTCTAATTTTTCGTTTAATAATTTATTTTTATCATTATTTAATGTTTGTATTTTATTTTTATTTTGTTCAATCTCAAATTTTACATTTTGAGCCTGATTAGATTTTAATTTTAGTGAATTATTCAAATTATTTAATAATAAGTTTAAATTATTTTTTTCATTATTTAGTTTTTCTAATTCATTATATTTTATTTTTTGTATTTCGTTTTGCAATGCTTTTATATTTAATAGCAATTCATTATTTTTATTAATTAATTCTATATATGTTTTGTTTTTATTTTCTTTTATTTTCTTTAAATCATTATTTTTATCTGTAATTATATCATTTAAATCGTTAATAATATTTAAAATTTCTTCAATACTATAATCTTTGTATTTATTAATATTATTGTAATTTTCAGATATTCTAATCTTATTATTTTGAATATCGTTTTTTATTAAATTAATATTTGAATTCAAAAACTCTAAAAATTTAGTGTTAGAAATTATGTTTAATCTTTTTCTTTCATTGATTGAATTTATTATATCGTTATCTCCTATAAGACTTAGAATATAATTTTCATCTAAATATTCTTTGTCTATCAAATTCAAAAGTATAGCCCTCCTGTCTTCCCACCTCAAATCGAAAAAATAATAAATATTTGAGAGTAATTTAAAATATTTTTCGTCAAATAAATTATTAACTATATTATTATACTCCGTAGCCTTGACAGCTACGTTATTGTAATAATATTTAGTCTCGTTTCCTGTAAATTTATTATTTAAGTCAAATCTTTCTTTTATTTCCCTTTTAAAAATATGAGAAATATTTTCATTTTCTATCAAAAATACTTCAACAGATATTTCCTCATCTTGCTGATAAAATATATTTTTGAAAGTAAATTCTTTTTTATCTTCGGAATTTTTACCAAACAAACACCATAGGTAAGCGTCATATATTGACGTTTTACCTTCGGCGTTATCACCAATTATGATATTTTTATTAGAAAAATTTAATTCTAAATTCTTGAAGCATTTGAAATTTCTAATTTTAATGTTTTTAATAGCTATTTTTTTCATATTTTTTTATTTTAAAGTTAAACATTTTTTCATTTAATCACATCAAAAAAAGCCAACTATAAAAATAGTCGGCTTTATATTATTTATTTATATTCTCTAAAGCTGCAAAATTT
>Ga0116176_10003337_pt1 | contig 11907 bp, 12 predicted proteins | sample AD_STIC08_MetaG_FD_89803 | JGI IMG/M metagenome (GOLD analysis project Ga0116176, IMG submission 89803) | Active sludge microbial communities of municipal wastewater-treating anaerobic digesters from USA - AD_STIC08_MetaG | ecosystem: Engineered > Bioreactor > Anaerobic > Digestate | place: USA... | reverse complement strand
TCGATCATGCTCACGGGCCCGTCGCTGGTCACGCAGAAGCTGCTCGGCAAGCTCGGCATGACGCCGGAGGATATCGACCTCTACGAACTCAATGAGGCGTTCGCCTCGGTGGTCCTGCGCATGATGCAGCACCTCAACATCCCGCACGAGAAGATGAACGTGAACGGCGGCGCCATCGCCATGGGCCACCCGCTCGGGGCAACCGGCGGCATGATCCTCGGCACGATGCTCGACGAGCTCGAGCGTTCGGACAAGGAAACCGGCCTGATCACGCTCTGCGTGGGCGCTGGCATGGGCACGGCGACTGTCATCGAGCGCGTGTGATGCAGATCGGCGAGGCGAAAATCAGCGCTCTCGCCGTGTCGGCGCTTACCGGCGCCGGCCTCACACTGATGCTGAGCCAGGCTCTGCGCGATCTTGGCTACGCACTCACGATCTCGGTTCCGGTCACGCTCGTGATGGGCGGCGTGCTGTTCCTTTTCGCTAACGACGACATCAAGAAGGGCGGCAGCGAGCCGCCGCCAGACAAAGCTACCAAAGGCAACTGACATGAAACTCGAAACCTTCAGCCTCGACGTCGATGCAGATGGCATCGCAGTCGCGACCTTCGACGTTCCCGGCCGTTCGATGAACACGCTCACGGCGCGCGCGATCCAGGATCTCAGCGCCATCGCCGACGAAGTCGGCTCCAACGCGACGATCAAGGGGCTTGTCATCACGTCGGGCAAGACCAGCGGCTTCTGCGCTGGCGCGGACCTCGGCGAACTTGGCGGCGGGTCGGGCGGCGGCGACAAGGGCGATCCCGAAGCCCAGCTGAAAGCGGCTTTCGATCGTTCGTTCCAGATGAACAAGATCCTGCGTAATCTTGAGACCTGCAAGAAGCCGGTCGCTGCGGCGATCAACGGTCTCGCTCTCGGCGGCGGTCTCGAAGTCACGCTGGCATGCCATTATCGCATCGCATCCAACGACAATCCGAAGCTGCAGCTCGGCCTGCCGGAAGCCAAGGTCGGCCTGATGCCGGGCGGCGGCGGCACGCAACGCCTGCCACGCCTGATCGGCGCGCAAGCGGCCGCGCCCTTCCTGCTCCAGGGCGAGAGCATGACGGCTGAACAGGCCAAGAATCTCGGCGTCATTCATGAACTCGCGCCGACAGCTCAGCTTGTCGGTCGCGCAAAGGAATGGGTGAAAGCGAACCCGAACGCCAAGGCGCCGTGGGACGATGCGAAGTACAAAATCCCGGGCGGCAATCCGAACTCGCAGGGCGGTTCGACCGTGTTCACCTTCGGCTCCGCCATGCTGGCCAAGCAGACCTGGGGCAACTACCCGGCGCAGAAGCATATCCTCTCGGCCGTCTATGAAGGTCTCTCTGTCCCGATCGACGCGGGCCTGCGCATCGAGAGCCGTTACTTCGTCAAGACGCTGATGACGCCGGAAGCCAAGGGCATGATCCGCTCGCTGTTCCTGTCGATGCAGGAACTTGGCAAGGGCGCTTCGCGTCCAGCCGGTTTCCCGACGTTCGAGATCAGGAAGGCAGTTGTCGTCGGCGCTGGGCTGATGGGCGCAGGCATCGCTTATGTGCAAGCGAAAGCTGGCATCCCGACCATCCTGCTCGATGTGAGCCAGGAGTCCGCCGACAAGGGCAAAGCCTACTCGCAACGCATCGTCGACAAGGATGTGTCACGTGGCAAGCTGAGCAAGGAGAAGGGCGAAGCCCTGCTCGCACTGATCACCCCGTCGACTGACTACAGCCAGGTCAAAGGCGCGGACATCGTCGTTGAAGCGGTGTTCGAGAATGTCGAGCTGAAAGCGAAAGTCACCGCGCAGATCGAAGAGCATCTCGGTGAGAACGCTGTGATGGGAACGAACACGTCGACGCTGCCGATCACCGGCCTCGCGAAGGCTTCGAAGCGCCCGGCCAATTTCATCGGCATCCACTTCTTCTCGCCGGTTGAACGCATGGGGCTGGTCGAGATCATCATGGGCAAGGACACGACCCAGGAAACGCTCGCCAAGACGATGGATTACGTTCTCAAGATCAGGAAGACGCCGGTCGCCGTGAACGACTTCCGCGGCTTCTACACGTCGCGCGTGTTCGGCACGTATCCGGAAGAGGGCATGACGATGCTGGCCGAAGGCATCGCGCCCGCCATCGTCGAAAACGTCGGCCGTATGGCCGGCATGCCGATGGGCCCGCTTGAAGTGTCCGACTCGGTCGGCATCGATACGATGCTGAAGATCGGCCGCGAGATGGCGAAGGCCAGCGGCAAATCCTACGAGCAGAACCCGGTCGGCGACATGGTCGCCTGGATCGTCGACACGCAGAACCGCGTTGGCCGCAAGGCCGGCAAAGGCTTCTACGACTACAACGAAGCCGGCAAGCCCTCGCGCCTCTATCCCGATCTCGGCAAGAAGATTGAGGTGAAGGTGAAGGAGTGCCCGCCGGAGCTGAAGGTCGAGCTGACCAAGCGCTTCCTCTATCGCCAGTGTGTCGAGGTCGCTCGCTGCTTCGAGGAAGGCGTCATCACCGACGCGCGGGATGCGGACATCGGCTCGATCCTCGCCTGGGGCTTCGCGCCCTACTCAGGCGGCGTGTGCTCGTACATGGATCTGAAAGTCGGCATCAAGAAGTTCGTCGAGGAATGCGATCGCCTCGCCGAAGCCTATGGCGAGCGCTTCCGCCCCAACGCGCTGCTGCGCGACATGGCGGCCAAGGGCCAGACTTTCTACTCGCGCTTCCCGCCCAAGGACCAGAAGGCGGCGGCGTAGTGTCGTGAGGGCCGGGCGCGGTCCGTGTTTTTTTTTTGACCGTGCTCCAAGCCTGCCCGCTCCGTCTCGCTCGCAAAAGCGAGCGATCCACCTACCGCAGTCGCGGCTTTGCGATCGCACGGGCGCGGCCCTGCGGGATGCTTCTAGCTCCGCCCTCAAGGAGGGCTGGGGACGCGGGATGGCCCCGCGTGGTTTGGGCTGGCTGCTGGTGCAGCCTGCCGGCAGATAAGAGAAACGCGACATCCCGCGTCCCCGCGATCGTTTGCTCGCCAGCTGGATCACGGAGGTGTTTCACCTCTTGGACCCTGAGCCGGCGGCGGAAAGGCCGGGCTGTTCGTGCCCGGTCCCTTGTGAGACAGCGCCCGCTTTTGAACAGGACGCACTTCTCCTGTCGTTGGCTGCAAAGCAGCATTCCAACGGACCTGACCGCTCGATCGCATCGCCCCCGCGCCGTTGAACATCGCGACTGCCCTCCATGCGGAGGCGACGTGTGCAGTATCGCTCAGGTGAGAGGGGGTGGGGACGGAGGTTTCTCTATCCCCCAGCTCGAGGGGGTTAGCGGGTTGATTGGGTTGGGTTTGGGTTTGCGGGATTCCGCGGAATTGGCGACGGGTCTGGCCGACCCCCTTCTGTCCTCCCCCTTTCAGGGGGAGGGACTTTGAGGCGCGATCGGTCTTCGATGTTGGGCAAGTTCTCTCAACCTGGTTCCTCCCCCTGCAAGGGGGAGGACAGGTGGGAGTCGGGTTCAGCGTTCGAGTTGATCGAGATGACTTACCGTTCAACGGCCCCCCACTCCTGCCCCTCTCCCCACAAGGGGGAGAGGGGTGAGCCTTCGCGGGCAGTTGTGAGCGGGGCTCTCCACCTCCTCCGTGCTTCGCACTGATGGAGGCAATCTGGACAGCGAACAAAGCGCGGTGGTTTGCCTTCCCCGCCGTGGCGGAGAGCGGTGGCTTACTTCCCGATGTTCTGGGCGAGGAACTCGCCGAGTGCGGTCAGCATCTGGCGGCGGCTGTTGTTGTCGACAAGGCTGTGATCATCGCCGGGTATCTTGATGTACCGCACATTCTTTTTCGCGTCCCTCAAAGCATCGTGCATCAGGTCGCTCTGACGGACCGGGACGACCTTGTCGTCCGTACCATGCACGAGCAACACGGGCGCCTTGAAGTTAGCCGCGAGCGTTGAGGGCGATACGGCCTGGATCGCTTCCTTGTCTTCCTTGGGGTCGCCAATCAAAAGTTCCCAGTAGGCGACCGTCGAGCTGTTCACCCCATGCTCTTTTCTTTCGCTGACGAGCATTTCGTTGAGATCAGAGACGCCTGCTATGGCGGCGACGCATTTGTAGCGATCCGGCGTTAGCGCGCCGCTGGCCAGCGCGGCGTAGCCGCCGTAGCTCCAGCCGACGATGCAAGTACGATCTGCATCTGCCCAACCCATCGTGGCGAGCGCATTGGCGCCATCCGTAATGTCGTCCTGCATCTTCCGGCCCCACTCGCCATATCCTGCCTCGACAAAGCTATTGCCGAAGCCGGATGAGCCCCTGAAATTCGGCTGGAGAACTACATAGCCCTCGTTGGCGAGGAACTGAGCCATCCAATCAAAGCCGACAGCGTCGTAAGCCTCGGGCCCACCGTGAGGCATAACGACCAGAGGCAGATTCTTACGGTCAGCTGCCGCAATGCCTGTTGGCCATGTTATGAGAGCAGGAATCTTAAGCCCATCCCGCGCCTTGTATTCGATCGTAATGACCTCGCCGACGTCCTCACGCTTGATCGAGGGGCGCGACGAGACGATAGGCGTAAGCTTCTTCGCCTTGCGATCGTAGAGCGCGTACTGTTCCGTCAGCGGACCGCCTTCAATGAAGAAGAGCATCTTTGACCAGTCGTTGGACCACGATGTGAGATACACGGCAGACGTTATGTACACCTGCTGCACGGCCCTGATTTCTGCTTGTACCGCAGCATCGAACATATCGTAGGAAGGAAACATGCCGGAATAGCGAACGCCATAGATGACGTTATTGATATCGCTGACTGTCGCCGCCACGCTGGCGTCCTCGCGCCGCATCGGCGATGGCGTGATTTTTCCATCTGCAAGCGACATGTTCGACAAAGACAGGAATTCGGATTCCTGAACGTTGACCACGATCAGAGATTGCCCATCGGATGACACGCCAACCATGCCAAGGGTCGGTATCTCCGTTTTATTCTCGTAGATTGTTTTCCACGAACCGTTGCTTTCGCGCTTCTGGATTTGGTGGATATCGCGATTTTCGTTGAACTGCTCGCGCGCGACGACCTGACCACTGCTGTTCATCACCCAGTCGACAGTGTCTGTCGTGCCTTTTGCTCCTCCCTCGCGCAGGACGCGTCCGCCCTCCAGTGGCACGCGAAGCACGTCACGCGAAGGATCTTCATACGCTGTACCCATGAAGGCGGGCATGAAAACGTCTTTTCCATCTGGAGAAACTCCGATGATCCGCCCCAAGCCCGTCTGAGCTGGAAACAGATCCTTGGCATTGCGAAGCAGCTGCGTGTATTTTCCCGTCTTCACATTGAATGCGAATGCGGCGGAGTTCTCATAGCGGTCGCGAAAGCCGTCAGTCCGGGTCTCCGCAGACGCAACGAGTACGACGAAATCGTTTCCGACGAAGTGCACATAACGCGCCTTGATGTCCGTGACCTGAACAAGCGGCCGCGCTGTGGCGGTTCCGAAGTCATGAATGACCAGAACGTCTTTTTCTCCGATCCGTTGAATGTAAACGGCGCTGTTGCCATCCGGTGAAAGTTCAACGCCGCGGATTTCCGGAACTTCGCTGAAAGCATCTATCGGCGGCTTCGCGTGCGCCGACCCTATGAGAGTCACGATAGCGATACATACGGCTGCAAGATGTTTCGGCATTGGCGTCCCCCTAGTTAAGTATGCAGAATAGCGGATCGTTCACGGGCGTGAACCCCGCTGTACGTTGATCGCGCGAGGTGGAGCGCGCGCGTCGGAACGCTGAAAGGATAAGAAGATGAGGTTCGGGGCGATAATCTTAGGTGCGCTTGTTTCGGCTATGCTGACTGTGCCGGCCTTTGCTCATGTCACGGCTAAAGCGCCCGACGCGCTCGCGATCCAGGTGAAAGCAGAGGTCGCGCTTGATCGGGACGCGGCGTGGGCGCGTCTTCTGGATATCTCGTCGTGGTGGAACAGTGCGCACAGCTATTCGGGTGATGCAGGCAATCTCAACATCGATGCCGTCGCCGGCGGTTGCTGGTGCGAGCTCTGGAGTGGAGGGGAGGTGGAGCATGGCCTGGTGCTCGCGGTCATGCCGCGGGAATTGATCCGGTTCGATGCACCTCTGGGACCACTGCAGGAAATGGGAGTCAGCACCGCGCTGACATTCACGCTTTCAGATGGCGCATCGCCGTCGAAGACTGTTGTGACAGTCGATTTCAAGGTGAGCGGTTCTTCGCTATCTGGTCTCGACAAGCTGGCCACCGTCATAGACGGCGTGATCACCGAGCAGGTCACACGCTTCGCAAGCGGCAAGTAGTCCAAACAAAAAGGGCGCCCCGTGAAGGGCGCCCTTTCCGATTTCAGACAGGCCTGATCGTTACTGCGTAACCGGACGCAGCGTGATCACGACGCGGCGGTTTTGCGCGCGCTTGGCTTCCGTGTCGTCCGGAACGACGATCGGCTGGCTCTCGCCGAGGCCGCCCGTCGCCATGCGTTGCGACAGCACGCCGGCGCCTTGCAGATAGACGCGCACCGACTCTGCACGACGGTAGGAGAGATCAAGGTTGGCTTGAGCTTCACCTTCCGTGGACGCGTGACCGATGATGTCGATCGTGGTCTTGGGGTACAGGTTCAGCGATTCAGCGACCTTGCTGAGAACAGGCGTGAACTGCGAGTCCAGCGTCGCCGAGCCTTTCGAGAAGGTCACGTCGGACGGCATCACGAGGACGATGTTGTCGCCCTGGCGCTGCAGGCCGATGCCGCTAGCGGCAACCTTGCGGCGCATATCTTCTTCCTGGCCGTCCATGTAGCGACCGACGCCAGCGCCTGCGAGCGCGCCAACAGCGGCGCCAACCGCAGCGTTTCGTCCGTCGTTGCCGCCGGCGAACACGCCGCCGATACCGCCAACGATCGCGCCGATGGCAGCGCCACGGCCCGTATTACCCCAGATGGATTCCCCGGTGACGGGGTCGGTTGCGCATGCGCCCAGCGCGAGCGCTGCAGCGGCCATTGCAAAAATACGCTTCATCGACGTCTCCCTTTAAATCCGAATCGACGCGCACGCCGGTTCGCGCTGAGAATTCAGCGACGATAGCTCCATAAACGCACTTTGATACGAACGGTTGCTGTCTTCTTGGTTCATTACGCGTTCATAATGGTGGCCGGATCGCTTAAACGCTGCGGTAGTTGTGGAGCAACAATAAATTCACGAGCCGCCAGATTCCCTGAGTGATGCTTTTCGGGCACAGTCGATTCATGGCGGCTCAGGTCGGGCTGGGACGGAAGCCGCTCAGCGAGACGTGGATGGGATACGTTCTCATCGGAACCGAGGCGAGTCAGTTCTCGGGGAAGGCGCGCGCCGCCCTCCGCTGGAAAGGCGTAAGCTTCGACGACATTGTCGCAACGCCACAGGTCTATCGCGATCTCATTGAGCCGAAGGTCGGCTATGGCGTGATACCCGTCCTGCTGACCGACACAGGGCAGGCAATCCAGGACAGCGCCGACATCATTGATTTTGTCGATCGCAATGAGCCGGCCCCCACGATCCATCCCGGCACGCCCCTGCAGGAATTGGTTTCGCTGTTGCTCGAACTCTACGCGGACGAGTGGTTGGTCATTCCAGCGATGCACTATCGATGGAGCCATGACGAGGCCAGGATCGTCGAGGAGTTCGGACGCATCGCGCGGCCTGATGCGTCGCAAGCAGAGCAGTTCGAGATAGGCCAGGTCATCGCCAATCCGATACGCGACGCTGTTCCCCGCTTCGGCGTCAGCGACGATACGGTGTCAGGCATCGAGGCCCACTATGAGGGGTTTCTGGCTGACTTTTCTGCTCACCTGCGCACCCTGCCGTACGTGCTGGGCCACAGACCATCGCTTGGCGACTTCGCGTTGTTCGGTGCGCTATACGGGCCGTTCTACCGTAACCCTGCGCTGGTCGAACAAATGCGCCGCTTGGCCCCCCTTGTGGTGGCATGGATCGAGCGCGTTCGGGATGCAAAGGCGAACGCCGAAACGCTGCTGCCGAATGACGAGGCTCCAGCCACGCTTTACCCCATCCTCACGCGACAGATGAGCGAGCAGGCGCCGGTCCTGGCCGACGCTGTCCGCGCGCTGCGTGACTGGTCGAAAGCCCAGCCGAGCGGCGCGCGCGTGAAGCGGTCGCTTGGTGTCCATGAGTTTGTCATTGGGGGGCGTCGTGGTGAGCGGAGCATTCTCACCTTCGCCTTGTGGCGTCTCCAGCGAGTGCAGGACCACTACAGGTCTTTGACTGGCGCCGATCGGGAGCGGGCGGACAGGCTACTCGACGCCGTAGGCGGAACGGCGCTCATGGCGATGGAGCTACCCGTGCGGCTCGACAGGCGGGACTATCGGATTGTGATCGCCTGAACACAACCGGCGAGATCGCTGAAATTGAAAGATATCTGGAATCAACACTATAGCCGTTATTCTTCCAGCGATCGTTTCGGATATGCATGGGTGCTGGAGGGCTCCCCGTCTGTGGGAGAAGTGCTAGAGTCTCCAGACTCAAGCGAGCGGCCAACTGGCCGGAGAATCAATCGGGGTTCGAAGCATGCCGAGTTTCGCCAGGCGAAACGCTGCGACTACGGCCGGGTTCGCGAAAGCGGCCCTCGCTGCATGCGTGCTGGTTCTTGCAGCCTGCGGCGGCGACAAGCCTCCGGGCGAGGTTGCCGTCACCCCGGCGGCTGGAGAGCCGTCTCCTCCTGGCGCAGCAGGCGCCCCAGAGTTGTCGCCGACGTCCTCAAATGTCTCCCAGAGCGTGCAGGTCGCTGGTTCCTCTGCGCCGCTGGACACTTCGACATGGATCCTGCAGCCGCCTTTCTCGGCCGCCGGTCAGGAGCCGTTCTGGCGGCTTGAGATCGTCGATGGCTGGTTCGCTTTCCGGCGTTCGGGTTTGCGCGCAATCGAAGAGCCGCTGGTTCAGCCGACGCGTGAAGGAGGGGCCGACGTCTTCAAAGCCGGGGCTCTTCTTGTTTCGATCAAGCGGGAGGCTTGTGAAGCGGAGCAGGGCGGCGCCGGCGATTTCACGGCCAAGGTTTCGTTTGACGGCGTCGACTTTGATGGCTGCGCTTTTGGCGGCTCCATCTCGACATCATCGCAGGAAGCTTCGCAGGTGCTGGATGCGCTTGGGCCAATCGATGCCTGCCTCGCAAAACTTGGCCAGCCAGCTCTGGTAACCGCGATCTATCCGCGCCAGGACGGCGAGCAGATCGCGTTGGGCCTGCGTGCAAAGAATGGTCAGGTCTATGAGTGCGCGACCGATGCGGCTGGGTCTGCGGTCGCCTATCTAGATCCGATCGAGCAAGGCTCGCAGCCTGCCTGGATGTCACGCATGCGCTTCCTGCGTGATGGTGCGCCAAGTGGCGCACCGTGTCCTGACGCCGAAGAAGTGCGCTCAGGCGACAAGGTGATCGGCCGCCTTCTCACCAAGGCCTGCAAGTTCTGATCTAGGCCCAGGGTTTGTAGATATCCGCTCCAGCGCGGATAGCAGGCTCGGTCTTTTTCTCGGGCGCGGTGATCGCTTGCGCGGCTTGAGCCTGCGCCGGCGCCGGCTGTGGCGCGATAGGGCGATAGAAGTCCTTGGAGCTGGAGGCTTCCACGGTCTGACGTGAACGGGCGCTAATTCCGCTCACCAGCAAGCCGGCTGATGTGATCTTAGCAGGCTCCATCCTGGCCTCGACCTCGGGCGCAGGCGTAGTCGGCGCTTCCGGTTGGGTGCGCGAGAAGCCCGAGATTGATCCGAAGCCCGGCTTTGCGCTGGGCGCTGTGGCCAGCTGTTGAACCGGCGCCGGAGCGGGCGCGGGGGCAGGCTGTGCAGGGGGCACGACAGCCGCAGGAATTGTCGCACGCTCCAGCTGCGGCTGCATTGTGGAGTCCGCGAATGGCGGCGGAAGGTCGATCGCGCGGGGCTTGGGCGGGGCTGGAGGCTCAGCCTTGATCTCTGGCGTTACGGGGGGCGGCTGCGGCGCTTCTGCAACGAGAGGCGTAATTGACGCTGGCGACGGCGGCGGAGCCAGCTCTTCCTTTGGTTCCGGTCGGACGGTCGGTTGAACGGCGAGAACGCGGTCGATCGCGGTTTCCGTTTCGGGCGCGATCACCATGATCGGCGCTTCAGGCAGCTCATGCGAAACCGGCGGGTCCTCCGCCGCTTTCCGCCGCTGGGATTCCAGATCCGCCGAAACAGCTGCAATGGCGGCAGCGCTTTCGCTCGCGCGAACCGACTGCACCGTCTTGTGCGTGACGTCAGCGAAAGCCAGCGCGGCAGGCTCCGGCTCCGGCTCCGGTTCAGGTTGCTTCCTGGGCGGCGCTGACAGCGATGAAAGGATTTTGGCAATCGCGGTCTCTGCCCCTCGCGCGACCCGGTTGGCCCGGCGCGCCATGTCCGCGACATGCGTGCCATACGTGCCTTCGTTTTCATCCCACGGCGCAGCCAGATCTTCGGCGTTGGCGCTTTCCAGCTCGTGCCCATCGGCGCGCAGCAATCTCACACTCGGCGGATCGGCCTGGATTTCGACGACATAGCCCTCGGTCTCGAAGATCGAGCGCTGATCATCGCCTTCCTTCCACTCAATCGCCCCTGATTGCGTGAGCTCGCATAGCTTGCGGATCAATTGCTGCGTTGAAGGATGGAGCATTAACGACGTCCCGTGACCGACGCTGCAAGCATGGAAGGCCTGTGGGAGCGGGTCAAGTTGACGTGCGCTTGCCGACCTGCCGCTGGACCAGGCGGGAGAGGGCGGCCTCATCACGTGTCTGGCATTCCCAGATGATGCGCGGCGTCCAGCCCAGTTTCTTCAACGCGGCGAGCGATGCCTTGTCGCGCGCCCTGTTGCGGGAGATCTTGGCCTGCCAGTAGTCGCGATTGTTCTGCGGCATCCGCGCCCCGCGCGCGCAGTCATGCCCATGCCAGAAACAGCCATGCACGAATAGCGCGGTTTGTTTCGCGGGAAAAACGAGGTCAGGGCTCCCCGGCAGATCGGAGCGATGGAGGCGAAAACGCAGCCCGAGCGCATGCGCCGCGCGCCGCACCTTCATTTCCGGCGCCGTATCCCGCGACTTCACCGCACGCATCACCGCGGAGCGTTGCTGGGGATTGAAGACGTCAGCCATCAGGAATGTTCAGCTGCGTCCGCATATCCCGCGAACCGGTATGTCGCATGGTGAAGCGGCCCCCAATCCTTCTGGTAGATTTCGATCTTCATGGGCGCGTCCTTGCGGGCGTTCTCGGGGCCGGGCAGGTCCAGCGTGATCGTTGCGCCATTGTCCAACTGGATCGTGTCGTGGCGATACTGCGCGCCTTTTCGCGTCGTCACGACATTGCCCTCGGCAACAATGTGACCCAGCTGCTGGCCTTCAAACTTCATCGGCGCCGCCGCGAAGCCGGCGCCGATGCCCAGCACCGAGAGCAGGGCCACCCCGCCAATCACCACCAGCCGCAACTCCCACAGCGAGCGGAAAAATTCCCGCCTCCGCGCCTTGCGGATAGCCGTATCGATCTCGCGTTCACGCTCGTTCATGGCGCAGCACCAATGGCCCTCAGCCAATGTAAGCTGCACCCAGCGTAACCGCCAGCCGCTACTCGCATGTCGTCACGACTTGGCGGCTTCGTCCCTTGCGGCATTTGCATCCATCTGGGCTTGTTGCTCTCGCCCTATGGCTGCTGCTTCCTCGCCGAAATCGTCGGCGCCATAGACCTCGCGGATTTCAATGAACTCACCCGCCGGGCACGGCGCCTGCCGAGCCCAGGAGATGGCGTCAGCGAGGCCAGGAACCTCGATGATCCAGTAGCCGCCGAGGACTTCCTTGGTCTCGGTGAACGGCCCGTCGATCACGTTGATCTCGCCGCGCTTCAGACTGATGCGGGCGCCCATCTGGATCGGGAACAAGCCGCCCGTATCGATC
>Ga0116176_10003326_pt1 | contig 11929 bp, 5 predicted proteins | sample AD_STIC08_MetaG_FD_89803 | JGI IMG/M metagenome (GOLD analysis project Ga0116176, IMG submission 89803) | Active sludge microbial communities of municipal wastewater-treating anaerobic digesters from USA - AD_STIC08_MetaG | ecosystem: Engineered > Bioreactor > Anaerobic > Digestate | place: USA... | reverse complement strand
GTCGATAAAGGCATCGACCTGATCATGGTGCCGGCCGGTGGCACCGCGCCCGAAAACCTGGCTGTAACCGGCCTCGAAGTCGATGCGCCGGTAATCATGAGCGGTCGCAAGGTTCCGGTCAAGATCAAGGTCGCCAACCATGCGGCGCGGTCCCGCAAAGCCAGACTGACCCTTTCCGTCAATGGCGAGCGCAAATTCGACCGCGAAATTGAAATCGAAGCTGGCCAGGAAAAGGAAACCACCATCGAGGTTGCCTTTGCGAAAACCGGCATGAACCATCTGGTCGCGGCTTTGCCCGCCGATGCACTGCCTTATGACGACGAGCGGCATATTGCGGCGCGGGTTTTCGAGCCCTGCCGGGTGCTGCTGGTAAGGCCCGACAATAACCCCGGCCAGCCCGAAAACCGTGAGGATATTTTTGTCAGGTTCGCCCTGAACCCGCTCAATCGAAGCAAAGAAAATAACTTTGTCGTCGAATCGCGTGGTTCAGGCGAAGTTAAGACCCTCGATCCGAAAAATTACGCGGCCGTGGTGCTGATCAACCAGCGCCATCTCGATGCCGATTTTGTGAGGCGTCTGTCTGACTATCTGCTGGCCGGCGGCAATCTGATAACGTTTCTTGGCGACCGCAGTGAACCTGACTGGTATAACAAGCACCTCATCGACGATCTCGGCGGCGGCTATCTGTTGCCGGCGCGCATCTTCAAGCGGGTTGGCAATGCGGTCAGCAAGACGGTCGGCTATCAGCTCACCGATCTCGATGCCGGCCATCCGGCTTTCAGCCTTTTTGCACGCGATGGCAACGGTGACCCGGGCCGGGCGCAGATTTTTGAATTTTTTCAGGTGCGGCCGAACCCGACCGCAATGTTGCTGAGTCGCATGAGCCACGGTCTGCCAGGTATCGTCGAAGAAAAGCGCGGCCGCGGCCGCTCGATGCTCGTGACCTTTACCGCCGACACCAGCTGGACCAACTGGCCGGTACGCCCTACCTGGCTGCCGTTTCTGCATCAGACACTGATTTCGATGATCACTGCCAGCGATGTCAACATAGGCAGCATCAGGCCCGGAATGCCGGTCTCGGCCACCATCAGCGCCGAAGCCAACGACAAGATAGTTCTCAAACTGCCTGACGGCAGCGAAAAGGCTGTTTCGACGCAGGTCGCCGCCCAGGGCCTGATTCATTTTACGACCCGCGACACCGATCAGGCCGGCTATTACGAAATTCGCACTGGCGGCGGCAAAAATCTGGTCACTGCCTTTGCGGTCAACCCGCCACCCGAAGAAAGCCGCCTCGAACGTATCAATCTGCGAAAAATTCCGCGTTTTATACCGTTGACGCATGAGGCCGGCCGTGGCCCCGGCGTTAAGGAAAAAGTCTCGCGCTTGCGTGATGGCTATGACCTCGGTGGTGCCGCTTTGCTCGTTCTCGCTCTGCTGGCTCTCTTTGAAAGCTGGGCCGCCAACCTCCCCGCCGCTAAAAAGGGGGATTACTGAATGTTTCTGCTAAGACTGTTAGGCTTCAATACCGGGCCGATCCGGGCAATCGAATCGGCTGGTCTGCATCTCGGCTGGGGTTGGGCCGGTCTGGTCCTGACCCTGCTGGTAATGCTGCCGATAGCCTGGTTTACTTATCGCTGTGAAGGCAAGAATATTCCGGTCGCAATGCGTCGTCGCCTGCTTTCACTGCGTCTTGTATGGGTATTGCTGTTGGCTCTGCTTTTAACCGGCCCGGTTCTGGTTATTTCGGGCTGGATACCCCAGAAGAACCGGCTGGCGGTGATGCTCGATACTTCGCGCAGCATGAGCATCAAATTTCAGGGTGAATCGCGCCTTGATCGAGTTAAGAAGCTTTTTAACAAAGGTTTTGTCAAAAAAATCGAAGACAAAACGGGCATTTTTCCAGAAGTTTTCAGCTTTGCTGACAATGTTTCGCCGGTTTCACGCCAGGAAGTCGAGCAGTTCAATTTTGCCGCCGAAGGCAACCAGACCGATATCAGCGGTGCCCTGCGCAATCTCATGGGCAATCTCGGCGAGGGCAGTCTGCTTGGTGTCATCATGCTGACCGACGGTGTCAGCACCACCGGTGAAAACCCGCTGACTGCACTCAGCAATATGCGCACGCCCATATATTTTGTCGCACCGGGCGCCGATGGTGAGGCCCCTGATCTGGCTCTGCACCTGCCAAAACCGCCGGCACTCGGCTATCTGAATTCGAGTGTCAGAGTCAGGGGCGAGGTCAGTCTGCACCGTCTCGCCACTTCGGCGGTAGAAGTAACGATTACCCGCGATGGCAAGCCATTCACTACCGCCATTGCCAGTTTTGCTGCCGATACCGGTCGCGCGCCTTTCGCTTTCAGTATTCCCTGTGATACCGAAGGCAGTTTCCGTTTTGAAATGACGATTCCTGGTGTTGCTGACGAGTTAACCGCCGACAACAACAGTGCCGGCTTTCTGCTGAAAGTTGTCAGAGAACGCCTGAATGTGTTGGCTTTGAGTGGTCGCCCAACCTGGGACATGAAATTCATCGGCAATGCCCTCTCTACCGACCCGAACGCCAGACTGACCCACTGGGTGCGAATCCGTGATGACCGCTGGGTATGTTCGCGTGATTTCAAGCCTGAGCGGGCGGTAAGCGCATTGAATCTCAGCGATGATCTCAAAAATGCCGATGTGGTTGTGCTCAATGGCATGCCACACAGCTTTCTGCAGCCGGTTGAAGCTGAACTTATCAAACGTCTCGAAGCTGGCAGTATCGGTATGCTGGTTCTGCCTTCAGGGCAGACCTTTGCCGAACTTGGCTACGCCGGAACCGAAATCGGCGCGCGCCTGCCGGTCAATATCGGCGATGAGCTCTGGCGCGGCAACCCCGGCAATATGGTGCTGCCATCGAGTGAAACGCCATACAATTTTCTGCGTCTCGTCGACGACCCGATTCAGAACCTTGAATTCTTCGCGACTTTGCCGAAATTTGACGGGCTTTATGAATACAACGGTTTGAAACCCGGCGCCGAAATACTTATCAAATCAACGGTTCGCGGGAATTTTGATCTGCTGCCGTTCATGCTGCAGAGTCGCGCCGGTCAGGGTCATGTAATCATGCTTACGGGCGGGCCTGTCTGGCCGCTCGGATTCAGGCTGGTGCCGACCGATCGTGGCATTTCGCCATTCTCGGCGATGGTGGTCAATATGTTCAAATGGCTTGCCAACCGACGTGAAGATGCGCAGATCAGTCTCGAACTGCCATCGTCGCGTGGTTACGTTGGGCAGGCAACCAGCGTCAGGGTCTGGGTTCTCGACAGTAAAAACCAGCTGCAGACCAATGCCCAGGTGGCGATTACCGTCAGAGATGAAAAGAACAATGCCAACACCGTTCAGTGCATCGAAACGTCAGAGCGTGGCTGCTATGAAGCCGCTTTTGTGCCGGCTTTCCGTGGCCTGCACAGAATCGAGGCTGAAGCCCGTTATCAGGGCCGGGAACTCGGTCGCACCACCGGTGAAATGCTTGTCGAAATGCCGACCGCCGAATTTGACGAGCCAATAATCAAAGAAGCCATGCTGCGGCAGCTCGCCAGCGAAACCGGCGGCCTGTTCGCCACCGATGCCGATGCTGAAAAAATCATCGCCGCCATCGATTCGGTTCCGGGCCAGAAGCTTGAAAGCCGCAGTCTCGACCTGCGCGACAGCTGGCTGCTGCTTCTGATTCTGCTGCTCCTGCCAATGGCAGAATGGTATCTGCGCCGCACCGGAGGTTTAAGCTGATGACCAACCCCCGCCAAAAATTTAATCGTCATTCTTGCTTCGAGATGATTCCAGACCTTTGTCAACCTACAAGTTCTGTTATATATCGTCATTCCTGCGTTGTCATGAACCCAGCTCCGCATAAATCTGCCAGTTCTCATATTTATCGTCATTCCCGCGCAGGCGGGAATCTAAGCAACCATGCTAAAACTCTCTTGTTGTCACTGCTGCTGCTGGCGATGACACTGCCTCTTTCAGCGGGCGAGTTCGATCGTATGGTAATACCAAGAGTTAAATACGATGGCGGTGGCGACTGGTATGTCGGCCCGACCTCGATGCCGAATCTGCTCAAGCAGGCGGGCGAACGGCTGAATATGCCAGTGCAGGCTGATAACGTCGCGGTTTCGATTTCTGATCCAGAGCTTTTCCGTTATCCGATGCTGTTTCTCACCGGGCACGGGCAGGTGCGGTTCAAAGATCACGAAATCAATACGCTGCTGATTTATCTCGACAATGGCGGATTTCTCTGGGTAAACGACAGTTATGGCATCGACAAATACATCAGGCGCGAGATCAGGCGTCTCTACCCCGATCGCGAGCTGGTGTTGCTGCCGACCGACCACCCGCTTTTCTCGATGATCTATGATTTTAAAGACGGGCTGCCGAAAATTCACGAGCACGACGCGAAACCACCGGCTGCCTATGCGCTTTTCGACAAGGGGCGCATGAAGATTCTCTATACTTACGAGTCTGATATCGGCGACGGCCTCGAAGACGCCGGGATTCATACCAACGATACCCCCGAAATCAGGGAAAAAGCCATGCAGATGGCTCTCAATATCCTGGTTTACGTGATGATGCAGTGAGGTTGCTATGCAGAACGACAACCGGCTGAACCAATTTCTGCGTGAGTTTCCGCAGCTGAAAGAACGCCTGCAGACTCGCCTGACTGCCTACCGTTCGGGCCGGCAGCTGCGGGTCATGATGAAATGCTCTTTCTGGGCCGCCGTTTCATTTTTTATCGGTCTGCTGGTCTTTCTGCTTGCCGAAAGAACGCCGCTGCAGTCAGAGGGTTTCAGACTGCTTGCTTCGGCGGTGCTTTATTACATGCTCTTCTGGTGGCTGTGGCATGCGCTTACAGCCCTTTTCTCGCCCCCGTCGCCAACTGCGCTCGCCGTCGAAATCGAGTCGGCAACCGGCCGCTTCAACACGGGCCTGTCAAGCGCAGTCGAGTTTCTCGCCGGTGACAATGCTGCCAGTGACAGCCGCACTTCTGAGACGATGCGCCGACTCACCATTGCCGAAATGGCAGAGGAGGTCAGCGATGCCGATGTTTCTGCCTCGCTTAAAGCCTTTTCGCGCCGGCGCTCGGCTTATACCATGCTGGTTTTCGCCGTTCTTGCCTGCGTCTGGTATCTTCTTTCACCCGTAGAGGTCGGCATCGGTACGCGCCGCCTGCTGTTCCCGTTCACGGCGATTGCACCATGGTCGACCCTTTCGATCGAAGTCGAGCCCGGGCATGGCCTGGCGGCAATGGGCGAAAGTATCGAAGTTTCAGCGGTTCCGAGCCGGCCGGTGACCGAGCCGATCGTTCTCGAACTTTTCGAGCCCGACAAAACCGAAAGCAACCGCGTTGAAATGTATCCCGACACCACTGCCTCGCAGAGCCGCTTTGTCTACACCCTCAACTCGCTGCAGGCATCGCTCGACTACCAGGTGCGCTGCGAAAAGTTCGTGTCACAGAGGTTTTCGATCAAAGTCATGCCGCGGCCGCAGGTTAAGCGCCTGCAGGTGACGCTTTTCCAGCCAGCTTATGTCGCTACCGGCCCGGTCAAACTTCCGGAAAATGCCGGCGACGGCGAGGCCCTGACCGGCAGTCGGGTGCGACTCGATATTTTTGCTGATCAGAAACTGGCGGCCGGCGGTATCGTGCTGCAGGCAGGTGCGACGCAGACCTGCGATATTCGCAACAACAGCGAATTCAGCTACGAATTTGCCCTGGCTACCGATACCAGCTACTCGATCTATCTGCAGAACGAAATCGGCCTGATCAACGAAAAGCCGGTTATTTACAGCCTGAAAGCCAGGCATGATGCATCGCCGACTGTCGAATTGCTCAAACCGGCCGCCGATATCCCTTTCCCGACGTCGAAAAGGCTTGATATCAAGGCCGTTGGCCGTGACGACTACGGTATCAAGGCCATGGTGCTTTATTACAGTGTCGGTGAGCGCAGTTCGTTGATTCCGCAGAATATGAAATCTGATTTCAGGCCGATGCCAGAATACGAAGTTGAATTTCCCTGGATGCTCGACACGCTGGCACTGCAGCCCGGCACCCGGGTCAGCTATTTCGTGCAGGTCGAAGATGCGCAGCAGCCGCAACCGAACCTGGCTTCGACGACGACTTATTTTATCAATATGCCGTCGATGTATGACATGTATCGTGGCGAAGAGGCTTCGCAGGGCGAGGTGAGTGAGCAGCTCGAAAAGTATCTCGAAAACCAGAAGCTGCGCAAGGAAGCACTGATGAAGGCCTACGAAGAGATCAAGCACGAAGAGAAACTCGATTTCGAGGCGCAGCAGGCGATCGAAAAAGCTCTCGAACAGGGCGAAAAGTCGGCCAAGGAAGCCGAAGACATTCTCGAAAACTTCAAGAAGCTGCAGCAGAACATGGAAAACAACCCGTTCAGTTCGCCCGAAGCCCTCGAGCGCATGCAGAAAGTCAGTGAACTGATGAATGAAGTGCTCGATGACGAAACGAAAAAGATGATGCAGCAGCTGCGCGATTCGCTGCAGGAAATGAAAATCGATCCGAAAGACATTCAGAAATACGAAGAGGCCTTCAAGATGGAAGAATACCTCAAAGGGCTCGACCGCACCATCGATCTGCTCGAACAGGTACGTGAGCAGCAGAAATTCAATTCGCTCGCCAATGCCATTGAGGATCTGCACAAGCGTCAGGAGCAGATTGCATCGGAAACCGCCGCCCTCAACGAGAAAATGAAAAGCGGCGAGCTCAGCGCCGAAGAAGAGGCGCAGCTGAAAGACCTCAAAGACCAGCAGGAAAAGATCAACAAAGAGCTTGAAGAGCTGCAGAAGCAGGCTGAAGAGATGACCGCGAACCGCAAGAGCGAAGATTACAAGCAGAACCCGATGCTTGAAGACGTGAAAAATATTCGCGATCAGATGAAAAACGACGACTATCAGAAGCGCGGCGAAGATATCAAGCAGGATATGGCGCAGAAAAATCTTGATTCAGCTGCGGAAAAACAGCAGAACATGCTCAAGTTTCTTGATGCGTTGAAGAAAAATGCCGAACAGATTAACCAGCAGTGTCAGGGTGGTTCTGGGTCGCAGCTCGATCTTTCTGCCTATATCAGGCGGGCGTTGCGGGTTTCGCACGATCAGGAATTTCTTTATCACGAAATCAATGAAATGCCGAACCAGTTTATGCGCGGCCAGCAGCCGCAGATCGAGGGTGTAATCGATCAGGTTTCGTTATTGCAGGTGCTTGTCAAACAGCAGGGTGCCGAACTCGAGGTCGACCTCGATCAGCTGGTAAAAAGCAGTTTCGCTGTCGATCCAACTGCGGTTGAGGCTATCAGGGGCTCACAGCGGCTGTTTTCGAATATTGTCAAAAATCTTGAAGATCGGGCTCTCGACCAGGCCTGGGAAGACCAGCAGGAAATCATTCGCAGCTTCAATCGTCTGGCCGCTGAGCTGATGCGGGCTCAGGATAAATCAGGCAACAGTGGTTCGTCATCGAACCCGATGGATGCCCTGCAGCAGTTCAAGAACCTTACCCGTCGCCAGCTGAGCCTGTATCAGCAGATGATGAAACGCCAGATGTCTCCGGGCGGCCAGTCGCCGGAAGAAATGAAGCGCCTGGCTATGGAACAGCGGCAGATTCGTGAAGCCCTCGAAAAACTGATGCGCGAAAGCCGCCAGCAGATGAATTCAATGGGTCGCCTCGAAGACGTCATGAAAGACATGCAGGACGTCGAAACCCAGATTCTCAACCCGGAAATGCGCCAGAAGGTCGCCGAAAAGCAGAAGTCGATCTATGACCGCATGCTGCGTGCACAGAAAGCGATTAAAGATCGCGATGAAGAGAGCGAAGAACGCAAGGCCCGCAAGGCGAGCGAAATTATCCAGCAGCAGCCTGATAAGCCGATCGGCGAAATTGGTTCAGATACGAGAGATCTGAGCAAAGACTTCACCGGCGACCTGAAAGAGGAGTTTCCGCCGTCGTATAAGCCGCTGCTGAACGATTATTACAAATCCCTGAATATCTACGGGGGTGAAAAATGAGAAAAAACCAGATGCCTGCTTCCGCAGGCATGACGCACAATATCCCGTCATTCCCGCGCACGCTTCGGTCATTCCCGCGCACGCTTCGGTCATTCCCGCGCAGGCGGGAATCTGAAGATGTTTTTGATATGTCTGCTTCCGCAGGCATGACGACGAGAATCGCCGTGCTTCTGATATTCATGTTTTTCGGCCTTGCTCTGGTGGTCGAAGCGCAAAATCTGACCTATTCGCCCGAAGCGGCTGATCTGTATCAGAATGCCATGGGGGCGCTGCGCATGCGCCGGCTGAACCTGGCGCGCCAGCAGCTGAAAGAAGTCATGGAAAAATACCCCGGCGACGTACATGCTTCGTTGGCGCGTCGGCAGATTGCCGCGATCATGCGCGACCAGAAAGAATTCGAAGCGGCGATCGAGCTGCTCAACGATATTATCGCCAAAGACCGATCTGAAGACACTGTGCGCATGGCCCGTGAAGAGCTACTCGACATTCTTTTCGAACTGCAGCGTTTCAGGCAGGGTATCGAACTGATTGAGGGCTGGCGCAAAGGCAAGGAACAGGATGTGCTGCTTGGCCGACAGCTGGCCCGTTTCTATCTGCAGGCCGGCCGCAAGGATGAAGCCTGGCTGCTGCTTGAAACCTTTGTCGAGACCGGCAATGCTCCTGATGCCTTCAAAGAACTTCTCGACCTGGCAGTGCGTACCGGCGAGGTCGAAAAACTGCTCAATACACTCGAAACCCGGCGAACCCGCTACCGCAGCGAGGTTTTTGCCGAATATGCCTCTGAGTGTCATATAGCGCTCGGGCGCAAGGACAAGGCAATTACGGCAATTCTTGAGGCTGGTGAACAGCTGGATTTTAGTCTGATGCTGCTGCGCAAGCTGGCCGATCTCTATACCGACACGAATGCGATGGAAAACGCCATAACCACACATGAGCGGGCCTTGAAAATTTTGCCCGACGACTGGGTGACACTGCGCAAACTCGGTCATTGCAGGTTCGTGCTCGGACAGAAGAAAGAAGCGATCGAAACCTGGCGCCGGCCGCTGGGTGGCGGCAGCATGCCGGCCCGTGAATTTTTTACCGAGTTTACTACCGTACTGATCGAGCATCAGCTCTACGAAGAAGCGCTGCAGGCTTTCGAAGAAGCCCGCAGGATGCTGCAGGACCCAACCCTGTTTTCAGAAGAGAAGGCCACGGTTCTCGATGCGGTGAATCGGCCTGCCGAAGCGCTCGAAGAATACCTGCATGTTCTGACTGCCGGCATCTACAAGCCGGAAGTTTTTGACAAGCTCTACGAAAGCACGGCTCCGGGGTTTTCACTCGAAGAGCGGCTGCTTAAGCTGCGCGAACAGACGCAGAACCCGGCGATCATGCAGGCCCTGCTTGAGTTCTATTTCAGGCGTGCCGATGCGCGCGATATCGATAAGATTGAAACGATTGTCAGTGAGGCTGTCGGCGGCTTTGATTACGCATTTTACGAGCGCCTCAAGCAGGAAGCTCTGCTGATTCCGACCGGTTTTCACTTCGACCTGGCCGAAAAGGTCATGAATTCCCGCCCCGAATCGACGGTAGAACTGATGCTCGCTGACCTGCTGCTGCGCATGGCACCACACGAAGACGCCTGGGAAGCCAGGGCTTACGACAATGCCGGCCGCATCGTCAAAGAACGTGGTGTTGCCGATGCCGACCTCAAGGCGACATTGCTTCTTGACCTGGCGAAGTTCGCCATTGAACAACGCAATGATCTGGTTGCCGCCCATGATTTCATCGATCGCATTCTGCAGACTGACCTTCTGCAGGCTGTGCCGTCAAAGGCAGTTTTTGCGGCTCTGCTGAAGGCACGCGTGCTGGTTTATGAAGAAAAATTTGCGGCGGCTGAATCGCTGCTGAACGAACTGGGAAAGAAACTTGAAAACCCTGATTTTGAAGCCATGGAAATGGGCGCTGCCGACCGCCAGGACCACATCAGTCTGCATCAGATCGAATCGGCCCGTCTTGCCATGCATCAGGGTGATTACCAGAAGGCTTTAGGCGAGCTGAAAAAGATTGTCGAAGATACTTCAGAAGGCGATTACGTCAACGATGCACTCGAAATGGCGCTGTTTATCACAAGGCGCTCAATTGGTGATTTTGATCTGCTGAAACGCGCCCTCAAGGCCGAGCGACTCATTCACGCCGGCAAATTTACCGAAGCGGCGAGTGAAATCACCGAAGCGATCGGCAAAAATGCCTCGGCAACTGCTCTTGTCAGTGAGATGCAGGCTGATCTAATTCTGCTGCGGCAGAACGCTTCTGACACCGCTGAACTGCTGCAGGAAATCGAAAAGTATGCCAAAAATAACCCGGCCGGCTTCAAAACTGCCGATCTGCTTGAACTGAAGCTGCGCCTGCAGAAGAAAAGCCAGGCGCCGGAGGCTGAAGTCAGGGAGAGTTTGCAGACTTTCGTTGAGACTTTTCCCTCAGATCTTCGCAGTGGCCGATACAAAAAGATTCTCGCGGCCATGCACGGCAAAAACAGCAAGGAGGAAAAGAAATGACCGACTCTGGCAGTTACAGAGCCCGAAATCAGCTGTTTCTGATGGTTTGTCTGCTATGTTGCGCTTTGATGGGCGCATTGCCGGCTCAGGCGCAGAAGCTGCTGATTCCGATGGATGATTCACAATCTGATCATCTGCGCGGCTACGGCGTGACTTACTGGGTGCTCGACAAGACCGGCACCGACGTTGAGTGGTTGCTGAACTATCGTAGCGGCTCGTTTCTGACTGAAGATATGCCTGAGATTCGTGAACGGGCGAGAACAGCCGGGGTGACGATCGAGCCGGTTTCAGATGCTCAGCTTGGCCAGATTTACGCGCAGATCGAAGAAGAGAACATGGAAAAGGTGCTTCTCGAAAAGGCCCCGAAAGTGGCGGTTTACTCGCCCGACTACGCCGAACCCTGGGATGACGCGGTTACGCTCGTGCTCAATTATGCCCAGATACCGTTCGAGAGCTTCTACGACGAAAAGGTGCTCAACGGCGAGATAAGCAAATATGACTGGGTGCACCTGCATCACGAAGATTTTACCGGTCAGTTCGGCAAGTTTTATGGCTCGTTCAGGTTCGTCGACTGGTACCGCAAGCAGGTGACCCGCGCACAGCTCGAAGCGCAAAAGCACGGGTTCAAAAAGGTCAGCGAAATGAAGCTGGCAGTAGCGCGTGGCATCAAAAAATTCGTGCTCGATGGCGGTTTTCTTTTTGCAATGTGCTCGGCGGCCGACTCTATTGACATTGCCCTCGCCGCCAATGGTGTTGACATTGTTGCCAGAGAGCTCGACGGTGATGACGTCGACCCTCTCGCCCAGAGCAAGCTCGATTACGACCAGTCTTTTGCTTTTAAAGATTTTAAAATCATCACCGACCCGATGATTTATGAATTTTCTGATATCGATGTCTCGAATAACTACAGCGGCGATGCTGGCACCATGCGCCTGTTCGAATTTGCCGCCAAGGTCGACCCGATCCCGACAATGCTTACCCAGAACCATCGCAATGTCATCGACGGATTTTTCGGCCAGACCACAGCCTTTCGCAAGTCTCTGTTGAAGCCATACGTGGTCGTGATGGGCGATAACAACGACGGCGTTTCGGTTAAATACATCCGCGGCGATATGGGCAAGGGTTTTTTCAGCTTTTACGGCGGCCATGACCCGGCCGACGTCAGTCACATCGTCGGCGAAGGCCCGACCAGAATGGAACTGCACAAGAACAGTCCCGGTTACCGTCTGATTCTCAACAATATTCTTTTTCCGGCGGCAAAAAAGAAAGAAAGAAAAACCTGACCGCACATGATCTCATTATTTCTGCATCTGCTGGTGCTGGCATACGGCACGGTCAACCTT
>Ga0116176_10003325_pt1 | contig 11931 bp, 8 predicted proteins | sample AD_STIC08_MetaG_FD_89803 | JGI IMG/M metagenome (GOLD analysis project Ga0116176, IMG submission 89803) | Active sludge microbial communities of municipal wastewater-treating anaerobic digesters from USA - AD_STIC08_MetaG | ecosystem: Engineered > Bioreactor > Anaerobic > Digestate | place: USA... | reverse complement strand
CTGGCTCGCGCTCGCGCTGCTGCAGGGCGTGCTCGTCGCCATCGGCTTCGCGATCGCAGGCGTTCCTTCGCCGGTCGTTTTCGGTGTCCTGGCCGCGTTGCTCGCGCTGCTGCCGGTCGGTGGCGCCGCAGTCGTGTGGGTGCCGGGCGTGGTGTGGCTGATTGCGACGCAGGGCTGGGGCTGGGCCATATTCCTCGCGATCTGGGGTGCCGTCGTATCTCTCTCCGACAATTTCCTGCGGCCGGTGCTGATCTCGAATCACGCTCCCGTATCGACGCTCGCGGTGTTCATCGGGGTGATCGGTGGCGCCTCGGCGTTTGGCGGCGTGGGCATCATCATTGGTCCTGTGCTGCTCACGTTGATCAGCGCGCTCGTGCACTTTGCAGACGGCACCGTCAATTCAACCGACCGCACGTAATGGCGGCGGCTGCAGCTGGTAGAATCGCTGCCCTTGTCCCGCTGCGATACCGAGTGATGGCGCCCTGATGGACCTGTCTCCGATTCTCAATCCGCTGAATGATGCGCAGCGCGAAGCCGTCACCGCGCCCATCGGTCCGGTGCTCGTGCTCGCGGGTGCTGGCAGCGGCAAGACTCGCGTGCTCACGCATCGCATCGTCTGGTGCGTGCAGGCCGAAGGCGCGTCACCACACAGCATCCTGGCCGTCACGTTCACGAACAAGGCCGCCGGTGAAATGCGCGCCCGCATCGAGCAGCTGCTCGGAATGCCGGGCGGTGCGCTGTGGGTCGGCACGTTCCACGGCATCGCCCACCGCCTGCTGCGGCTGCACTTCCGCGAAGCCGGATTGCCGCAGACGTTCCAGATCCTCGATGGCGACGATCAACTGCGCATCATCAAGAAGCTGATCAAGTCGCAGGGGCTCGACGACACGCGCTGGGTGCCGCGCGAAGTCCAGTGGTTCATCAACAGCAACAAGGACGAGGGCCATCGTCCGAAGATGCTGAAGGATGCCAACGACCCCACGCGCCGCCAGCTGATCAAGCTCTACCAGGATTACGAAGACACCTGCCAGCGTGCGGGCGTCGTGGATTTCGCCGAGCTGCTGCTGCGTGCGTTCGAGCTGTGGCGTGATCATCCGGAGGTGCTCGCGCATTACCGGCGCCGCTTCCGTCACGTGCTGGTGGACGAATTCCAGGACACGAACGCGATCCAGTACGCGTGGACCAAGCTGCTCGTCGGCAGCGAGGGCGCGCCCTTCGTCGTCGGTGACGACGATCAATCCATCTATCGCTGGCGCGGTGCGCGGGTCGAAAACCTGCAGCAGTTCCGGCGCGATTTCCCGACCACGAAGCTGGTGCGCCTCGAGCAGAACTATCGCTCGACCGGCACCATCCTGAATGCTGCGAATGCGCTGATCGCGCACAACAGCGGGCGTCTCGGCAAGAACCTCTGGACCAGTGGCGAGAAAGGCGAGCCGATCAAGCTCTATGCTGCGTTCAACGAGCGCGATGAGGCCGAGTTCGTCATGCAGCGCATCCGCGAATGGGTGCAGCGCGGCGGCGTACGCAAGGACATCGCGATCCTGTATCGCTCGAACGCCCAGTCGCGCGTGTTCGAAGAGATCTTCATGTCGGCGCGCATCCCGTATCGCGTCTATGGTGGACTGCGGTTCTTCGAGCGCGCCGAGATCAAGGATGCGCTCGCCTATCTGCGCCTGATTTCGAACCGCAATGACGACAGCTCGTTCGAGCGCGTCGTGAATCTGCCAACGCGTGGCATCGGCGCGCGCAGCCTCGACATCATCCGCGAACAGGCCAAGGGCGCGGGCAGTTCGCTCTGGCAGGCGTCCGCCGCGAGTATTTCCAGTGATGCGCTGGGCCCGAAGGCCGCGGGCGCCGTGCACGGCTTCATGCAGCTGATCGAGCGGCTGGCCGCGGAAACCCGCGATCTGCCACTGCACGAGACCGTGGATCACGTGCTCAATGCCAGCAGCCTCCTCGATCACTATAAGAAGGAGAAGGCAGAACGCGGTGAGGCGAAGGTGGACAACCTGCTCGAGCTCGTCTCCGCCGCGCGCGGCTTCGAGCCGGAGAATGTCGACGGTGAGCCGATGGCGCCGCTCGATGCCTTCCTCGCCCATGCGGTGCTGGAATCCGGCGAAGGCCAGGCCGATGCCTGGGAAGACTGCGTGCAGATGATGACGCTGCACACCGCGAAGGGGCTCGAGTTTCCGATGGTGTTCCTCTCCGGTATGGAAGACGGATTGTTCCCGCACCAGCGGTCCCTGAACGACATCGACGGTCTCGAGGAAGAGCGGCGCCTGTGCTATGTCGGCACGACGCGCGCGATGCGGCATCTGTACATCACCTATGCCGAGCAGCGGCGCATGCACGGCATCGACAGCTACGGCCAGGCGTCGCGCTTCATCCAGGAGATTCCGGAGGAGTTGCTGGAAGAGGTGCGGCCGCGCATCCAGATCTCGCGCACGGCCTACGCGCGTGGCGGCAGCATCGGCAGCGCCTCCGGTGGTGGGCAGCTCGGCAGCTCGACGGCCCGCGGTACGCAGCTCGGGCGCAGCGCGGATCAGGAAGCTGCGGCACCCGGCATCCGGCTCGGCGCGCGCGTGAAGCACGGCAAGTTCGGCGAGGGCGTGGTGCTCAGCATCGAGGGCCAGGGCGCGCATGCGCGAATCCAGGTGAATTTCGAACAGGCCGGCACGAAATGGCTGATGCTCGCCTACGCAAATCTCGAGGCGGCCCGGTAGCAGCAATGCCCGGCGTAGCCGTCCGGTATGCCAGTGGAATCGCGGCGGCTCTGCTGCTGGCGAGCGGCTCCGCTCGCGCCGAGTGGATCCTGCGTGAAGAATCCATCATGGGTACGCGTTGCGCCGTGGAGCTCTGGAGCGAGGACCGCGCCGCAGGCGAGGCCTCCGTCACCGCGGTGTTCGACGAATTCCGCCGCGTCGATCGCCTGATGAGCACGTACAAACCGGACAGCGAGCTGTCGCGGGTCAACGCGGGCGCGGCAAAGGCGCCAGTACGCGTCTCACGCGAGCTGTACGATCTGCTCGCCACGTCCATCGAATATTCGAAGCTCACCCGCGGCGCGTTCGACATCACTTACGCGAGCGTCGGCTACCTCTACGACTACCGCGCCGGCGTGCATCCGGATGACGCTGCGATCGCGAAGGCGCTGCCCGGCATCAACTGGCGGCATCTGCAGCTGCAGCCGAAGAGCCTTTCGGTGCGCTTCACGCGACCCGGCATGCGAGTGGACTTGGGTGGGATAGGCAAGGGCCATGCGGTGGATCGCGGCATCGCCGTGCTGCAGCAGAGGGGCGTGGAGCGCGCGATGGTCAACGCAGGCGGCGATACGCGCATCATCGGTGATCGATTCGGCCGGCCATGGATCGTCGGCATACGCAACCCGGACGACGGCGGCAAGGTGGCGCTGCGCCTGCCACTGACGGATACGGCCATCTCGACGTCAGGAGACTACGAGCGCTACTTCGAGGAAGACGGCGTGCGCTATCACCACATCCTGGATCCGCAGACCGGCAAGTCGGCGCGCAAAGTCCGCTCCGTCACGATCCTCGCGGATACTGCGACCCGCACCGATGCATTGACCAAGAGCGTATTCATCATGGGCGCGCAGGATGGCATCGCGTTCATCGATACGCTCACCGATGTCGATGCGATCGCGATCGATCCGGTCGGAAAGGTCTACTACTCCAAAGGTCTTGCTCCGCCACCGTGAACAAACAATCCGCTCTATTTCCGACCGGCATCGCGGCGCTCGGCGTCGTTTACGGCGACATCGGCACGAGTCCCCTCTACGCATTCAAGGAAGCCATTGCCGCTGCAGGCGACGGCATGGGCGAGGAAGCCGCCGTGCTCGGCGTGCTTTCCCTGGTGTTCTGGAGCCTGCTGCTCGTCGTCACCATCAAGTACGTCGTGCTGATGCTGCGGGCCGATAACGAAGGTGAAGGTGGCATCCTTGCACTGCTTGCCCTGGTGCAGGACAAAGTCGGCGGCTCGTCGGTCTGGGCGCGGCGCGCCATCGCACTGGGTGTACTCGGCACTGCGCTTTTCTATTGCGATGCCCTGATCACGCCGGCCATCTCGGTACTCAGCGCTGTCGAGGGCCTGGAACTGCTGGATCCATCGTTCGAGCGCATCGTGATTCCGACCACGCTGCTGATCGTCATCGTGCTGTTCATGATTCAGAGCCGCGGCACAGAAAAGATCGGGCGCCTATTCGGTCCAGTCATGATCATATGGTTCGGCGCGCTCGCGATCCTCGGTGTGATCGCGATCGTTCAGCAACCTCACGTGCTGGTGGCGGTCAACCCGGTTTTCGCGATCTCCCTGCTCGCGGGCAGTCCCGGCATCGCGCTGGTCATCATCGGCGCCGTGTTCCTGGCGCTGACCGGTGGTGAGGCGCTGTATGCAGACATGGGGCATTTCGGCAAGAACGCGGTGCGCCTCGCCTGGTTCGGGCTCGTCTGGCCGGCACTGCTGCTGAACTATTTCGGCCAGGGCGCGTTGCTGCTCGGCTCGTCCACACCGATCGAAAGTCCGTTCTATGCACTGGCGACGGCGAGTCTGCTACCGGCGCTGGTCGTGCTCGCAACGCTCGCCACCGTGATCGCGTCGCAGGCCGTCATCTCAGGCGCATTCTCGATCACGCGGCAGGCCGTGCAGCTGGATTTATTGCCACGCGTGACGATCCGTCAGACCTCGGACACCGAAGAGGGCCAGATCTACGTTCCGCTCGCCAATGGCTTCATGTTGGTACTCGTGATCCTTTTCGTGCTCGGATTCGGGTCGTCCTCTGCGCTGTCCTCGGCGTACGGCGCAGCCGTGATCGGCACGATGCTGATTACCACCCTGCTCGGCGCGATCGTTGCACGCAGCGTCTGGCGATGGAATCTCGGACTGGTCGCCGCTGTGTTCGGCCTGTTCCTGGTCATCGACATGACCTTCCTGCTCGGCAACGTTTCAAAGATCCCGAATGGCGGCTGGGTGCCGCTGGTGCTGGCTGCGATGATGTTCATGGTGTTCATCGTCTGGCGCGACGGCCGCATATTGCTGCGTGCTGAACTGGCTGAACAAGCGGTTCCGTGCAGCGAACTTCCGAAGCTACTGACGCAGGCGACACGCGTGCCGGGAACGGCAGTTTTCCTCGTCAGCAACACCGGCTTCGTCCCCACCGCGATGCTGCGCAATCTCGAACACAATCACGTGATTCACGAGCGCGTGATTATTCTGAACATGGAGATCGTGCGTACGCCGCGGTTCGATGCGGCGAATCGCCTGAAGGTCGAGGAATTGCTGCCCGGCATCTTCGCGATGCAGGCGCGATTTGGCTTCATGGAACGGCCCGACGTGAGTCAGGCCCTGAAATGCGCTCGTGCCCAGGGTCTGCGTCTGTATCCGGAAGAGATGTCCTATTTCATCGGCTGGCATCTCGTCCGTGCGAGGCCGCGTTCAGGCTGGCTGGGCGTGAAGTTGCGAGCCTTTGCGTGGCTGCAGCGGCGCAGCGCGCAGGCCGCGGACTTCTTTCACATGCCGACGCGCGGCGTGATGTCGCTGGCAAGTGAAGTGGAACTTTGAGCTGGTTCGACGCGGTCATCCTCGGACTGGTCGAGGGCATTACAGAATTCCTGCCGATCTCGAGCACGGGCCATCTGATCCTGACCAAGTCGCTGCTCGGCCTGTCCGGCGAAGCCATCGACCGCCAGTTGATCGTGATCCAGGGCGCCGCGATCCTGGCCGTCTGCTGGGAGTATCGACAACGACTGTGGCAGACGGCCACCGGCCTGTTCGACGATGCAACGGCACGGCGTTTCACGCTGAACCTGTTCATCGCCTTCCTGCCGCTCGCGATGCTCGGACTCGCCTTTGGCGATCGAATCGAGGCACTGCTGTTCTCACCGGTTCCGGTCGCCGTTGCGCTGGTGATCGGTGGCGTCGCAATCCTCTGGGCCGAGAAGCGTCCGCACAGTCAATCCATCGCGACCGTCGATCAGCTGCGGCCGCTCGATGCACTGAAGCTGGGCTTGTTCCAGGCTCTGGCGCTGATCCCGGGCACGAGCCGTTCCGCCTCCACGATCATCGGCGGCTTGCTGCTCGGCATGCAGCGGCGTGCCGCAGCAGAGTTCTCGTTCTTCATCGCGATTCCGACGCTGCTCGCGGCAACGGCCTACAAGCTCTGGCAGGCCCGCGACCACCTCAGCGCCGAGGAGCTACAACCGCTGCTGCTGAGCTCCGTCGTCGCCTTCATCAGCGCATTGATCGCGGTGAGGTTCCTGCTGCGCTTCGTCGCGCGCTATTCGTTCGCCGCGTTCGCCTGGTATCGCATCGTGTTTGGCCTCGTGATCCTGATCACGGCGTGGACGGGACTGGTGCGCTGGTAGAGAGCGCGCGGAAGTCCGGATAGCGCCCGAGCAGCAGCAACAGCAACGCACCGAGCACGAAGAACGCTGCCGCAGCGAACAGCATCGGATCGTAGCTGCCGGTTGAATCCCGTACCCAGCCATAGGCGGTAGGCGAGATGGCGGACGCGATGCCAAAGCCCATGTAGAGCGAGCCGTAGATCTTGCCGTAATGCGCCATGCCGAAATATCGGCTCGCAAGATATGCGACGAGATCTGTCTCCGCTCCGGATGAAAAGCCGAGCAGGAGCGCGGCTGCGATCGCTATCGTGAAGCTGAGATCGTCGCCCGCCAGCATCACACAGGCGAGCGCCGGCAGGCTCAGGATCGGCAACGTCACGAGCGGTGCCCAGAAGCGATCGAGCAACAGGCCCGTGATGATGCGGCCGGCGAAGATCGCAAGACCAAACAGACTCATCACCGTCGCGATCTGTGTCCCGGTGAAACTGCGCGCCTTCAGCATCGTCGGCATGTGCACGAGAGCGCCGCCGTATGCGCCGGCCACGAGGATGATCGACGCGAGCAGCAGCCAGAAACGCCGATCGTGCAGCGCCTGCTGCAACGAGACGCCGGGCAACTGTTTGCCGTCTGCCATGGCTGCGGTCAATTCGGGCGGGCGCTCCTCGGGCCGCGGTTCGCGAAACCACGCGAGTCCGACCGGCAGCGCGATGCCGAGAGGCAGCAGCGCGATCAACAGATAGGCCATGCGCCAGCCGAACTCGGCGATCAGCCAGACCGCGAGAAATGGCAGCACCAGTGCTGTAACGCTTGTGCCGATCAGCGTCAATCCAAGCGCGAGTCCGCGATTGCGGTGAAACCAGAGGTTGATCGCACGCGACCAGGTGATCGGTGTCGAGCCGATGCCGACGAGACCCACCATGAACCACAGGAAGTAGAAGCCCGGCAGCGAATTTGGCGTGAACGCGAAACAGCCGAAAACGATGCCGAAGGCTGTCAGCGACAGCAGCGCGACGGGCCTGACCCCGAACCGGTCCGCGAGCGATCCGAATACCGGTGCCAGCAGGGCACCGAGGATGCCGTAGATCGTGAGACCGACGCTGATATCGCGCAGCGACCAGCCGAATTCCTCCTGCAGGGAGCCGATGAAGAAACCCAGCGTCTGGAACGGGATCGGGGAGGCCCCGCAGGCGGTACCGAGCAGCGCCGCGATCAATACCTTCCAGCCGCGCCGGAATTCGCCGGGGCCGGGAACCGCTGAATCAGTCATCGGGGCAGCATACTCGGGAACCGCTTCCCTGGCGCCGCCCCTATCCGCAGCCCCGGCTCCGCTGTACCCTTGGCGCCTCCATGAAAATCGTGATCCTCGGCGCCGGACAGGTCGGGCGCACTGCGGCCTACCAACTCGCTCGCGAAGAAGCCAACGAGGTCACCGTCGTCGATACCAACGAGGAAATCCTGCGCGATCTGCAGGACCGCCTCGACATCCGCACCGTCGTCGGCAACGCCTCTTTTCCTTCGGTGCTCGAAGCGGCCGGCATTGCCGATGCGGACATCCTCGTGGCGCTGACCAGCAGCGATGAGGTGAACATGATGGCCTGCGAAGTGGCCTTCACGCTGTATCGCACGCCCACCAAGATCGCGCGCATCCGCTCGAGCGAATACACGAAGCATCCAAAGCTGTTCAGCGCGGAGGCCTTGTCCGTCGATGTGTGGATCAGCCCTGAGCAGCTGGTCACCGAATACATCGAACGCCTGATCCGCTACCCCGGCGCGCTGCAGGTGCTGGATTTCGCGGATGGCCGCGTGCGGCTCGTCGGACTGCGTGCGCGCAAGGGCGGCCTGCTGGTGGGCCAGGCGCTGCGCACCCTGCGCGAACACATTCCGAAATCCGAAGCGCGGATCGTGGCGGTCTACCGTGCGGGTCGTGCGTTGTCGCCTGAGGGCGATACCGTGATCGAGGACGGCGACGAGGTGTTCTTCCTGGCCGCGACCAAGGACATCCGCCAGGTCATGAACGAGATGCGCAAGGAAGAAAGTCCGGTGCGCAAGATCGTGATCGCGGGCGGCGGCAACATCGGCTTTTCGCTGGCGCGCCAGCTCGAGCGCAACAACCAGGTGAAGCTGATCGAGCGCGATCCGAAGCGTGCACGGCGTGTCTCGGAACTGCTCGAAGGCACGATCGTGCTGAACGGCGATGCCGCAGACGAGGAACTCCTGATCGAGGAGAACATCGACAGCTGCGACGTGTTCGCCGCGCTGACGAATTCCGAGGAAGCCAACATTCTTTCGGCCATGCTCGCCAAGCGACTCGGCGCATCCAAAGTCATGGCGCTGATCAACAAGCCGTCCTACGCCGAACTGATGGAGAGTGGGTCGATCGACATCGCGATCTCGCCGCAGACCATCACGATCGGTTCACTGCTCGCACACGTGCGGCGCGGTGACGTGGTGCGCGTACATTCGCTGCGGCGCGGCGCCGCCGAGGCGCTCGAAGCCATCGTGCATGGCGACGCACGCAGTTCGCGCGTGATCGGCCGGCGCGTCGAGGATATCGCCCTGCCGGAAGGCACCAGCATCGGCTGCATCGTGCGCGGCGAAGACGTGCTGATGGCCCACCACGATACGGTCGTCCAGGCGGACGATCACGTGATCCTTTTCATCACCGATCGGCGCCACGTCGAGCAGGTCGAGCGTCTCTTCCTCGGCGAGATCGCCCTCGGCAGGCGTTGAGAGCACCGAGAGACCATGCTCGCTGTCGCCCACGTTCTAGGCCTGATGATGGCGTTTTTCGGCGTCACGTATCTGATGCCCATCATCTGCTCCGTCATCTATCAGGACGGCATGCTGATCGATTTCGCGGTTGCCGCGGCGATCAACGTCGGAGTTGGTCTGGGCCTCGCGGGCGCCACACGCCGTTACCAGCGTGAACTGAAGCCGCGCGACGGCTTCCTGCTGGTCACGCTGTCCTGGGTGCTGATGTCCGGCTCTGCTGCGCTGCCGCTGATGATCGCGCTGCCGGATCTTTCGTTCACAGACGCCTATTTCGAAGCAATGTCGGGCTTGACGACAACCGGCTCGACGGTGCTCACCGGCCTCGACAATCTTCCACCCTCGATCAATTTCTGGCGCCATGCGCTGCACTTCTTCGGCGGGATCGGCATCATCGTCCTGGCCGTGGCGGTGCTGCCATTGCTTGGCGTTGGCGGCATGCAGCTGTATCGCGCCGAGACGCCGGGGCCCGTCAAGGATGAGAAACTGACGCCACGCATCACCGAGACGGCCAAGGCGCTGTGGCTCACGTACATAGGCCTTACTGCGGCAGGCACTGTGGCACTGAAGCTGGCGGGGATGAGCTGGTTCGATGCAATGTGTCACACGTTCTCGACGATCTCGCTTGGAGGCTTCTCGACACGAGACACGGGAGTCGGCTATTTCGACTCGCCGCTGATCGAGTTCGTCCTGATCGTCATCATGACACTCGCAGCGATGAACTTCGCTCGTCACTTCACCGCGATCCGCCGACTCACGCTGAAACCCTATCGCGACGACCCGGAAGTGCGTGGCGTGCTGATCGCGCTCAGCACGAGCGTTCTGTTCATCGCCGTGCTGCTAACCGTCTCCGGGACGTATCCGAGCTTCTTGACTTCCCTGCGTCATGCCGCGTTCAACGTCGTATCCGTTGCAACGACAACCGGACTCGTCTCGCAGAACTACGACTTATGGCCTGTTTTTGCGCCGCTGTGGATGCTTTTTCTCAGCAGTATCGTCTGCAGCACGGGCTCCACGGGCGGCGGCATCAAGATGTTCCGCACGCTGATGCTGATGCGCCAGGCTGCGCGCGAGATGAAGCTGCTCGTACATCCTTCGGCGATGATTCCTGTTCGGATCGGGGGTGTCGTGATTCCGGATCGCATCGCCTATTCGGTACTGGCATTCATATTCCTGTATTTCCAGGCGATCATGGCGCTGACCTTCCTGCTGCTGCTCAGCGGCATGGAAATGGTTCCGGCCCTGAGTTCTGTCGTCGCGTCGATCAACAACATGGGCCCCGGCATCGGCCCGACCGGACCGGCAGGCAATTACCAGGGTCTGACGGATTTCCAGACGTGGATCTGCACGATTGCGATGCTTCTCGGTCGCCTCGAGATCTTCAGCGTCCTGATCCTGTTCACAGCGGCCTTCTGGCGCAAGTGAGCGGAGCAGCATGAGCCAAACCGTCAAGGACTCGCAACCCGCGGCAGGCGTCGCGCTGATCGACCGGATCTCGGACGTTTTCGGTGCCGTTGTCTCCTGGCTCACGCTGCTGATGGTCATCACGACTTTCGCAATCGTGACGCTGCGATATTTTTTCGACATGGGATTCATCTGGATGCAGGAATCGACCACCTGGATGCACGCCTTCGTGTTCATGCTGGGTGCGGCGTATACCTTGCGTGCCGGTGATCATGTTCGAGTGGACGTCTTCTACAAGCAGATGAGCGTTCGTCGCCAGGCCTGGGTGGACATCCTCGGCACCGCGCTCTTCCTGCTGCCGCTCTGTGGCTACGTGTTCTTCGAAAGTCTGTTCTACGTGGAGCAATCCTGGGCTGTCGGTGAGTCCTCACGCGAGGGCAGCGGCCTGGGTGCGCTCTATCTGCTGAAGACCGTGATCCCACTGACGGCGCTGATGCTCGCGCTGCAGGGCGTGTCCGAGATCGTCCGCGCCGCTCGGCGCATGCGGCAGGGCTGAGCGATGTTGGGCGCTGAAATCGCTGCGCTGCTGCTGTTTTCCGTCATCATCGTATTGTTGATGGCGGGCTATCCGGTAGCCTTCACGCTGGGTGGTGTGTCGCTGCTGTTTGCAGTCGCGGCGCAGGCTTTCGGCTTCTTCGATCCCAGCTATCTCGAAGCATTGCCGAGCCGCATCTTCGGCACGATGAACAACGACACGCTGGTAGCCGTCCCGCTGTTCGTGTTCATGGGGCTGGTGCTGGAACGCACCCGCATTTCGGAAGACTTGCTCGAAACGCTCGGGCTGCTGTTCGGCGGACTGCGTGGCGGGCTTGCGTTTTCCGTGGTGATCGTCGGCACGCTGCTCGCGGCCTCCACCGGCATCGTCGGGGCCACGGTCGTCACGATGGGCCTGCTGTGCCTGCCGACGATGCTGAAGCGCGGCTACGACCCGCAAATTGCCACCGGCGTGATCTGCGCGTCCGGCACGCTTGGCCAGATCATCCCGCCGTCGATCATCCTCGTGCTGCTCGGGGACGTCATTTCCTCTGCCTACTCGCAGGCCCAGCTGAAGATGGGCAACTACTCGCCAGACACGATTTCAGTCGGTGATCTGTTCGTCGGAGCACTGATCCCCGGCCTGATTCTGGTCGGGCTCTATGTGCTCTATATCGCAGGCGTCGCCATCTGGCAGCCCGCGCGGATGCCGGCGATTCCACTCGCGGAGCGTCAGCTCGCACGATCGAGCGGCTTCGCGCTGCGGCTTCTGAAAGCGCTGGTCGCCCCGCTGGTGCTGATTCTCGCGGTGCTCGGTTCGATCCTGGCGGGCGTCGCGACACCCACCGAAGCAGCCGCGGTCGGCGCG
>Ga0116176_10003314_pt1 | contig 11965 bp, 7 predicted proteins | sample AD_STIC08_MetaG_FD_89803 | JGI IMG/M metagenome (GOLD analysis project Ga0116176, IMG submission 89803) | Active sludge microbial communities of municipal wastewater-treating anaerobic digesters from USA - AD_STIC08_MetaG | ecosystem: Engineered > Bioreactor > Anaerobic > Digestate | place: USA... | reverse complement strand
TTCCTTCATCACTTCGCCCGTCTTCGGCGACTTGAGCTGGAACGGCGCGTCCTGACGGACGGCTTCCATGAACTCGTCCGTGATGTTGATGCCGTGGTGCAGGTTCAGCGACTTGCGGTTGAAGTCGCCGGCCGCTTTGCGGATTTCGAGGAACTCCTCGATCTCCGGGTGGAAAATGTCGAGATAGCAGGCAGCCGAGCCACGGCGCAGCGAGCCCTGCGAAATCGCGAGCGTCAGCGAATCCATTACGCGGATGAACGGGATGATCCCCGATGTCTGACCATTCTGGCCGACCTTCTCGCCGATCGAGCGGACTTCGCCCCAATAGGTGCCGATGCCGCCGCCGTTCGAGGCGAGCCAGACGTTCTCGTTCCAGGTCTCGACAATGCCATCCAGCGAGTCGGAGACGCCGTTCAGGAAGCACGAGATCGGCAGGCCGCGATCGGCCCCGCCATTCGAGAGAACCGGGGTCGCCGGCATGAACCAGAGCTTCGAGATGTAGTCGTAAATCCGTTGCGCATGCCCGGCATCATCCGCGTCAGCATAGGCGAGAGCGACTCGGGCAAACATTTGCTGATAGCTTTCGCCCGGCAGGACGTAGCGGTCATCCAGCGTCTTCTTGCCGAAATCGGTCAGAAGAGCGTCGCGCGAGGGGTCGATCTTGATCCCTTCAACGACGCGCAGACCCGTCTGCGCCTTGGGCTTCCCACGGCGGGCGACGGTCTTTTCTTCGGTCAGAACGGCTTCTGCGGACATCGAAATCTCTCGTAAGAGGCCAAAATTCGTTAATTCCGGCCAGAACCGGCGAAACCCAACTGATTGGTGTCCCGCGCCAGCCCCGACGCTACATATAGTGTCGCCACATCCCTAATGGACCGTCAACACACCAGAGGCGGGAATCTTTTCGCTTATCCACCGCAGATAAATTAGGGGATTTAATCGCCGTTAACCATTGGCGCGGCATACGCCCCGCTCTCTGGTCGACTCGGACATCCGGGACCTCCTGGAAGCCCGCTTCCACAGGCTCAGGATTCCGGTCGATCCGAGCCCGACACAAGCGGCTCAGTCCTTCGGCTGCACCGCGCCGGCCGCCGGCCAGGCTGTGTCGCGAAGCCTCGTCACCGAGAATTCGATGAACTTCACCGGCTCGCCGCTCTTTGGAATCCGCGTGCCCGTCTCGGTCCAGACGCCGTCTTTCACGATCGCCTCGTAAGCGATTTTCATGTCGGGGCCCGCCTGGATTTCCCAGGTGAACCCGGTCGCCGTCGGCACGATCGGAAAGTCGCCCACGCGCCCGCCCGAGTACGAGCACATAGCGTAGGCCTGTGTATCCGGATTGTACGAGATCACCGCAAAGGCGCCGAAGCTGAGCTCGCCGCTTTCCTCATACCCCCTGCCCTCCAGCACGCGCACCGTGCCATCGAGCATCGTGCCGACCCGCTCGGCCTGCAACATTGGATGCCAGTTGCCATCGTAGCGCAGCGACTTCGCCGGCCCGCGCCATTCGCCATCCAGCATGGCCAGCGCCTTCATCGCCTCGCGCTGCGCCGACATGCGGGCCTCGTTGTTCGGTCCCTGCGCGAACGATTGGGGCGTCATCACAACAGGCGCGGCCAGAAGCGCCACGGCCAAGGCCAGAGACTTCAACATCATGAGACGCATCCTCCCTGCGTGAAAATCGAGGAGGCCTCTGCCACCCAGCCCTGTCAATGTCGCGCGGCAGTCTCGCCGGACGTTTGGCTTGCCGGACGTTGGGGCAAGCCCGATAGCTTTGTCGGCACGACACCGGAGGACGGACATGAGCGTCAACAAGAAGCGGACAATCATCATCAGCGCGATCGCACTGGCGGCCACATTCGCAGGCCTGCCTGCACTGATCGCCGTCGCAGCGCCTGCGCCCCAACAGCCCGCCGCCGCCGCTGTCGACACGCTCATCCACGCCGGCCGTGTACTGGCCGATCCGGCAAGCGGGCGCGTGCTGACTGAGCAGTCGATCCTTGTGCGCGGCGGCCGCATCGTCAGCGTGACGCCCGGTTATTCGACGCCTTCAAACGGCGCGAAAGTCGTCGACCTCAAGAGCAGCTTCGTCCTGCCCGGCCTGATCGACAGCCATGTCCACATCACCGGCGAACAGGGGCCAGACAGCCGCGTCGACGAGTTCATCAAGACCAGCGCCGACGTAGCAATCGACGGCGCGGGATACGCGTTGAAGACGCTCAATGCGGGCTTTACGACAATCGCCGACCTCGGCGCCGATGCAGATGCGATCCTCGCGCTGCGCAGAGGCATTGCGACCGGCATCATTCCAGGCCCTCGCATCATCGCGTCAGCGGGCGCGATCAGCGTGCATGGTGGCCATGGCGATGCGAACGGAATGCCGCGTGCGATGGCGCTGATCCTGCGTCCGCCCGGCGTATGCTCGGGCGCGGATGATTGCGCGCGCGCCGTACGTGAGCGCGTGCGCGATGGGGCCGACATCATCAAGATCACCGCGACGGGCGGTGTTCTCTCCAACACCGCTGCTGGCCTCAACCAGCAGTTCACAGACGCCGAGTTGAAAGCCATCGTGCAGGCGGCGCACGCGATGGGCCGCAAGGTGACGGCGCACGCGCACGGCGTGGACGGCATCAACTCCTTCCTGAAGGCAGGCGGCGACTCGATCGAACACGGCACGTTCTCGGATGCGGAGTCGGCGAAGCTCTACAAGCAGAATGGCGCTTACCTCGTGCCCACCCTGCTCGCGGGAGACTTCGTGGTGCGCGAGGCAGATCGCCCCGGCACATTTCTGCAACCCGCGCAGATCGCGAAGGCGCGCGAGGCCGGCCCGAAGATGATCGACATGCTGCGCCGCATGCATCAGGCCGGCGTGAAGATCGCTTTCGGCACCGACACCGGCGTCTCCGCCCACGGCGACAACGCGCAGGAGTTCGCACTGATGGTGAAGGCCGGCATGACGCCGATGCAGACCATCCAGGCAGCGACAGTCGGCGCCGCAGACCATTTCGGCCTGTCGTCAGAGATCGGCTCGATCGCAGCGGGCAAAGCTGCAGACATCATCGCCGTCAACGGGGACCCGCTGAGCAATGTGCGCGAACTCGAGTCCGTCGACTTCGTGATGAAGGGCGGGAAGGTTTACAAGCAGTAGGCGCCCGCAGCTCTAGAGGTTGAGCAATGTCGGATCGCCGCCCTGTGCAGCGATGTTGACCGTGACTGTCCGCTCGGTGGCGAAGCGTGCGAGATAATGCGGGCCACCGGCCTTCGGGCCGGTACCTGACAGGCCCGAGCCGCCGAAGGGTTGCACGCCGACGACCGCCCCGATGATCGAGCGGTTCACATAGACGTTGCCCGCGCGCACCGCTGCTTTCACTTTTTCCGCGAAGCCTTCGAGCCGCGAGTGAACGCCAAGCGTGAGGCCATAGCCTTTCGCCGACAATTCGCCGCCGACCTTCTCGATATCGTCCGGGTCATAGCGGATGACATGCAGGATAGGACCGAAGACTTCCTTGTCGATCTGGCTGAGGCTTTCGAGTTCGAGAATCGCCGGGCCGAAGAACGTGCCTTTCTCGCGAAGGGAGCCGATATCGCGCTGCCAGAATTTCGCCTGCCCTTTCATCTTCGTCAGGTGAGTATCCAGCAGGCCGCGTGCTTCAGCATCAATAATCGGGCCGACATCGGTTGCCGGATCGGCAGGATCGCCGAGCACCAGCACTTCCATGGCGCCCTTGATCATCTCGACGGTCTCGTCCGCCGTCTCATGCGGCAGGAACAGCACGCGCAGAGCTGAACAACGCTGGCCCGCCGAACGGAAAGCCGACATGATGACGTCGTCCACCACCTGCTCGCGCAAGGCGGTAGTGTCGCAGAACAGCGCGTTGAGACCACCGGTTTCCGCGATCAGCGGCGCGATGGGGCCATCCTTCGCAGCAAGCGTGCGGTTGATGATGCGCGCGACTTCGGTCGAGCCGGTGAAGGCAACGCCGCCGCAACGCGGATCGCCCGTCAGCTTGCCGCCGACCCGGCCATCACCCGTGAGCAGGTGAAGCGCTTCGACGGGCAGACCCGCGGCGTGGAAAAGTTTTACGGCTTCGAATGCGATGATCGGGGTCTGTTCGGCAGGCTTTGCCAGAACGGTGTTGCCCGCTGCGAGCGCGCCGGCGATCTGGCCCGCGAAGATGGCGAGCGGGAAGTTCCACGGGCTGATGCAGACGAACACGCCACGGCCCATCATCTCGATACCGTTGGTCTCGCCGGCAGGTCCGGGCAGCGTTTCGAGACCCTTGAACTTCGTCTCAGCCTCGACGGCGTAATAACGGCAGAAGTCGACCGCCTCGCGAACCTCGGCGATGCAATCGTCCAGCGTCTTGCCGCCTTCGCGGGCAAGGATGGCGATCAGGCGATCGGTGTCCTGCTCCATTGCGTTGGCCATGGCTTCGAGAATATCCGCGCGCTTGGCGCCGCCGATGGCATTCCAGTGCGGCTGGTAATCCAGCGCGGAAGCGTAGGCGGCGTCGATGTCGGCGTCTGATGCCGAAGCGACTCGTCCGACAGTGCGGGAAGCATCAGCCGGCGCTTTCGCGTCCTGCCCACCAGACGATGAAACCTTGCCTGCGATGATGGAACCCGCCGCGATAGGTCCCGCCTTGTCGAGCGCGACAACGGCATCGGTCACGCGATCGCGCACGGCCTTCTGGCTGAAATCGAGCCCACGCGAATTTACACGCGATGCGCCATACAGCCCCGGCGGCGGCGGAATGCGCGGATGGCGCGACGGGGCCGCCGAGAGAAGCGCATAGGGATCAGTCGCGATACGCTCGGCCGGCACGTCCTCATCGAGGAAGGAGTGGACGAACGAGGTGTTCGCGCCGTTCTCCAGCAAACGCCTTACCAGATAGGGCAGCAGGTCCTGGTGCGCACCGACGGGCGCGTAGATGCGTACTGAACGCTCGCGGCCTGCCGCCTTGTAAAGCGCGACGCCCATGCCGTGCAGGCGCTGGAACTCATAGGCGTTGTTGCCGGCACGTTTGGCCATCAACTCGATCGCCGCCAGCGAGTGCGCGTTGTGCGTGGCGAACTGCGGATAGATCGACGGGCCGGTTTCGAGCAGGGCCTTGGCGCATGAGAGATAGGAAACGTCTGTCGCCTGCTTGGTCGTGAAAACGGGATAGTCGGGCTGGCCATCGACCTGCGCCCGCTTCACTTCCGAATCCCAATAGGCGCCCTTCACGAGGCGCACCATCAGGCGGCGATCTGTCTCGCGCGCGAGATTGCCCAGCCAGCCGACCACCGCTTCGCCACGCTTCTGATAGGCCTGAACGGCGAGGCCGAGACCCGTCCAGCCGGCCAGATCCTTCTCGCGCGCCAGCTTCTCCAGCAGCTGCAGCGACAGTGCGAGGCGATCCGCCTCTTCCGCGTCGAGCGTGAAGTTGATGTTCTGCTTCGCCGCCAGCTTCGCGAGTTCAACCACCATCGGATAAAGCTCGCGATGCACCCGCTCGCCCTGCACGGCGCGATAGGCGGGATGCAGCGCCGAGAGTTTCACGGAAATACCGTCGGCCGTCTCAGGCCGGTCGCCGGTCTTCGCCTTGCCGACTTCGCCGATGGCGTTGGCATAGCTGCGGAAATAGCGGTGCGCGTCCGCTGTCGTGCGCGCCCCCTCGCCCAGCATGTCGAACGAGTGCGAGGCAGCCTCGCCCTTCTTCACCGTGCGCTGGCCACGCTTCAGGGCTTCGCCGATCGTACGACCCATCACGAACTGCCCGCCCATGATGCGCATCGCCTGCATCATCGCCGCGCGGATCACCGGCTCGCCTGCCTGCCTCACCATGCGGCCCACAAAACCGGCGGGATCGCTCGCCGCATCTTCCGGCGGACGGACAAGGCGTCCGGTAAGCATCAGCCCCCATGTCGAGGCGTTGACCAGAAGCGAGTCCGACTTGCCATTATGGTCGCCCCATTCACCGGTCGAGATTTTCTCCGCGATCAGGGCGTCAGCCGTATCCGCATCCGGAACGCGCAGCAGCGCCTCGGCGAGGCACATCAGGGCGAGCCCCTCCGGGTTCGACAGGCCGAACTCCTCGAGGAAGCTTTCCATCAATCCGGACTGCCGCGTCTCCGCCCGGGCCTTGAGCACGATGTCGCGGGCCGCCGCGGCCGCCGCGCGGCGCTCCGCCGCATCCAGCGCAGGCGCCGTCAACAGCTCCGAGATACGGCGCGACTCATCCTCGAATTTCCCCGCGTCCAGCGCATCGGGAGACTGAAAGCCTGCGGCAATCTGCTTTGTCATGACGACCCTGACCCCACGGCGAAGCCCACGAATCGAGCTCTGACGCCATATTCTGACCTAACCATGGACGTAACCCGTCCCAGCCCGCTATCAAACGCCGCCGCAACGGAAAAAGGAACCGCGCCAGATATGCGGATCATGCTTGTCACAGACGCCTGGGATCCGCAGGTCAACGGCGTCGTGCGCACGATGAAGCGCGTGATCACCGAATGCGAGCAGATGGGGCATACCTGGGACATCGTCTCTCCCAACGGCTTCAAGACAATACCCCTGCCAACCTATTCCGAAATCCGGCTGGCTTTCGGCGCCAAGAAGGTGATCGAGGAGCGCTTCCTCGAATTCGAACCCGATGCCGTGCATATCGCAACCGAAGGTCCGCTGGGATGGGCTGCGCGCGCCGTCTGCCTGCGCCACAAGTTTCCCTACACCACGAGCTATCACACGCGCTTCCCGGAATACGTCAACGCGCGCTTCAAGTTTGTCCCCGTGTGGGCCGGCTACACGGTGTTCCGCGAGTTTCACAAATACTCCGGCCGCGTGATGGTGGCGACGCCGTCGATGCGCGACGAGCTGGCGGCGCGCGGCTTCAAGAATATCGCCCCCTGGTCACGCGGCGTCGATACCGATCTCTTTCATCCCTCGAAACGACGGGAGGATCGCGGCCCGTTCAAAGGCATGAAAGGCCCGATCTGGCTCAATGTCGGACGTGTGGCTGTCGAGAAGAACATATCGACCTTCCTCGAAACGCCGCTGCCCGGCACGAAAGTCATTGTCGGCGAAGGCCCGCAACTTGAAGCGCTGAGAGAGAAGCACAAGGACGCGCACTTCCTCGGCGTGAAGCAGGGCGAGGAACTGGCCGCCTGCTTTGCCAATGCCGACGTTTTCTGCTTTCCGAGCCTTACCGACACGTTCGGGCTTGTCGTTCTGGAAGCCATGGCGGCGGGCACACCCGTGGCCGGCTTCAACGTGCCCGGCCCGCGCGACCTGATCCCCGGAACCGGCGCGGGCGCGGTGAACGACGATCTGAAGACGGCCTGCATGGAAGCGCTGGAATGTTCGCGCGATGTCACGCGCGCGTATGCCGAAACCTATTCCTGGCGCGCCTGCGCCGAGCAGTTCATCAACAATCTCGAACCGCTGCCCGTGCCTGAACGGCGCAAGTTCTGGAAGCGCCTCGCGCGCCTGCGCCATGCGCTGCGCATCCGCCGCCGCAAGCCGAAACGCGGCGACAAGGCGGATACGCCACCCTCGTCCACCGCGCAGGCCAAAGCAGACTGATTCACCCGACGCGCGAAACCTGTGCGTCCGTGCCGCGTTGAGGCGGAATGGCTGGGCTGAATTTTCAGGCTGATCCCGTTTCGCTTGCTGCCGGCGACCCTGCCGCGGGCACGCAATTTGCGAGTCGTCCGGCTGGGCCCATTCAGACCCGGCCCGAAACGTATCGCATGGTTACCAAACTCGCCCTCGTCGCCGCCGCAGTCCTTTTGGTCACGCCAGCCGCCGTCACGGTGATGCTGCCGGAGCGTCAGGACAGTGCGGCTGCGCGATCCGTAGAACTCAGCGATCCAATTCTCTCCTTCACCCAGATGGGTGATCGCATCCAGATCCGGCTGCGCCCAGCCACGAACGAAGTTGAGCGCGATGCGCGCCGGCAGGTGACGGTGCGAACAGCCAAAGGCGAAACAACGTCCATCCCGCTGCAAGCAGGTCAGACCTGGGCCAGCACCGAATTGACGGGTGACATGGCCGACGCTGACGAACTGATCATCAGCGTCGACTGACGTCTCTCGCCCGCCGACTCACTCGGCCGGATTGCCATCCGCATCGACAACGTGAACGTCGCCGATGTTGAGGTCGCGAATGCCCTTCTCGATCTTGGCGCGGTCTCCGACGATCACCCAGACATGGTTCTGGTTCGGGATCATCGCCTTCGCCGTCGCTTCAACCTCCGCCGGCGTCACATTGCGATAGGTGTCTGCATACTTCGCCCAGTAGTCTGACGGCAGGTTGTTCAGGGAGATATCCTGCAACGTGCCCAGCACGGCGTCCGCCGTTTCCCACCGGCTCGACAGGCCGAGCAGCGTGTTTGTCCGCACCGTGTTGAGTTCGGCATTCGTCGGCGGGCGTTTGCCGACAATGTCGGTCAGCTCCTTGCGAAGTTCGACCAGCGCGCCTTTCGTCTGATCCGTCTGCACCGGCGCCGAGATGAGGAAGGTGCGCGGACCGCGACCAGAAACAATCATCGAGCGGGCGCCGTAGGACCATCCCTTGTCCTCGCGCAGGTTCATGTTCACGCGGCTGGTGAAGTTACCGCCGAACAGTGCGTTGAATGCCGAGATACGCGTGTCGTCCGCCGGGTTGCGCGGCGGCTGTGGCGAACCAACGAGGATGACGGACTGCGCGGAATCCGGCCGGTCGACGAGATACACCACCGGCTTGGCCGGCCTCGCACCAACGGGCACCGGCTGGCGCTTGTTCGGCGCATCGGCCCAGCCCTTGAGCGCGGCTTCCAGCTTCGGCGTGATCTCGGCCAGCGTGGTGTCGCCGACGACGAACAGCGTCGCGTTGTTGGGGCCGTACCATTGCTTGTGGAAAGAAGCAGCGTCGGCGCGCGTCATGGATGTGATCTCGTCCACCGAGATGAGGTGGCCATAGGGGTGGTTGTCGCCCCACAGCACCCTGGACATGACACGCTGGCCAACCGAGGCAGGGTCGCGCATCTGCGCCTGGAGCCCTTGAGCCGTTTGCGCCTGCACGCGCCGGAAATCAGCTTCGCTGAACGCCGGATTGCGCAGCACGTCGGCCCAGATCGCCATGACCTGGTCGAGCGTTGGCGTGAGCGCGGAGAACTCTACGGACGAGCTTTCCCCGCCGCCGCCCGCACCGACATAGCCGCCCAGCCGATCCAGCTCATCCGCGATCTGCAGGGCCGAGCGTGTAGTCGTGCCCTCGTCCAGCATGCTGGCGGTCAGGCCCGAGAGACCGTCCTTGATGGTCGTCTGATCGGCCGGATAACCCGTGTCGATCAGCATCGACACGTTGACCTGCGGCACGTCATGCCGCTCGACCAGCATGACCTTCACGCCATTCGAAAGCGTCGCGGTCTGGTATTGCGGGAAGATCGCGTCCGCGATCGACCCGGGCGACGGCATCTTCGAGCGATCAACCGCAGGCGCGAATGCCTTCGGGTCGCCGAACGGCAGGACCGTCAGCGTATAGGACCCACGCGTCAGCCATTTGCGCGCAGCAGCCTGCACGCTTGCAGGCGTCGAGGCTTCGAGGCGGCTGAGCGATTGCTTCCAGCCGCCGGGATTGCCGGAGATCATCTCCCACTGCGCAAGATCAGCCGCCTTGCTCGATGTGCTCTCAAGGCCGGAAATAACGCCCGACACCGTCTGCACGATGTTCTTGTCGATCTCGGCCTGTGTCGGGCCGGACTGGATGAGGCGGTTCACTTCCTCGTCGATCGCGACTTCGATCTTCTTGAGATCGGCGTCCGGCTTTGCCGTGACGATGATGCGGAACTGCCCCGCAAGCTCGCTCTGCGGATTCATCACCGCAACGCTGGTCGCGATCTGTTCATCGTAAACAAGCCGCTTGGTCAGGCGCGCATTCTTGTCGCCGCCGAGCGCCGCCGCCAGGTTGTCGAGCTGCTCGCCTTCCGGATTGCCGAGTTCAGGCACATTCCAGGTCTTGTAGATGCGGGGCTGGGCCACGCGGTCATACATCACCTCGCGCTGGTTCTCGGCCAGCGGCGGCACCCAGGATTTCGGCTGCGATGGCGGCGGCCCCGGCGGGATCTCACCGAAGTATTTCTCCACCTGCGCCTTGGCGTCTTCCGGCTTAATGTCGCCCGCGATCACGAGGATGGCGTTCGAGGGGCCATACCAGGTCTTGAACCAGTCCTGCACGTCCGACAGCTTGGCCGCGCCCAGATCATCCATCGAGCCGATGACAGTGTGATCGTACGGGTGGCCTTCAGGATAGGTCGCCGCAACGTGGCGGTTGTTGACCTGGCCGTAGGGCTGGTTCTCGCCCTGCCGCTTTTCATTCTGCACAACGCCGCGCTGCTCATCGAGCCGCGCCTGATCGACCGCGCCGAGCAGGTATCCCATGCGGTCGGATTCCAGCCACAGGATCGAGTCCAGCGCCGCCTTCGGCACGGTCTGGTAGTAGTTGGTGCGGTCGGTGTTGGTCGACCCGTTCTGGTTGGTCGCGCCGAGCTGCTGCGTCGCCTTGAAGAAGTCGTCGTTGAAATGCTGCGATCCGTTGAACATCAGATGCTCGAACAGGTGTGCGAACCCGGAGCGTCCCTTGGGCTCGTTCTTGGAGCCCACATGATAGACGAGGTGCAGCGTCACCGTAGGCGTCTTCGTGTCCTCATGCACGATGAGGGTCAGGCCGTTCTTCAGCACGTATTTGGTGAAGGGAATGTCGTAGTCCATCGACGCAATCTTCGCGACGACAGGATCGCGCGCCGGCGCCGCTGCCTGCGGCGAGGGCTGGGCCGAAATCATCGGGGCGGCGTAGGTGTCCGACGCAGGCGGCGTTGCGCACGAACTCGCCAGCAACGACGCCAATACGCCAGCGACCGACGTGATCGTTCTTCTCGACATCTCAGACCCTTTGTTCCGTTGCCGGAGCACTCTAGGGGCTGCACTTATCGAGAAGCAATAAATTTCCCGTCAGCCCTCGGGACCGTAGATTTCTCCACCCCGCGCGGCGTAGTCGGCCAGAACGGCTGCCCCCTCGGCGCGCAGGAATCCTGATAGAAAAACCACGCCCCTCGCCTCCATCTCGATGCGCAGCTGCTCGGTCCCCGCCCCCTCGCTGAACCCGACCGCTTCGGCATCTTCCTTCAGCGCCGCGGAAACGATCCGGCCGATCTGCGCCCAGTGCGACGCCCCGAGACACATGATGCAAGGCTCGCAGGAGGTGAAGAGCGTCACCCCGCCCGCTTCGGTCAGCCGCCGACCCGCGAGCGAGATCGCAACTGTCTCGGCATGGAGCACCGGGTTGCCGCTCGCCATGGCGAGGTTGACGCCCAAAGCGAATATCTCGCCGGTAGAATCGAGGCGTATCACGGCGCCGAACGGCCCGCCCGAACGGCGCGCGACATTTTCGCGCGCGGCGGCGATCGCCAGCCGCATGCACGCCTCATCCGACACTGGCGCCGGCGGCAGCGCCATCGTCGCGAGCCAGTCCGGCAGTCTGATCTCAGCGCTCACCGACGCCATGTCGCAAACCTCTACGGCCCAAAAATGCATATCTATCCGAGCGAATCAGTTGTGCGAATCCGGCTGCTCGGCCGCCGCCGCCGCTGTCACAAAACTCCGCCACGCGGCTCGCGCTACTAATTGATTGCGGATTCTGAATGGTTGTTGGCAACCCACTGAAGGCCCGCAAGATTTTATTTACACGCTCAACCTATGGACCTATATACATCGCGCCGGCGGACATCGGCTCGAGGCTCTGCGCCTTGATTCCACGTGGCGTCTGAACTTCCCAAGGGTTCCCACTGAAAGGAACCCGCTCCTCAAAAGAGGAGCTCCTCTGAACGAGGTGGGGTTTGGATGACGTGTGCGGGTTGAGAGGCAGACTTAACGAGTTGAAAGCCCGTACTAACGCCGGATTGGGTTCAACAACTAACAGGGGTGTACGTGAATTGCTCACGTTTCATAC
>Ga0116176_10003300_pt1 | contig 11998 bp, 10 predicted proteins | sample AD_STIC08_MetaG_FD_89803 | JGI IMG/M metagenome (GOLD analysis project Ga0116176, IMG submission 89803) | Active sludge microbial communities of municipal wastewater-treating anaerobic digesters from USA - AD_STIC08_MetaG | ecosystem: Engineered > Bioreactor > Anaerobic > Digestate | place: USA... | reverse complement strand
CCGTATCCCCACGTGCGACTGAAAACGTCATAACCCAAGGCAGGAGCCCGGTGCGGTAATGCCACTCGCCGGGATCTGTGCGGGGGGTGGCCCGCAAGGGCCATCCCTACCGCGAATGGAGAGAACCCGGTCACGGTCACCTCCGGCCGCCGACGGAGCCCGCTTTCACAGGGCAATCCAGGGCCCGCCCCCCTGCCGGACTGGCGCCCGGCGATCCCGGGCGGTTTCTTTACTTGCCGGCGGGCCGTGTGCTACAACTCGCGTTTCAGTGCGCATATCCCCGTTGACCGTAACGAAAAACCGAGCGAGACGTACCGTGGACCTGTTCAAGTCGATTGCCGCATCCATTGCAGACGCCATCCCGGAGATCGAGCCGGCGGACCTTGCGTTCGCCGCGCCGCCGCGGCCCGACATGGGCGATGTGGCGCTGCGCACGTTTGAGGCCGCGCGCAAACTCGGATGCCCGCCTCCGCAACTGGCGGCGCGCATCGCGGGAGAGGTTGGATTTGGCCCCGAGGTGCTCGAAACCGGCGTGGCGGGCCCCTACGTCAACTTCAAGCTGAACCGGGAGGTCTATGCCCGGCAGATCGTCGCGTCGGTGCTGGAAGCGGGCGACGCCTTTGGCTCGAACGTTTCGGGCGCGGGCCAGCGGGTGCTTATCGAGCATACGAGCATCAATCCGAACGCCAGCCCGCACGTCGGCCGGGCGCGCAACGCCATGATCGGCGATGCGGTGGTGCGCATGCTGCGCTTCGAAGGGTACGACGTCGAGGTGCACTACTACGTCAACGACATGGGCCGCCAGATCGGGCTGCTGGTGCTTGAATGTCCCGAGCCCGAACAGCTTTCGTTCGATCAGATCCTCGACATCTATGTGAAGGCCAATCAGCGGGCGGAAGCCGAACCCGAATTCGCCGCCCGGGGGTATGAACTCCTCGTTAAGATGGAGGAAAAGGACCCCGAAACGGTTGAGAAATTCCACCGGATCACCGATCTCTGCCTCCGGGGCCAGTTGGCGGTTCTGGAACGCATCGGTACGAGTTACGATGTGTTCGATCGCGAGTCAGACTACCTGCGCGACGCGCGGCTGGAGCAGGTGCTGGCGGCGTTGCGCGAAAAGGGCGCCGTGTTCACGGACGAGGACGAGCGCGTGGTGGTCGACCTGGCGAAGCTGGGCCACGAACGCGACGAAGGCCGGTATTTCGTGCTGATGCGGGCCAACGGCAGTTCCATGTACGGTTGCCGCGACCTGTCGTACACCATCCACAAGATGAGTCTCGGCGCGGACCTCAACCTGATCGTTCTCGGCGAAGATCACAAGCTCTATGCGGAACAGGTGGCCCTGATTCTCGGCGCCGCGGGGTTCACGACGCCCGAACCCATCTACTACGCCTACATCACGCTCAAGGAAGGCAAGATGTCGACGCGGAAGGGCACGGTTGTGCTGCTGTCCGACTTCCTCGACGAAGCGGAATCGCGCGCCGCGGAAAAGGTCGAGGAACAGTGCCAGGATCTCACCCCCGGCGAGCGGCGCGCGATCGTCCAGCAGGTGGCCATCGCGGCCGTGCGGTTCGCGATTCTTCGCGTCAATCCCAACAAGAACGTCGTGTTCGAATGGGAATCCGCCCTCTCGTTCACGGGCGATACCGGCCCCTACGTGCAGTACTCCTGCGCGCGCATCGCGTCGATTTTGCGGAAATTCGGCGCCTGTCCCGAAACCGTGGGCGAGACGTTCCCCGTCGAGACCGCCGCCGAATGGGCGCTGTTGATGCAACTGGCGTCGTTCGCGGGGGTGGTGGCCGGGGCGGTGGCGCAGCGCAACTGCGCCCCGATCGCCCAGTATGCCCTCGATACCGCGCGCACGTTCACGACGTTCTACCACGAGTGCCCGGTCATCGGCGCGCCCACGCGCGCGCAGCAGGTCGCCCGCGCGCAACTGTGCCGGGCCACGCGCCAGACCATCAGGAACGCGCTCGGCCTCCTCGGCATTACCGCCCCCGAGCGGATGTAGGCAAGGGACACCCGGGGCGTCTGGCGCGAGTCCGGCAAAACCGGAATGATGCGGGCCGCCGCGCGCGGCTCCGGTCTACTTGTCGGGTTTACCTACCGCGCGCCGGATGGCCGCGATCAACTGCGGCAACGGGGTGGGCTTGAACAGGCGCTCCCGGATGCCCGCTTCGGCCACGCTGGCCCGGGAGTCTTGCCGGCCGAGTCCCGTAGACAACAGAATCGGGATGTCGGGGCGGATCTCGAGGAGTCTCTTGGCCAGTTCCAGGCCCGACATGCCCGGCATGATGTGGTCGGTGATGACCACGTCAAACATGGCGGCATTGTTCCGGAAACACTCCAGCGCATCGGCCCCGCGGGTAAAGGTGGTCACCTGGTACCCGTGCTGGGAGAGCAGGGAGTGGTACATCTCGACGAAGTCCGCGTCGTCGTCCACAACCAGGATCCGCTCGGTGCCCGCCAGCAGATCCTGGGGCATCGGCCGGTCGACAACCTCTTTCTCGGCGCTTCGCGGAAAGTACACGTTGAATGTGGTGCCGGCTCCCCGCGCGGTCTGGACCTGGATCGCCCCGCCGCAGCCGGTGACGATCCCGTGGACCGTCGCCAGCCCGAGCCCGGTCCCTTCGTCCGGTTGCTTGGTCGTGAAGAACGGGTCGAAGATGCGCTGCACCGTGGCGTGGTCCATGCCGCTGCCGGTATCGCTGACGGTGAGCAGCATATAGGGCCCTGGATGAAGTTCACCGGCGTCTCCGTAGACGTGGCGATCTATCTCGACGTCTTTCAGGCTGATGGCAAGAATGCCGCCGCGTTCGCCCATCGCATGAAAGGCGTTGGTGCAGAGGTTCATGACCACCTGATGGATTTGCGCGGGGTCGGAAAGCACCCGGCCGCCGGTCTTGTCGATGTCGGTCTGGATTTCGATGTTCTTGGGGAGCGCTGAACGCAGCAGTTCCACGGCCTCCTTGACGATCAGCGCGATGATGAGGGGCTTCTTTTCCTGTTCGGCCTGGCGGCAGAAGACGAGGATCTGTTTGACGACGCCGGCCGCGCGCTGGCCCGCCCGGTAAATGCTCTCGAACTGCAGGACGGCGGGATGTTCTTTGGGCAGCGTGCTGATGCCGAGTTCGCAGCGTCCCAGGATCAGGGCGAGGGAGTTGTTAAAGTCGTGCGCGATTCCGCTCGCGAGCGTCCCCATGGATTCCATGCGCTGGGCGTTGCGCAACGCGCGTTCCAGGTTGACCTGCGCCGTCACGTCGCGTTTCAGGATCACATAGTTGGTCAATTGCCGGTGCTCATCAAACACGGGCGACACCATGAGGTCTTCTTCATAGACCGTGCCGTCTTTGCGCTGGTTCTGGAACCGGCCGCTCCACGTCCGTTCCTGTTCGAGCGCGGCCCACATCTGGTCATAGGCGTCGCGGTGCGTCTCGCCGCCATAGAGGATCTGGGGGCTGCGCCCCAGGACTTCGCCGCGAGTGAAGCCCGTGAGCCGTTCGAAGGCGGAGTTCACGTACTGAACGCGGCCCTGGGGGTCGGTCACGACGATCGCTTCCACGGCCTGTTCGACCGCGGTGGCCAGGAGCATCCGATCCTGCTCCGCCTGAACCCGGTTGCTGACGTCGGTGAAGAAACAGAGCGCCGCGGGCCGGTTCTGCCATTCGATGCGCGTCGCTTTGACCTCGACCCAGAGCGTTTCGCCGCCTTTGGCGACGATGCGCGTGATGTAGGTCGCGGGGGACTCGGGATTCGCCATCAACACCTCTTGAAAACTCTCGATAAGCGCGGTGTCGTCGGGATGGATCAGCGTTCGCGCCGGGATTTCCTGCAGTTCCTTTTCGGAATAGCCCGTCACGCGTCTCACCATGGGATTGTGGAACTTGACCAGGCCGTCCTGCACGACCACGATGCCTTCAGCGGCCTGGGCCACGATGAGCCGGCCACGCCGTTCGAGCTTTTCGAGATGCTTTACCCGCCGCAGATCGCGGGTCACATCGCGCACGCTCAGGATGTAGGCGGGTTTCCCGTCCCACTGCACGGGTTTCAGGCGGTAATCCAGCGCCAGCCCCGAATGGCCTCGCGCGATGATGGCCTGCTCGCCGGTCTCCAGTAGTTCCGCGGGCAATTCGAGTGGGCTGCCGGCGGTGAGACCTTTCGTCCCCTGTTCCAGAAGCCGGTGCGCCGATTCGTTCGCGAACAGAACCGCGCCGCCCTGGTCGAGAAGCACCAGCCCGTCCGGGTTCTGGAGCACCAGAGCTTCGAATTGCGACTCGATGGAAAGCCGCGACTGCGGACTGCCGGTCTTGAGAGGTTTTCGCTCGTGTGCCACGCCAAACACCCCCTGCAGTAAGGCGACCGTGCCCCGGAGCGTTCCGCGCGGGCGTGTGCCCCTCGTGCCCGCGCTCAACGCGCCTGCCGTTCTCCGGAATCCGGCTGCAACGCCCTGCCCTGAATCCGGCATGCGCACGCGGCATGCCGATCATCGCAGAAAAACACCTTCAGTATATCAATATCGTGCCTGTACTGCTAGTGAAGATGATCCTGCCGGCCGGTCCGCACCGAGGTGCATTCCCCTGCGCGCTCCATGTTGTGGCCGTCCATCATATGCCATTACTGCCAAGACATTTACGGATGCCTGCCCGGCACTTCTGCGGGCTGTCCTACTCCACTGACTATTATACCCGAGGAATGGCTCTTCGATAGCGAAGACTGGTTCCTGTGCCCCGGTTCTTTGTGGGAAGAGAACAGCCACAGAGGGCTTAGACATCCCAGCGTTTGAAAACCCCGGACACGAGCGGGGACATGTTCCAAGCGCCGTCCCCGGCGCGACAACGTGTCCCCGTTCGAACCTGCACAAGGGTCTTGAGATTTGGTGGCGCTGTTGTCTGCCGTCCCTACGGGACTCGTGGTTTGGGGGACACGGGGGTTCCCACCACTGAAGTGGTGGGCTATTATCTGCCGTCCCTGACGGGACTCAATGCGTAGGCAGTGCCCATCTCGTTTTCTTTCATCCCCTACGGAAATCCATTCGTACGCGGCGCCAGGCTCATATTCTTTCGTCCCTACGGGACTCGATTTGGCGGTATGACGGCAGTCCTCGGGTTGAAACCCGGGGGTACTCGCATTCGACACCTGCGGTGTCGGCCGGGAAATGCGGGCGCGTCCGCCTCGGCGCAACGCGCCGCTGATCTCCGGGCTGGTCTCCCGGCGACTCACATTCGGCTCCTTCGGAGTCGTCCAGTAGACGCGGGCGACTTCGGCGACACGGGCTGCATCCGCGGCGCTGTCTACGCCAACGGCGTGCGGGGGCCGTCCACCATGTCCACCATGTCCACCATGTCCACTGTGTCCACCCGAATCCGAGAATGCAGGCGAGACGCCTGCGTTACAAGAAAGAGCATCCCGGGCCGGCGCTCGGCGGTTTTCGGGGGCCGGGTCGCTTGCCATTTACGCGGGCGCCACACAGTGGTAGTCTATTCGCCGGGACAGGGAGAGCCCTTACGGATGAGGGAACGGAGAAAGGACGGCGTTTGATGCGAATCGCACAGGTCTTCGTGAGCTCCTGCGCTCTGGTGACGCTGTTCCTGGCGGGGTGGCCGGCGCCGGCGATGGATGTGGCGTGGTGGGTCTCTTCCGAGGACATGCAGCACACGATGACGGCCCAGCCGGCATTGTCGTTCGGCCCGGAAGCGCCCGGGGCGGATGTGCGCATCGATGACGCGATCCGCTATCAGAGCATCCTCGGCCTGGGCGCGTCCCTGGATCACGCAACGTGCTACAACATCAGCCAGCTTCCGCCCGGAGAACAGGAGCGCGCCGTCGAATGGATTGTGTCCCCCTACACGGGGATTGGGATGAACCTGATGCGCATCTGCATCGGGACGCCCGATGTTACCGCGTCTCCCTGGTATACCTACGCGGACATTCCGGACGACATGCAGCTCGAACATTTTTCGATCGAAAAAGACCGCGAATATGTGCTTCCGGTGCTCAAGATGGCGCTGGAGATCAACCCGGACCTGCTGTTTTTCGCATCGCCGTGGAGTCCGCCCGGGTGGATGACGTCGAACGGGCAGGTCGGCGGCGGACGGTTTATTTCCGAGTATTACGCGGTATACGCGCGGTATCTGGCGAAATTCATCACGGCGTACGAGGCCGAGGGCATCCCGGTTTACGCGATCACGTTGCAGAACGAGCCCGACTACAACCCGCCCACGTATCCCACCTGCCGGTGGTCGTTCGGGCAACAGGCCGAATTCATCGCCGGGCACGTGGGCCCGGAATTCGCGCGCCAGGGCATCCAGACCCGGATCTGGTGCTGGGACCACAATTTCGAACCCATCGGATGGCCGAGGAACGTGTTGAACGATCCGGCGGCCGCGCCGTACATCGATGGCACCGCCTTCCACCACTACGCCGGGCGCCCGGTGGCCATGGCGCGCTTGAGCGCCATGTTCCCGTCGAAACACATCTATTTCACCGAAGGCTCCACCTTCGGCGTCCGGGGCGCCATCGAGATTATCGCCATACTGCGCAACTGGGCGCGCAGTTACAACGCCTGGGTCACCGTGATCGACGACACGGGCCAGCCCAACCGGGGACCCCACCGCATTGGACCCACGTGTATCGTTCTGGACAGCGCGACCAAGACGCTCCTCTACAGCTACGACTACTGCATGTACGGCCAGTTCATGCGGTTCATCCAGCGCGACGCTGTCCGGATCGAATCCACGGATTTCCGGAGCGTGCGCTTCGCGAATGCCGCCTTCCTGAATCCTGACGGCAGCATCGCCCTCGTCGTGGCCAACGCCGATCGCAAACCCAGCACCTTCACCATCGCCTGGCGCGGAAAATCGTTTGCGGCGGAAGTTCCCGCGCGCGCCACCGCTACGTTCGTGTGGTACACGGAGGGAACGGGCGCCCCCGTGAACGCCGCGGAAGTAACGAACGGGCCGCCCCGGCCCTGAACGCCTCGATCGCGGTTACGGGACGGCCGGCGGCTGGGGTTTGAGAAACTGGACCGTATAGGAGGTGTCCGACAACGGGTTGAACGCATACCCGTGTGACCGCAGTTCCCGGATGATGAGGGGCAGGGCTTCCGCAGTCGCCGCGTGTGTGTAGCTGTCGTGCATGAGGACAATCGCCTGGTCGCGTTTCAGGACGCCCTCGACCACCGTTCGGGCGATGGCCTTCGGATCCCGGGCGTTTGCGCCGTGATCCATCGAGTCCACATTCCAGTCAACATGCCGGTAGCCCGCCGTCGCCATGCGGTTCACGAGATCGCAGGTGATGCTCTTTCCGTCGGGTCCCTTCGTGATACGATTATTGGACCCGGCGGGAAACCGGAGGAGCCGCGGCCGGGTTCCCGTGAACCGGTGGATGAGATCGTCCAGGCGGGCCACATTCTGCTCGAAGGCATCGGCCGATTTGTATACGGTGCTGTAACGGTGCGAAAACGTGTGGTTGCCCAGCGCGTGTCCTTCGTCGAGAATGCGGTTGTAGACCGTGTTGCCGAATTCGGTCACGTTCCCGCAGACAAAAAACGTCGCGGCCGCTTCGTGTTCCTTGAGTGCGTCCAGGATGGTCAGGGTGATTTCCGACGGGCCGTCGTCAAATGTCAGATACACCGTCTTCTCCGGCGGAACGGCGGGCGCCGGATCATCCGTGCACGGGGCGCCGCACCCGGCGGACACGGCCCGGGCGCTGAGTAACACTGCGGACAACAGCAGCATCGGCAAGACCACCCGGCAGCTGGCAGGCATGCAAAGGACCTCCCCGGAGATTGGCACGGCACAAAAGGAAACCGCGAGGAAGGGCCTCTTTGTTCCTGCCCTTCCTCGCGGCAAATCATACCACAGCGGTCAGACGCCCGCCCGCTGGCGCAGCGCCTCCGCGCGGTCGGTATTCTCCCAGCGCAAGCCCGCGTTTTCCCGGCCGAAATGCCCGTAGTTGGTCGTCTTGCGGAAGATCGGCGCGCGCAGGTTGAGCGTCTCGAGGATCGCGGCGGGACGGCAGTCGAATTCCTCCGCGAGCAGGCCCGACAGCGCATCGTCGCCGAGTGTGCCGGTGCCGAACGTCGTGACGTTGATGGACACGGGACGCGCCACCCCGATGGCATAGGCCAACTGCACTTCGCACTTCGCCGCCAGCCCCGCGGCCACCACGTTCTTCGCCATGTAACGCGCCATATAGGTCGCCGACCGGTCGACTTTCGAGGGGTCCTTGCCGCTGAAGGCCCCGCCGCCGTGCCGGCCCATGCCGCCGTAGGTGTCGACGATGATCTTGCGTCCGGTCAGGCCGCAATCGCCCACGGGGCCGCCCACCACGAACCGGCCGGTGGGATTCACGTGGTAGATGATGTCGCCGTTGACCAGCGCTTTCGGCACCACGGGTTCACAGACCTGCCGGATCACCGCGTCGCGGATGTCCTGCTGCGAGATGTCCGGGGAATGCTGGTTCGAGATCACGATGGTGTGAATGCGGTGCGGTTGGCCGTCGCGGTACTCGATGGTGACTTGCGACTTGCCGTCCGGCTGAAGCCAGGGCAATACACCGCTGTGCCGCAGTTCGGAGAGTTTCAAACCGAGCTTGTGGGCCAGCGAGATGGGCAGCGGCATGAGTTCCGGCGTTTCATTGCAGGCGTAACCGAACATCATGCCCTGATCGCCCGCGCCCTGCTCCTTGTCGGGCGCGGAATCCACGCCCTGGGCAATGTCGGGGGACTGTTTATCCAGCGCCATGAGGACGCCGCAGGTGCGCCCGTCAAATCCCGAATCGCCGCCCGTATAGCCGATGGTGATGATGGCGTCGCGGACCACCTGCGGGTAATCGACCACGGCCTTCGTGGTGATCTCGCCCGCAACCACGCAGAACCCCGTGGTCACCAGCGTTTCGCACGCCACGCGGCTCATCGGGTCCTGTTCGAAGATGGCGTCCAGTACCGAGTCGGAGATGAAATCCGCGAGTTTATCCGGATGCCCTTCGGTCACGGATTCCGACGTGAACAACAACCCGTTCTTCTGCTGGCTCATTGCGGCCTCCTTCTGCTGCCTGCGAAACTTCGCCTCCGGTCACGCGCTGAACCCGCGTGTGGGTGGGGTTTCCCCCCAATAGAAAAAGGGCGCCGCGCCCTTGGAATCCGGGGTGCTGCGCCCGTGCATACGGTCAACATCTTTCCATCGAATCATCACACGCGGAACTGGCTGACCAGGCTCGGTGCGTCCAGACGGAAGCCGGGACCCATCGTGCTGCTCATGCAGCAACTCTTGAGGTACACGCCTTTGCACGCCGACGGGCGGGCCTTCACCACCGCGTCGATGACCGCCGACGCGTTTTCCTGGATCTGCTCGGCCGTGAACGAGGCCTTCCCGATCGGCACGTGAATGTTGGCGTTCTTGTCCACGCGGAAGTCGATCTTACCCTTCAGGATTTCCGCCACGGCATCGCCCACTTTCGGGGTGACCGTGCCGGCCTTCGGGCTGGGCATCAAGCCCCGCGGACCGAGCACCTTGCCGAGTTTGCCGACGTCGCGCATCATGTCCGGCGACGCGACCGCCACGTCGAAATCGGTCCACCCGCCCTGCACCTTCTGGACGAGCTCCTCGGCGCCCGCTTCGATGGCGCCGGCTTCTTTGGCGGCGTTGATTTGGTCGGTTTCCTTGCAGAACACCACCACGCGCACCTGTTTGCCGGTGCCGTGGGGCAGCGAGACGGTGCCGCGCACCATCTGGTCGGCGTGGCGCGGGTCTACGCCCAGGGTGAACGCCAGTTCAACCGTCTCGTCAAACTTGGCCGTGGCACAGGTTTTGACGCCCGCCGCCGCTTCTTCCAGCGTGCACGCGATTTGTTTGAGGTTCTTCTCGTCGAGGGTCTTTCTGCGCTTCGATATCTTCGACATGACGTGGTCTCCTTGTGGTCGACGGGCAGTACGCCCTCCCACAGATGGTTCCGTGCACCCAGGCGCCTCGCCGGGAGGCGGCTGGATCAGTTCTCGACCAGAATGCCCATGCTCCGGGCCGTGCCCGCGAGCATGCGCACGGCAGCATCCGTATCCGCCGCGTTCAGATCGTCTTTCTTGATTTCCGCGATCTCGACCAGCTGCGCCTTGCTCACCGAACCCACCTTGTTCCGGTTGGGCTCGCCGCTGGCCTTGGCCAGCTTCGCCGCGCGCTTGATCAACACGGCCGCGGGCGGGCTCTTCGTGATGAACGAAATGCTCCGGTCCTCAAACACCGTGATGACCACCGGAATGATCAGGCCCTGCTGGTCTTTCGTGCGCTCATTGAACTGCTTGCAGAAATCCATGATGTTGACGCCGTGCTGGCCCAACGCCGGACCTACCGGCGGCGCCGGATTGGCCTGCCCCGCGGGACACTGCAGCTTGATCAGCGCTGTTACGTTCTTGCCCTTCTTACCCTTCGCCATCGCACCGTCTTCTCCGTATGTTAGGTTGAGCTAGATCTTCTCGACCTGCCAGAACTCGACTTCAACGCTTGTAAGCCGCTCGAATATCTCCACCATGACCTTGAGGGTTCCGCGGTCCGCGTCGATCGAGTCGATGTTGCCCAGGAAATTCGAGAACGGCCCGTCGATGATCTTGACGCGTTCGCCCACGTCGAACTTGACCTTCGGTTTGGGGCGCGTCCGTTCGCCGCGAATCTCATCGATGATCGCGTTCACTTCCGCGTCTTCCAGGGGCACGGGCGTGTGCCGCGACCCGATGAATCCGCTCACGCCCGGCGTGTTGTTGATCAGGTGCCACAGTTCCGGCCGGCGTTCGGGATGTTCCGGAAGGCGCACCAGCACGTACCCGGGGAAAAACTTCCGTTTCGAGATCCGCTTCTCGCCGCCCTTGATCTCGGCCACCTGCTCCATGGGCACCAGCACGCCGCCAATCAAATCATCCAGGCCTTCGAGTTCCGCCTGCATCAGCAGGTTCTTGCGTACGCTGCCTTCCTGGCCCGAATACGCGTGCAGGGCATACCACCGCCGCCGGATGCCGTCGTCGGGGTCCGGCTTGAGCGTCGCCAGGATGGGATCCTCTTTCGGCTCCTCGTCGTCCTCGTCGCCGCTGTCCCCATCCACGCTCAGGCTGCGCGCCTCGACTTCCACCGACTGCGTCGCGTTGGCGTCGCCGCCGCCCGCCAGAAACCGCCGCGCCTGAAGCTCCGTCTCGGCCTCCTGGGCTTCCTGGGCCTCCTGTTCCCGGCGGAGATCCTCCGTCAGTGCTTTGCGGGCCTCGGCCTCGGCCGCGTCTTCTTCCCGGACGACCTCCTTCTTGACGTCGCCGAAAAAGCTCGCGGCAAACTCGCGTTCGGCCGCATCTTTCGCGGCGCGCTCAGACTGCCGCTCGCGGAGTTCGTCGTCGAGTCCCTGAGGTTTCTTGTCGTTCTGTTCGTCAGCCACAGCGGGAGACTCCTACCCGAGTTTAAGCAGCAACCAAACGAACACATCGGAAAGCTTGTCAAAGACGCCGATGATGAACGCCATCAGACCAAGCACGAAAAGCACCACGGACGTCGACGAACGGACTTCATCTTTGGCCGGCCAGGTCACCTTGCGCATTTCCACTCTCACCTCGTGGAAAAACTCGCGGATGCGAGCCGCAATCCCCGGCTTCTCTACTGCTGCTGCTTCCTTGGCCATACTAGCTCCTGCTACGACCGATCCAGGCTCCGGTTACGCATGCATAAACATGGCAGGACTGGAGGGACTCGAACCCCCAACCTTCGGCTTTGGAGGCCGCTGCTCTAGCCGATTGAGCTACAGTCCTGCATAAAAGCGGGCCGTGACCCGCTTTGAAGAAACGCTATACCAGTATAGACAGTCCGGCGCGGCGGTTCAAAAACCGCCCACGGACCTCCATCCCGTCTACTGAATGATCTTCGTCACGACGCCGGCGCCGACGGTGCGTCCGCCTTCGCGGATCGCGAACCGGAGCCCTTCGTCCATGGCGATGGGCGTAATCAGCTCCGCCGAAATCGTCACGTTGTCT
>Ga0116176_10003298_pt1 | contig 12000 bp, 9 predicted proteins | sample AD_STIC08_MetaG_FD_89803 | JGI IMG/M metagenome (GOLD analysis project Ga0116176, IMG submission 89803) | Active sludge microbial communities of municipal wastewater-treating anaerobic digesters from USA - AD_STIC08_MetaG | ecosystem: Engineered > Bioreactor > Anaerobic > Digestate | place: USA... | reverse complement strand
GGTCCTCACCGAGAGTATTTTTCAGTTCGGATGGTGTTCCGGTTGCAATGATCTGTCCTTTGTCGATGATACTGATCCGATCGCTCAGGTGATCGGCTTCATCCATGTAGTGGGTGGTGAGAAATATCGTCGTGCCTTCCCGATTCACTGCCTTGATGTACTCCCACATCCTCAGCCGGGTCTGGGGGTCGAGACCGATGGTCGGCTCGTCGAGGAAGAGCACCTTTGGGCGTGTCATCAGTCCGCGGGCAATCTCGAGTCTGCGCTTCATCCCGCCGGAGAGGTTTTTGGTACGGGTGTCCTGCTTGTTCTCGAGCTGGACGAGCGCCAGGAGTTCTTCGATCCGATCCTTCCGCTCGGCGTTCGGCATCTTGTACAGGTTGCCGTGGAATTCAAGGATCTCGCGGCAGGTCATGTCACGGTCAAGGGTGACATCCTGGAAGACAATGCCGATGGATTCCCTGACCTGCTCTGGATCCTTTACCACATCAAAGCCGGCAACGGTGGCTGATCCCTGCTGTAGGGGAAGGAGCGTGATCAGGACGTTGATTGCTGTGCTCTTGCCGGCCCCGTTTGGTCCGAGAAACGAGAATATCTCCCCTTCGGATACCTCAAAACTAATTCCGTCAACTGCGGTAAAATCCCCGTATTGGTGGAAGAGCTCTTTCACCGAGATTATTGGTTCAGTCATGCGACCCCCATGGATCCATCATTTGTTGTCAAATCAGTCTGCTCATTTTAGTGGTTTGGACAGAGATCCCTTAATAAGGATTGGAAAGGGAAATGTCTCATGCCAATCACGGTTGTGATGATGGAGGCATGGGCGATTTTCCATGCTCTGGATGCCGGATAACATTGTATCGATTGAGTGGCGATGAAATATCTGGTGAGAGGAGTGATTGGACAGGGATGAATGGGGACACCGGGCGGATTGAGCATTTTATCGCCATGCTTGATGATGAAGATCCTTCGAAGCGCTGGAGAGCAGCTGAGACCCTTGGAAGAATCCGGGACGACAGAGCGGTCGAGCCGCTCATCCTCGCACTTGATGACGAGGACTGGAGAGTGAGACAGAAAGCAGCCTGGGCACTGGGGAAGGTTGGGGATCCAAGAGCCCTTGTGCCGTTGAGAAGAGCGTTGATGAACGAGAGGGAAGGAGTAAAAGAGATTATCGAGGAAGCACTTGACGAGATTAAGGCAATAGGGTATAATCCCGTGCGCTCTGCTGATGATAGGTAAGGTTTTATGCAAGCCCCGGTCAGGATATGACTGCCGTGGTATATGGCCCCCTTCTTTTATAAACCATTAATACATCTGGCGGGGAACATTTGAGGGACAATCAATCACTTCTCCCGTCCTGGTAGGGAGATGTGCGTTTCCTGGACACGGACCAGGCAGGGAGTATGGGCATGGATTTCAGAGATACGGGTCTCGAGTTTGACCAGAACCGGATCGAGGAACTCGATCAGCTGCGCAGTGAAGGCTACTCTCTCTACCCCCCGGTGTTTGAGAGAAAAGAGAGGATCACGGAAATCAGGGAGAAGTTTTCAGCAGTGGGTCACGAAAGGAGCGAGGAGCGTGTTGTCACCGCAGGACGCCTTTATACAGTCCGAAACCACGGCAAGACGATCTTTGCTGACCTTGGTGACGAGGGGGCACGAATCCAGCTCTACATCAGGAAGAATGATATTGGGGAGGCTCACTTTGATTTTTTTACCCGGTTCATTGAGCGGGGCGATATCATCGGTATCGGCGGTTATCCCTTCAGGACTAAGCTTGGTGAACTGACTATCTGGGTCGATGATATTGTTCTCCTGACCAAGTCACTGAACTCCCTCCCTGAAAAATTCCATGGCCTGACCAACGTGGAAAAACGATATCGCCAGCGGTATCTTGACCTCATCATGAATATTGAGGTCCGGGAGACCTTCCGGATAAGGAGCCTCCTGGTCTCTGAGATCCGTTCTTATCTTACTGCACGTGAATTCCTCGAGTTCGAAACACCGATCCTTCAGCCCGTCTACGGCGGGGCCAATGCCCGGCCCTTCACTGCCTACCACCACGGCCTCTGCCAGAACCTGTTCATGCGTATCGCACCGGAACTGTATCTGAAGCGACTCGTCATAGGAGGATTTGAGAAGGTCTTCGAGATTGCGAGGAACTTCCGTAACGAGGATATCGATACCAGGCATAATCCAGAGTTCTCGATGGTCGAGATATACGAAGCATACCGGGACTACAACGATATGATGGCTCTCACCGAGGGGATCATCTCACATCTTGTCCACACCATCTGTGCGAACTACCGGATTGAATTCGGGGGAGAACCGCTCGATTTCACCCCTCCCTGGCGGAAAATGTCTATGGAAGATGCGGTTAAGGAGCTTGCGGGACTGGATACGCGGGCGTACAGTCTTGAGGATCTGAAGAAGATTGCCAGGGACAAAAGGATTGAGGGATATGAGGCAGCGACTAGCTGGAGGGAACTGTTGGTTCTGTTCTTCGAAGAGATGGTGGAAGGGCAGCTCATCCAGCCCACGTTCATTTATGACTTCCCGATCGAGAACTCCCCCCTTGCGAAGAAGCACCGTTCAAAGGAGGGATTCACTGAACGGTTCGAGCTGTTCATCTGCGGGATGGAGATTGCGAACGGCTTCTCGGAACTGAATGACGCTCTCGATCAGCTCGCCCGGTTCCAGAAGCAGGATGACATGAGGAAAGCAGGCGACCTGGAAGCCCAGATGCTTGATTATGACTTCATCAACGCGCTTGGCTACGGGATGCCTCCTACGGGAGGAGTGGGGCTTGGGATCGACCGCCTCGTAATGCTGGTGACAAACCAGAGTTCCATCAAGGAGGTCATCCTCTTTCCACAGATGAGATCTGAAGGGGATGCTACCCTCAAATCCTCCGGTAATAATGAGGCCGGAATCCCATGATTGGAGTGTCGGAAGTAGTGTATCAGGTTTGAATGTTCCCCTTTTCCCTGATCTGCATCAAGAATAAAAAAAATCCAGTCAGATCATTGACAAGGCATCCTCCCTTGCCCTCAAAGGGGCAAGAGGATAAGCCTCGCAGGTTTTTCAATAAAAAATGAGCGATTGCCTGGGATCAGAGCACTTTTAAGCTGACGTATCCAATGCAGCCGCATACCTGCACTGCCCAAATGAGATGCACCCGTCTCCCAGCGGGTATTCTGCATTGATAAACAGTTCAAGACCCGCCTCGCGTACCTGATCAATAATTGTCTCCCGTATCATCCTGTTATAGGCAACACCCCCGGAAAGTACAATAAAAGGGATATCCCAGTCATGAGCTGCATGGACCGCAAGCCCGGCGATCCCTCGCGCAAGATTATACTGGAACGAAGCGGCAATATCGGAAATGTGATGGTGGTCACCAGACCGGCTGGACTTATATTCCCTGAGTGCGCTTTTCATCAAGCTCCTTGTGGACAGCACCTCAGTGGAAGCGTTGCGGAAAAACGACAGATCCCACTCACTGGCTCTTCCACCAACGGCTGCCGATTCCAGTTTCATCGCAGGTTCACCATCATAGGTTTTTTCATCGCATATTCCAAGGAGTGCAGAGACCGCGTCAAGGACCCTCCCTGTACTGCTCGTCATGGCAACATTCAGGCTTTTATCCAGTTGTGCTTTGAGGATGTCCAGTTTGAGATCGTTCCAGCCGCGTGACAGGAGGATCTCTTGGACATCGGATTCAGGCAGGATCCCATAGAGCATCCTCTCCGGGTAGGTTGTCGCCAGATCGCCGCCTGGCATAGGAACAACCTCCAGATGGCCAATCCGTTCATAGTCAGGGATCTGACCTGCAAAGATCTCCCCTCCCCAGATCGTTCCGTCATCGCCATATCCAACTCCATCAATGGTAATCCCAATGCAGGGATCAGGGGTGGCAGCCGCAACATGGGCCCGGTGGTGCTGGACCGGAACGAGCTTTCCTCCCCCTTCCTCAGCCAGCTCACGGGCATACCGGGTGGAAAGAAACTGGGGATGGGCGTCGTGGGTGATCAGGTCATACGTTTCTACACCAAGGAGGCTGCCCATGGTGCTGATGGTCTCCTTCAGGTATTCAAAAGTCCCGGGATTCCTGACGTTTCCAATGTGGGGGGAAGTGGTTGCAATATCATCCTTGTAGATGGTGATATTGGAATTCAGTTCAGGACCGACCGCAAGTATCGTCCTTTCTCCCAGGGGAAGTCTGGTCCGTCTGGGCGCCATACCCCGGGAGAGACGGATGATGAACCCATCCCTCACCACAGAATCATCGCACCTGTTGATGATGCTCCGGTCATGGGTAAGGAAAAAGTCAACCTCCCGACTGAGGCTGGCCATTGCCCTGTCGATATCGGTGATCATGGGATACCCGGGCATGTTTGCACTCGTCATGACAAGGAGTGGGTGCGTGAGGTGCGAAAAAAGGAGGTGGTGGAGGCCGGTATACGGAACCATACAACCGATGGTATGGAGATTGCTGATTCCTGTATGAGCCGTCCGGTCCCGTTTTTCCAGAACAACAATCGGTCTGGTTGCACTGTCGAGGAACAGCCGTTCCTCACTAGAGATACATGCGATCTGGCTGACATAATCGGAGTTTCTGACCATTATCGCAAAGGGCTGTTCCGACCTTCCCAGACGCCTCTTCAATTCCCCCGCGGATTCCTCAATGCATGCGATATGGAATCCTCCGATTCCCCGAATTGCAATCAGGGCACCGGAATCGAGAAGCCGTGCCGTCTCCTGTATCAGATCCCGGCAATCCACGGTGTTTCCGTCGCGGTCCAGCAGGATGAGATGAGGACCGCATCGTTCACATGCGATGGTCTGTGCATGATGGCGGCGGCAGGAGGGATCGGCATACTCATCACCACATTCCTCACACATCGGAAACTGTTGCATCACAGTCCGTTCACGGTCATACGGGAGTTTGTTGATGATGCTGTAACGGGGGCCACAATTCACGCACGATGTTGCCCAGTACGACCTGTACCTTCCCCTGCGGGAGTCGATATCTGCAAGACACTCCTCGCAGGTTGCGATGTCAGGAGGGATCATCCCGGACATAGTCCCAGGACTGCTGGGCAGGATCAGGAAGTCTTTGGGATATGGCCCTTCCCAGGGTGTTACAGAAAGGTAATCGATCCGGGCAAGTGGAGGGCCCGTACGTATGGAAAGGAGGAAGTCCTCAAATGCATCCCCCTTCGCATAAATTTCAACCTCACTCCCGAGGTTCTTCACGTAACCGGAAATCCCGTATTCCCGTGCACGGGCATACACAAAAGGACGGAAACCTACGCCCTGGACAACTCCACGGACGAGTATTCTCCCGTTTCGGCGCATCGGATTCCTACAAAACTTTATGGATTTACTGCGCCATATACTAAGTGGGTTTTTATCGTGTCAGGCCATATCAGGATAGTGAATGATCCGGTGGAACTGATTCCCCTTCTCATCACTTTTAACAATTCATGCTATAAACAGGTCTATGATCTTCTCAACAAGTCATGGATGACCGAAGAGGAGTTGAGTACTCATCTGAAGGAAGAGGGGGTAAGTCACTGCATCAGCATCCTGAAAAAGGGCAATCTCATTGAAGAACAATGGAGGATGCCAGAGCCGGGAAAACGCCCTGTGAAGGAATTCCGTGCGACATACAATAAGTTCAGGGCGAATTTCCAATGCAACCTGACTGATCTCTCCGACCTTCTTTATATCGCGGTATCCAATGATGAGCAATTGCGCATCGTTGTTGAAAAGGTAGAGGAGGAATTGTCGGGGGGGAACAACTCCATCAATGATATTGCACGCAAATTCGGGGTCAGTCCCACCTTTATCAGGGGTCTGGCAAAGCGGATCCCTCATCTGGATGTGAAAGGTCAGGGACTGGTGCTGCTTGAACGAAGCCAGTGAGGATCCCCTCTCTTCCATTCTCAGGAGCAAGCGTGAGGTAACCCGGTTCCAGATCCTTGTCGAGATTGCTGAGCACCAGCCTGCAGTCAGGCAGCAGGAGATTGCCGACAAGCTCGGTGTGACCCCTCAGGCAGTATCAGAGTACATCAGAGAACTCGTCGATGATGGCATGGTTGCTGCGCACGGGAGAGGACGTTACGATGTGTCCCGGTCCGGCATCGAATGGGTTCTTAACCATGCAGAAGCTCTTGAATCGTACGCCCGGCATATCAGAAGGGATATTATTCAGCAGGTTTCGACCTGGACCGCTATCGCCGCCCATGATCTTAAAGAGGGGGAGGAGGTCGGTGTTTATATGAAGGGAGGGTGGCTCTATGCGGCGAGTGAACCCCAGAGTGCAACCGGGATCGTCCTGATCGATGCCCGTCAGGGTGATGATGTCGGCGTCATCCGGCTGTCGGGAATTATCGATCATACCGAAGGAGTCATTCACGTCTGTAAAGTGCCACGGGTCCAGAGGGGAGGTTCGCAGAACGTGAAGAAGGAACAGCTCCTGGCCGTCACCAGCCAGGCTGAAATGGTCGCGGCAGTGGGCCTGGAGGCGTACGTGGCACTGGAGAAGGCGGGAAGGATCCCTGACATGTTCTTCGGATCCCGTGAAGGGGTCATCGAGGCGGCATTTCACGGCATCGACTGTGCCATTTTTATCGTGGATGAAGAATTCACTGATTTTCTGAAGAGGCTTGAAGGGGTCGGGTTATCTTACCTCATCCATGACCTGGTCACTCCATGAGGGTTATAGTCCATCCCCAGAAAGGAAATTACAAAATCCTCTTTCTCGACAATCATAGTATCCGGGGAACTGCGTTTGCAGAGATATCTGAAACCCCGAAAGGAGTGAGGCCCGTTCAATACCGGCTCAAATGGGGAAGCCGGCAGCAGTACCGCAACACTCCCACAAAGGACCTTATCGCCTCCCTCCGGAAGAGTGAGGTATTCCTCACCCGGCGCGACGAGATATTCGGGAGGTTCCTTGCAGATTTCCAAATCTCGTCATCGTTGGTGAATCTCTGCCGGATCTGTCTCCTCGAAGAGCGGATAACCCCCCTGAGCGATAAAACCGGAATCCGTTACCGGGGATCTGAATCAATCTGCCCGGAGTGTGCAAAACGGGAAATCCGCCGTGAACTTGCACATATGGGACGTATCGGCCGCCAGTCCATGTCCCACATGGAAGAGATGTTGTTAAAATACCGTGACGTGGACCGGGTTCTCGCAAGCATCCAGCCTGAGCAGATAACAATGTCCCAGACGCTCTTTGACCGGCTGGATGCCCATCCGGTCCAGAAGACCGCACACCTCGAAGAGCTGCCCCTGCCCCGGGTCTTTGTGGATGCATCCGGAGTCTCCAGCCTCATGCCCGCCCAGCAGATGGCGGTGGATGCAGGCCTGCTGTACGGGAAGGACCTTCTTGTCGTTTCAGCAACCGCGAGCGGGAAGACCTTCATCGGGGAGATGGCTGGGATGAAGAACCTGATCGAAGGGAGAGGACAGTTCCTCTTCCTGGTCCCCCTGGTGGCCCTTGCAGTCCAGAAATACCAGCGGTTCAATGAACGATACGGATCATTCACTGACGTCGGGATCATGATAGGGAAGAGCAGGCTCAATCTGCCCGAGAACCGGCAGGCAGGAGACAGGAACACCGGCGCCCCGGTGATTGTCGGGACCTACGAGGGGATCGATCACCTTATCAGGATGGGATCACGCCTCCGGCAGATCGGGACCGTGGTGATCGATGAAGTCCAGATGCTTGAGGATCCTGACCGGGGACACCGGCTCGACGGCCTGGTTGCGAGACTGAAATACCTCGCCCCCAAAGCCCAGTTCCTGTATCTCTCAGCCACCATCGGTATGCCGAAGATCCTGGCAAAGAAGCTGGGGGCTACCCTTGTCAGATATGATGAACGGCCCGTCTCTCTGGAGCGGTATCTCCTGTTCCTTGAGCACAAGCAGAAGATCCCGACCGAAAAGAAGCTCTGCGAGGAGGAGTTCAGGACCAAGTCGTCGAAGGGATTTTTCGGCCAGACAATACTGTTCACCAATTCAAGGGCCCGGTGTCATGTCATCGCCGATGCAATGGGACCTGGATACGCTGCTTACCATGCCGGCCTGACGGCACAGGAGCGGAGGGATGTTGAGGCGAAGTTCCTGGGCGGGAAGCTGAAAGCGGTGATCACGACTGCAGCGCTCGGTGCAGGGGTAGACTTCCCCGCATCCCAGGTCATTTTTGATTCGCTTGCCATGGGAATCTCGTGGCTCACCGTCCAGGAATTCAACCAGATGGCAGGAAGGGCAGGCAGGCCTGATTTCCATGATCTCGGGAAGGTGGTCATCCTTGCAGAGCCTGGCGGGACGTATGGAAGAGGGTCCTCATTCACTGAGGAAGAGGTAGCGATGCGGCTCCTCAAGGGGGAGATGGAGGAAGTAGCGCCAGAGCATGACCTCGAGCAGAGCTCTGAAGAGTATGTGGCCAATGCCGTTGTCTGCAGGGGAGACGAGCAGGATCTGGAATACATCAATAACCAGATGATCGGGACCCTTGAACCCGTTCTCCCCCTCCTCCTCGAAAAGGGAATGGTCCGCCAGACCAACGGAAGGATCGAACTGATGCCCCTCGCCCGGGTGATGGCCGAACATTTCATCGGAGTGGAACGTCTGCTCGAGATCCTCACCCTCTCAAACAAATTCAAGGATCCGATCGAGATCCTTACCGAACTCGAATGCAGCGCCCTGGAAGAACGAAAGAAAGAGAAGGGAAAGGGAAAGAGAGAGCAGCGCTGATCCACCGCCTCCTCGTAACAATAGACCGTGGAACTTTTTTCAGGAGGATATACTGCAGATCCACCGGTCGTATATCGGATCCCGCGTATTCTCGATAATTTCTGATTCTTTGCCATACTGATCTGCCCAGTTCCTGATTCGCATGGCCTCCTGCTCGGTCCCTGTCGTGATAAGGCTGCGATCAGTCAGCATGATCAGTTCCCCAGTAATCTGCTCCCACATCCCCTCATTGAAATCATGGATCTCCCCGAACATCAGCCCAAGCCCGGTATCGCAATGGCCCACATAGTGGTGAAGGAGGGAGGCATCAATCAGCATCGTCTCCTCCTGCAGAAGCCTGCCCCTGGCAAATCCGAGGGAGATCAGAGACGGATCATTGTCGCAGGAGAAGATTTTATACCCCCGTTTCCGGAGTACGAGGGATCCGACTCCTGATCCGCATCCGCAGTCAAGGCACGATCTCCCCGCTCCGTCTCCCAGGATCTCGCCAACAAGGGAGTCAACGAGACTCACCCGTCCGGGATTCAAATCTTCAAGGGCGGGGGTGGTATGCAGTGCCAGCTCCCTGCTGTAATAGCCCCGGACTGCAGCTTCCCAGATACCCCGCTCCTCCTGGAAGATATCGCCTCCGAGATATTCGAATCGGGCGATCAGTGCACCAGTCGGTGGGCGGAGGTGAAAACAGCCGGCAATCCAGGTTCCATCTTCCCTGCATACTGCCATGCAGAGCGGATCTGAATCCTGGTCAACAAGAAGCCGGGCCTGGGTACCTTCGGATTCTTCGAGGAGTGCAGTGAACGTGGTATCCGGGAGTAGTGCGAAAGAAGGTTCAATCAGCTGCACCTCCACAAGGCCGAGGATCTCTGCGATGTCCTGCATCTCTTCAGGCCCCGTATTTTTTGGCACGGTTGATCAGGTCGCAGATGATTGGCATCAGCGAATGGCCTGTTATCCGGTTGAGTCCGCCCTGGGCACAGGCAACCTCATCGAACTGCATGACCGCATCGGTCCGGACATCATCTCCCCAGATGACAAGCGGAACAGGGTCAGCACTGTGATCCCGGATGCTGCAGGGGGTGCTGTGGTCAGCACAGATGACGATCAGGCATTCATCGGTATACAGCAGCGGTTCGAGCGCAGCATCAATATGCTCGATGAAGTTCTTCTTCTCGATGGCATGGCCATCATGCCCTGCCTCGTCAGCCCCCTTGATATTGAGCAGCACAAAATCCTGTTCTTTCAGCTCGGTAAGGGCAGCCTTCACTTTTCCTTCAAGGTTTGTATCAGACGAACCCGTCGCTCCTTCCACCGGGACGTACCTGAGTCCGAGAGATTTCCCGATCCCGGTTATCAGGGTCGCAGCGGATATGACACTGCCGGAGAGACCATACCGCTCGCTGAAAGGTTCATACGTGCCCATCTGCCCTGCACCACGGACGAGGATCATGTTTGCCAAAGGCAGCCCCCTCTTCCTTCGATCCTGGTTCAGGGTATGTTTCGCAAGGATTGGGAGTGACTGCCGTATAAATTCATTCAGTGCCTCTGTGGTCTTCCTGTCGGCTGCTGAATCACGGAGCGGGAGGAACGCTGGTGGTTGGATCCCCTCTTTCTTCGGGTCGTTTGAGGAGACGCAGGCTCCGAGCCCCGCTCCCCTGAAGGCGAGCGCCGCGCGATGGCCTGCCCCGGAACGGAAGAGCACCTCCACCCCGAACGAGGAGAGGTCAACCTTCCCTTCGACCTCCTCTGAGAGTGGGCTGGTATGGTGTATCCTGCCGGCACGCCGGTCGATAACCCGTCCGCTCTCATCAATGGTCGCGTAGTTGCATCGGAATCCTACCATCCCCGGTTCCATGCTGATACCAGTCCCTGCTGCTTCAAGGGGACCCCGGCCGGTATAATATTGTTCCGGGGGATATCCGAGGAGGCTCAGGTGCGAGGTATCCGATCCCGGGCGGATTCCAGGACCAATAGTATCCATAATCCCGGATACTCCTTCAGCTGTAATTCGATCGAGAATGGGAGTCCGTGCAGCCTGGAGAGGCGTCAGTCGACCGAGTTCACTGCATGGCCGGTCAGATACACCATCGATGATAAGGAGCAGGACCTTTCGTGCCGTCATCCTGAAAAGATACGGACTGCACAGTATTATGTTTCACCATTGGACCTCCTGATTGTGAAAAAGGAGGCTAAAGGATACCAAGACGATTAAGCTGCCCTGGTGATCCCTACTTTAGATTTGATTACCTCAACCCTGCGGACAGGGAAGAGGGGCTTTATGGTCTTAAAGAGCTCTTTCGAGATATCCCCTGTGACAATTCCATTGAGGAGAGCGTTGAAATCTCCCTCTTTTGCGAGATCCTGGGTTTTTGAAAAGAGAAGCCCCCGGATTGCATGGGTCTGGCTCAGGTTTGCCCTCGTGAGAGTGTAACAGGTGACCGACAGATCCACCATCTTCCCGTCCTTGGTAAGAACCGGCACATGGCTGTCGATCCGGGTTGTCCTTCTCTTTACCAGGGAACGGAGGTAATCACGGGTCAGTTCATGCCCTACAAACTCGGTGTATGCCGCATCTGCTGCCACATTCGCGATTCGCAATTTCATCTTCACGTTCTGCCTGGAGTAATCATTCAGTATCTCACCAAGGGTAGTCTGAATGATCCTGCCAACTACGCTCTCGGGGTCACCTGCAATGGTATCCCCAATGTATGCCTTCCCGAGGCTTTCGGGGGTATATATCTTATACCAGCTCTTGGCTTTCCAGCCTTCAACTCTTCGTCCAACCTGTTTTTTCTTTGCCATACTATCACATCAGAGAAATTTGAAAAGATTTTTAGGTTCTCCAACCTTTTTCGCCACGATATCCGGCCAGTTCCCGATATCAAGCCCTTTCTGGGCAAGAAATGCTGCTGTCCACCGCTCAAGGCCGATACCGGAGCAGCCAGACCAGCAGTCAGCCCCGCTCTGGATTTTTACATTGAATCCCTTCGGGTATTTGTCACCGTTGATGCTGACATTCTGGAATTCGAGCCAGCTGTTACTGTAAGGAAGCAGCGCCTCGTAATCCGTGGTCCCAATCCGCCCGCCGCATCCGCAGCCGTTGTCGGGACCGATCATCCCTTCCTGCGCCATGAACCAGGGAGTCACCTTGGCACACCGCCATTCCAGCTCGAGGAGATCCTCGAATACATGGGTATAGGCGTCATGCAGCCGGTCTGCAGTCTCCACCGTC
>Ga0116176_10003289_pt1 | contig 12019 bp, 7 predicted proteins | sample AD_STIC08_MetaG_FD_89803 | JGI IMG/M metagenome (GOLD analysis project Ga0116176, IMG submission 89803) | Active sludge microbial communities of municipal wastewater-treating anaerobic digesters from USA - AD_STIC08_MetaG | ecosystem: Engineered > Bioreactor > Anaerobic > Digestate | place: USA... | reverse complement strand
TGGCGCATGAGCACGACCTGGGCGCGGCGACGCACGCCGAGCTTGGTGAAGACGCTTTGCAGATGCTTCTTCACGGTGTCTTCCTTCACGCCCAGGCGGCGGGCGATTTCCTTGTTGCTCAGGCCCTGGCGCAGTTGCTGGACGATCTCCTCCTCACGCTGCGTCAGTGCGCTCACCGGGGGCGGCGGCGCGTCTTCGGCCAGCGAGATCCGGGATCCGCCGGCAACGCTTCCGAACGTCTCGACCAGCGCCCGCTCGAGCGACGCACGGGTCATCCACAGCTCCCCGCGCAGCACGGCACAGACGGCCAGTGTCCAGGTGTCCGCCGCGTCGTCGGTGTGCAGCACACCCTGGAAACCCCGCTCGAGCGCTTCACGTTCGGCGCGCGACCGCGGCTCCGCGCAGACCACCAGCACGCGCGTGCACGGCGTGCACGTGCGCAACTGGTGAACCCGGGCGCCGTCGAGGCAGCTGGCCATTTCCTGATCGATGAACATCAGGCCGGGCCGGCTCGACCTGACCTGCGCCAGCAGATCGTCCGGACACGCGACAGACCGGTCGAGCACGGTCAGGCCGCGTACGTCCGAGAGTCGATGTCGAGTGACCTGGGCACGGTCCGCGCGCGTCGACGCGATGAGGGCCGTCGCGGTCCGGGCCGGGAACGCGCCGACGTCGGACCGCACGCCCCGCGCCGGCAGGAGGTTCAGTCCGGGAACCGGGCGCGCGTCCGCCCGGCGATCGCCGGCCTTCTCGAGGCGGAAGCCCCCGGGGTCGGGGCCTGTCGGGCCGATCGGTTCCCAGGGTGCGCCGCGATCGGCAGTGCCCACCTGGGGCCAACCTGCGCGGACGGGGGCCGGTGGGTTTCTCCGTGCGCATCGGGCCGGTCGTGCGGATCGCCCGGCACGTCGTCGCCGCAATCTGCCACGTCGCGTTCCACGCGTGCACCCGCCTTTCGTCTGCCTGTCCGTCCCGCACGTGCGCGAACACAGTTCGCGCATCCGAAGACTTCCAGATACGTTACGAAAGTTACGCGCCGGCGTCCATCCCTGCTAACGCTCGACCACGCAGGTCGAGGGTCCGCGACGCCCCCCTTGGCGCCGCGCAGTGAGACGGCACCGGCACCGCGCAGGTCGCGGACGACAGGCTGGTCAGATGTCCCGGATCAGCTGCCGGAACTCGTCGACGTCCTCGAAGCTGCGGTAGACGGACGCGAAGCGCACGTAGGCGACCTTGTCGATGCGCTTGAGCTCGCGCATCACCAGTTCACCCAGGCGGCTCGAGGGCACTTCCTTCGCGCCGCTGTTCAGCAGCTTGTCCTGGATGCGCTCGATCGCGGCCTCGATCTGCTCGACGCTGACCGGCCGCTTGCGCAGCGCCAGCGTCATCGAGCCGCGGATCTTCGTGGCGTCGAATTCGGCGCGCGTGCCGTCCTTCTTGACGACCTGCGGCATCGCGATCTCGGCGCGCTCGTAGGTCGTGAAGCGTTTGTCGCAACCCTGGCAGCGCCGCCGGCGCCGCACGACGTCGCCCTCGTCGGACTCGCGTGTCTCGACGACCTGGGTTTCGACGTGGCTGCAGTAGGGGCAACGCATTTCAAGTCACCGGGAGGGGAGCGCGATGCGGCACCGCGCTCCTGGTCGGGCTCAGCGGTAGACCGGGAAGTCGCGCGTCAGCTCGGCGACCTTCGCGCGCACCTGTGCGAGCCGGGCTTCGTCGTGCGGGTGGTCGAGCACGTCGGCGATCAGGTGGGCCGTCTGGCGCGCCTGCTCTTCCTTGAAGCCGCGCGTGGTCATCGCCGGCGAACCCAGCCGGATGCCGCTGGTGACCATCGGCTTCTGCGGGTCGTTCGGGATGCCGTTCTTGTTGCAGGTCATGTGCGCCGAGCCGAGGATGGCCTCGGCCTCCTTGCCGGTCAGGCCCTTCGGGCGCAGGTCGACGAGCATCACGTGGCTCTCGGTGCGGCCGCTGACGATGCGCAGCCCGCGCTGCGTCAGCGTCTCGGCCATCACCGCGGCGTTGCGCACGACCTGCTGCTGGTAGGCCTTGAACTCCGGCGACAGCGCCTCCTTGAAGGCGATCGCCTTGCCGGCGATGACGTGCATCAGCGGTCCGCCCTGGATGCCCGGGAAGATCGCGCTGTTGATCTGCTTGGCGACGTGGTCCTTCATCAGGATCAGGCCGCCGCGCGGGCCGCGCAGCGTCTTGTGCGTGGTCGAGGTCACGGCGTCGGCGTGGGGCACCGGGTTCGGGTACACGCCCGCGGCGATCAGGCCGGCGTAGTGGGCCATGTCGACCATGAAGTAGGCCCCGACGTCCTTCGCGACCTTCGCGAAGCGCTCGAAGTCGATGCGCAGCGCATAGGCCGAGGCACCGGCGATGATCAGCCGCGGCTTGTGTTCGTGGGCCAGGCGCTCCATCGCGTCGTAGTCGATGGCCTCGTTGGCGTCCAGGCCGTAGCTGACGACCTTGAACCACTTGCCGCTCATGTTCAGCGGCATGCCGTGCGTCAGGTGGCCCCCTTCGGCCAGGCTCATGCCCATGATCGTGTCGCCCGGCTGCAGCAGGCCGAAGAACACCGCCTGGTTGGCCTGCGAACCGGAGTTCGGCTGCACGTTGGCGTGCTCGGCGCCGAACAGCTGCTTGAGGCGGTCGATGGCGAGTTGTTCGACGACGTCGACGTTCTCGCAGCCGCCGTAGTAGCGGCGGCCGGGGTAGCCTTCGGCGTACTTGTTCGTCAGCTGCGAGCCCTGCGCCGCCATCACGGCCGGGCTGGTGTAGTTCTCCGATGCGATGAGCTCGATGTGCTCTTCCTGGCGGCGGTTCTCGGCCTGGATGGCGGCCCAGATCTCGGGGTCGACACCGGCGATGGTGGATTGGGTTCGGTCGAACATGGAGGCAGTCCTCAACGATGGAAGTCCCGGAATCGGCCAGGCGCGCGCGGCGTCGGCTTCAGGGCTGCCCAGGCGAACGGCGGAACGGCGGCCGCGACAAACGCGGGCGCCGGCTGCACTTCCCGGTGGTACACCACCTCAGGCCCCGGGGCGGGGCCGAATCGCCAGTCGTGCGGCGCCGCGATTTTAGCGGACGAGCGCGAGCAGCTGGTCGCCCTTCGCGCTGGCCTCGGCCTCGGCCTTGGCCGGGGTCGCTTCCGGCGCCGGCGTCGCTGCCGGCTTCGCCGCGGGCAGGGACACCGAGGTCATGGTCGGCGACGTCGTCGTCGGCACCGACTTGCCGCCGGCCACCGAGCGCAGTCGGTTCTGCTCCGCCAGCACCTTGCCGGCATAGCCACCGTCGTCCTCGAGGTTGGCCGCGCCGACGTAGAAGCGCAGGCCGGCTTCCAGGCCGCCGGCACGCGCGATGCACTCCTTGAGCACCTGCACGCCGACGCGCAGGTTCGTCACCGGGTCGAACGCGGCATGGTTGCCGCCGAAGGCTTCGTACTTGTCGTCGTGGATCTTGGTCATGACCTGCATCAGGCCCTGCGCACCCACCGAGCTCTGCGCGAACGGGTTGAAGCTCGACTCGATCGCCATGATCGCGAGGATCAGCGTCGGGTCGAGGCCGGCACGCTCGCCGACGTGCCAGGCTTCCTGGACGAGGCGGCTGATCGGCTCCGGCGCGACGCGGTAGCGGCGAGACAGCCACTGGGCCACGGCCGCCTGCTGGCGGTTCAGGGCCTTCGGGTCCGACGCGGTGGCGCGGTTGATGGCGTTGGGCTCGCTGAGCTCCGCGGCCAGCAACTCGGACGGCTCGGCACGGGCTTCGTGGCGGGCCTGCAGCCAGCCGAAGGCTTCGCGCTCGATCTGCTGCCGCAGGTCGGAGCGGCTGGCGACGAACACGAGGCTGACCACGGTGATCAGGCCGAACAGGGCGAGGGTGTTGTGGCTGACTTCGAGCAGGCCGTGGCCCACGTCGCGCACGAACACCGACACCGACGCTGAACTCTCACGGCCCAGGGCGCGAACCCGGACCACCAACTGGCGAAGCGCTGTCATCTGGCTCCTTTCGTTTCGCCGTTCGCCTCCTGCTTGCCCGGGCGGGAGCCTGGGCACGCTGGAAGCGGCGGCGATAATCGTTTGGCCTGGTTGCCGGCCCGGAACCGTCCCGGGGGTCAACAGTGGCCGGCAGGCCTTTCGACCTGCCCTCTGGCAGCGTTGCGCCCTCTCCAACCAGAGGTGTGGGGCGCGGGTATTCCCTGAGAATTTCAGGAACGAGCGAACTCTAACAACGCTCGTCATAACCAGTCAAGGTTATGAAAGATTGTTTTGATTACTATTCTGTATGAAATATCGAGACCTGCGGGACTTCGTGCTCGGTCTGGAACGTGCCGGCGAGCTGCGGCGCGTCGCAGAGCCAGTATCGGTGCGGCTCGAGATGACAGCGGTCAGTGACTTCGTGCTGCGCGCCGGCGGTCCGGCACTGTGGTTTCAGAACCCCGTCGGTTACAAAATACCGGCCCTGACCAACCTCTTCGGCACGCCGAAGCGCGTCGCCATGGGCATGGGGGCCGACGAGGTCGGCGAACTTCGCGACGTCGGCCGGCTGCTCGCCAGCCTGAAGGAGCCCGAGCCGCCGAAGGGCCTGAAGGACGCCGGCAAGCTGCTGCACATGGCCAAGGCCCTGTGGGACATGAAGCCTTCCGCGGTGCGCGGCGCGGCCTGCCAGGAGGTCGTGATCGATGGCGACGCGGTCGACCTGGGCATGCTGCCGGTGCAGACCTGCTGGCCGGGCGACGCCGGCCCGCTGATCACCTGGGGCCTGGTCGTCACCCGCGGCCCGCAGGGCGGGCCGAACGCGCGGGCGCGCCAGAACCTCGGCATCTACCGCCAGCAGGTGATCGGCCGACGCCAGGTGATCATGCGCTGGCTCGCCCACCGCGGCGGGGCGCTCGACTTCCGCGACTTCGCGCTCGCGCGCCCGGGGCAGGACTTCCCGATCGTCGTAGCGCTGGGCGCCGACCCGGCGACGATCCTGGGCGCCGTGACGCCGGTGCCCGACACGTTGTCCGAGTACCAGTTCGCCGGCCTGCTGCGCGGCAGCCGCACCGAGGTGACCGACACCGCCGTCGGCGACGCCGGCGTGATGCTGCAGGTGCCGGCCAGCGCCGAGATCGTGCTCGAGGGCCGCATCCCGGCGGCGGCGGCGGGCTTCGAGGGTCGCAGCGAACACGGCGTGCCGCTGAAGGAGATCCGCGGCCACCTGCATGCGCTGGAGGGCCCGTTCGGCGACCACACCGGCTATTACAACGAGCAGGACTGGTTCCCGGTGTTCGAGCTGACCCGCCTGACGCACCGCCGCGACCCGGTCTACCACTCCACCTACACCGGCAAGCCGCCCGACGAGCCGGCGGTGCTGGGGGTGGCGCTGAACGAGGTGTTCGTGCCGATCCTGCAGAAGCAGTTCCCGGAGATCGTCGACTTCTACCTGCCGCCCGAAGGCTGCAGCTACCGGCTGGCCATCATCAGCATCCGCAAGGCCTACCCGGGCCATGCCAAGCGTCTGATGTTCGGGCTGTGGAGCTTCCTGCGCCAGTTCATGTACACCAAGTTCATCGTCGTCACCGACCACGACGTCGACATCCGCGACTGGAAGGAGGTCGTCTGGGCCCTCACCACGCGCATGGACCCGGTGCGCGACACCACGCTGGTCGAACGCACGCCGATCGACTACCTGGATTTCGCCTCGCCGGTGTCGGGCCTGGGCGGCAAGATGGGACTGGATGCGACGAACAAGTGGCCGGGCGAGACGGCCCGCGAATGGGGCCGCACGATCGAGATGGACGCCGCGACGACGCAGCGTGTCGCCGGCCTCGTCGACGTGATCATGAATCGCGGTGCGTGACAAGAGGAAACACGAGCGTCCGCAGCGCTTGAACTCGGCCGCCGCGTGCCCTAAGTTTGAGGGGCCTTCATGAAGGCATTGCAATGGGCGCAGTCACTGCGCACCAGAAGCCCCGGACCTCATTCCTCTGGAGCTTCGAAAGGTGGCTTACGCCACCCGCCCCTCCCACCGTCACAGGCTGGGAGGGGTTTGTCTTTTGGGGCGCCCATGGCGCCTTTGTCCGGCCACGGAAGCGTCTTCGTGGCCGTCCGCTCGGATCCGACCTCACCCCTGCGCCCGGGTTCCTGTCCAACGCTTCCCGAGCCGTGCCGACGCTGTCCGGGCGGCACTCACCGAACCGCGGCCTGGTCGCGGATCGCGTCCCGGACGGTCGCCAGCGCTTCGACGGGCGCCAGCGCGCCGTAGTGACCGATCACGGCGCCGGCCACCTGCTGACCGGTCCGGCACGATGCGAGGGGATCCCTGCCCACCAGACGGGCCGCGAGGTAGCCCGCGTTGAAGGCATCGCCGGCGCCGGTGGTGTCGCGCACGCTCGCGACGTCGGGGGTCGGCGCCCGGCCGCGCTGGCCGGCCACTGAATATGCGACGTCGCGCGGGCCGTCCTTCACGACGATTTCCGCCACGCCGGCGCGCTCCAGTCGCGTCAACGTGGCGTCGGGATCGGCATCGCCCCAGAGCAGGGCCTCGTCGTCGAAGCTCGGCAGCGCGATGTCGACGACCTCCAGGATGGATTGCATGGCCCCTCGCAGTTCCGACGGGTCGCGCCAGAGTCGGGGGCGCAGGTTCGGGTCGAACGACACCACCGTGCCGGCGCGGCGCGCCTGCCGGAGCGCGTCGACCAGGTTCTGGCGCCCGCGCTCGCCGATCACCGCCAGCGTGATGCCCGAGACGTGGACGAGGCCGGTGTCGCGCGTGGCCTCGGCCAGCGCGTCCGGGTCGTCTGCCAGGCGGCGCGCGGCCGACGCCTCGCGCCAGTAGCTGAACTGCCGCTCGGCGCCGTTCAGGCTGATCACGTACAGACCCAGGGTGCGCTCCGGGTCCCTGGCAATGTGCCGGGTGTCCATGCCGCCCGACGCGATGAAGGCCAGCAGCCGATCGGAGAAGGTGTCGACGCCCACCTTCGTGCAGTAGCCGACCTGTGCGTGCGGCCCGAGGACCTGCGCCATGTGCCAGCAGGTGTTCAGGGTGTCGCCGGCGAAGCCGTGGCGATAGGTGTCGCCGCCGAGAGGCGCGAATTCGACCATCGCCTCGCCGATGCCCAGCACCGAGCGGCTGCGCCAGGTGCGGATCTGCTGCGTGCTGTTCATGACCTCAGGCTCCTCACTCATAGATCGCACCGGTCAGGAAGTCGGGCCAGTGGCGCTCGAAGAACGGGCGCTCGTGGGTGTCGATCGGTCTCAGGGGACGTGTGCGGATCACGAAGCGATCACCCTCCAGGCGCACCAGGATCTGCTCCGCGCGGTCTTGGGCACGCTCGGACAGAAAGCGGAAGTCTTCGAGCGGCCCGGTTCGTGTCAGCGGTGTCTCGTCGCCGTGCGGATCGCAGACTGCGCGCGCCCCGCGGCTGCCGCCGCCGCGGCCGATGTAGAAGTCGAGGGCGGTGAGCACCGCCTCCGACGCCAATGCGGTCTGGCGCCACTGCACCGCGTGCACGGCGTCGAAGCTCTTTCCGGTGGGGGCCAGGCCGTGCCTGCGTATCGTGTCGTTGAGCGTTCGGGCTCCGTCGAGCGCCGACCGCACGTCCGCGGCACGGCAGATCATGCCGGCGTGGTCGCTCATCCGCGCCTGGACCTCACGCTTCAACGCGCCGATGTCCACCGGGCTGCCGGCGCGCATCGAGGCGCCGATCGCGTCGAGCGCCGCTTCGATGATCGCCCGAGGCGATTCGTGCGCACGCCCGGGCTCGTGATGCGAGGCGATGTGCTCGGCGCAGCGTGTGCCGAAGACCTGTCCGGCGCTCAAGGCGGCGCCACCGGGCCGCGTGACACCGTGGCTGCCGGCCGCCTCGCCGATGGCGTAGCACCCCGCCAGGTTGGTCCGTCCCCAGGTGTCGACGGCCACGCCGCCATTCATGTGCTGGTTGTTCATCGCAAACTCGAGAGGCTCCCGAGCGATGTCGACCTTGTAGCGCTTGTAGAGCTCGATCGACAGCGGGTTCATCTTGCGCAGACGCTCGATCGGGGTGGGCAGCAGCGCGCCCGACTTGTCCAGATACGCGGCCACATCCGGGTCGAGGCGCGCCAGATCGAAGGCGGCGTCGCCCGGCACGGGCAGCGGGTTGCGATTGAAGTCCATGTACACCTTGCGGCCCGCCTGCATCTCGCGAAACACGGCGAGGTCGAACAGGCTCGATCCGAACTCGAGCATGCGCGTCGCGTGGAAGGGCCACTGGTAGCCCTTGCGAAAGAGGTTCGAGGCGAGTTCCTGGGTCGTCCGGTAGTGGTCGGCGAGAAAGTTGCGCTCGACGCCGCGGGCGTCGCGCGAATACACGTACGGCATGCACTGCGCATAGGTGCCCGACAGGTTCCACGGGAAGCCGTCGCGTGACGTGCCGATGCCGAACTGGCTCTCCGTCAGGTTGACCGCTTCCACGCCGGCTTCGAGTGCCAGGCCCAGCGATCCGAAACAGTTGCGCGGGTAGACGCTGTCACGGTACAGCTCGCCCGGCCCGCCCGCGGCGAGCACGAGAAAGTCGCACAGCAGCGCCACCGCGCCCAGCGGGTTCTGGTCGGAGCGGTGCTTCTGGCCGAGCGCCAGCACGCCGCGGACGCGCCGCACCGGCCCCTCGTCGACGAGGATGCGCACGGCCGTGGTGTGGTTGAACACCGGGATCTCCAGCCGGATCGCCTCGCGCGCGAGCACCTGCACCATCAGGCGCGAGGTGCGTGGCCCGCAGCTCGTCGCGCGCCCGACTTCGTCGTGGTCGGTCTGGTAGCGCAGCACGCCGCCATGGGCGTCCTGCGGGATCGGCAAGCCCAGGTACTGCAGGGAGGCCAGTGCGCGTGCCGAGCCGACCGCCTCGACGTAGGCGGTGTCCTCGTCCATCGCGCCGCCCGCGCCGATGGCCGCGGCCAGCGCGCGGAAGTTGTCACCCTGGTCGGCGCTGTTGGCCGTGTGCAGGGTCTGCTTGTCCGAGCCCGAACAGGCCGAGGTCCCGCCGAACGCGCTCTGGGTGGCCACGGCGACGTCGACCCCGCGCCGCTTCAGCTCCACCGCCGCCCGCAGCCCGGCGGCACCGCTGCCGATGATCAGGGCCCGAAAGCGCCGCAGCGGCAGCTGCGCGCCGCGTGCCGACATGAACTCCTGTGCGGGGCGTTCGTTCGGCAGTCGGGGCATCGCGACATCGGTCAGCCCGTCGAGGATGTGCTGGGGGACCGAGGATTCCAGCGCGCCTCGGGCGATGGGTGCGGATGGCCTGCTCATGCGATGCGCCCGAGGATGTGGTCGGCCGCCTTTTCGGCGACCATGATGGTCGGCGCGTTCGTGTTGCACGACGGGACGAATGGCATCACCGAGGCATCGACGACCCGCAGCCCGTCCAGGCCGATGAGCTTGAGATCGGGCGTCACCACGCTGGCCGGATCGTCTGCGGCACCGATGCGGCAGGTGCCGACCGGATGGTGGTCGGTCTTCGCGTTCGCGCAGGCATAGTCGAACAGCTCGTCGTCGGTCGTCAGGCGCGCGCCGGGCAGCACCTCGGACTGCACGTAGCGCTTCATCGCCGGCTGGCTCAGGATCTCGCGCGCCAGGCGCAGCCCCTTGAGGGCCATCGTGCGGTCGTGCGGGTCGGACCAGTAGTTCGGGTCGAGCAGCGGCGCTGCGGCCGGGTCTGCGCTGGCCAGCCGCACCGTGCCGCGCGACTTCGGCCGCAGGTAGGCGGTGTTCAGCGTCACGCCGGCGTTCTTCAGCTTGGCCATGCCGGCCTCGATGCCCGAACCGAGGCCGAGGTGGAACTGGATGTCGGGCGAGCGCGCCTGGTGCTCGCGGTCGGCATACCAGAAGCCGCCGGTCTCGAACAGGCTGGAGGCCACCGGCCCCTTCTTGAGCAGCAGGTACTGCAGGCCGGCCCAGGCCGCGTGGTGCGGCAGGTTGTACTTGTCGTAGGTGTGGTCGCCGGTGCATTCGGCGATCACGAACAGGTCGAGGTGGTCCTGCAGGTTCGAGCCGACACCGGCCCGGTCGTGGACGACCTTCACGCCGACGCTGCGCAGGTGATCGGCCGGGCCGATGCCCGACTGCATCAGCAGCTTGGGCGAGCCGATCGCGCCCGACGAGACGATCACCTCCCGCGTGGCCCGCGCGACGCTCGGCGTGCGGCTGCCGCCGCTGACGAACTCGACGCCCGTGGCGCGCCCGCCTTCGACGAGCACGCGCAGCGCCTGCGACTGCAGCCTGACGCTCAGGTTCGCACGGCTGCGCACCGGGTCGAGGAATCCGATCGACGCCGACGAGCGCTGCGCGTTCAGCTGCGTCAGCTGGTAGTAGCCCAGGCCGCCCTGGCTGGCGCCGTTGAAGTCGGGGTTGAACGGGATGCCCAGCTCCTGCCCCGCCTGGAAGAAGGCTTCGCAGATCGGCAGCGGGCTGATCGGGTTCGAGACGCCCAGCGGGCCGCCGTAGCCGTGGAACTCGTTGGCGAAGCGCTGGTTGTTCTCGGAGCGCTTGAAGTAGGGCAGCACGTCGCGGTACGACCAGCCGGTGGCACCGCCGTCGCGCTCCCACTCGTCGTAGTCGGCCGGCACGCCGCGGGTGTAGAGCTGGGCGTTGATCGACGAGCCGCCGCCGATGACCTTGGCCTGCGTGAAGCGCAGCACGCGGTTCTTCAGGTGCTTCTGCGGCACGGTGTGCCAGCCCCAGGAGCCGATGCCCTTGGTCATCTTCGCGAAGCCGGCCGGCCAGTGGAAGAACGGGTGCCAGTCGGAGCCCCCGGCCTCGAGCAGCAGCACCTTGATCGAGGGGTCGGCGCTCAGGCGGTTGGCGAGCACGCAGCCCGCCGAGCCGCCGCCGGTGATGATGTAGTCGTAGGAGTCCATGGTCATGAGCTGAATTGCGCGCGCAGGTGCTGTCCGACACGCAGCGCCTGGGCGGCCAGGGTGAGCGCCGGGTTGACGGCTGCCGACGACGGGAAGAAGCCGGTGTCGACGACATAGAGGTTGTCGTGGTCCCAGGCCTTGCAGAGCGGATCGAGGGCCGAGGTGGCCGGGTCGTTGCCGAAGCGCACCGTGCCGCACTGGTGCGACACCACCTCGGTGCCGAAGCCGCTGGCCAGCACGATCGGGTAACCGGTGCCGCGCAGGATGTCCTTGCACCTGGCCACCCAGCGGCGATGGGCACGCAGGTTGGTGCGGTGCCAGTGCAGGTTGATCGCGCCGTCGGGCCGGACGGTGACACGGCTGTCGGGATGCGGCAGGTCTTCGCTCTGCGCATACCAGTCGACGCTGTGCTCGGCGAGCGCGCTGCGCAGGAACTTCGGCACCGCCGGCAGCGGGCCGCGCAGCATCGGTTCGCGGATCTTGCCGAGCAGCTGCAAGCTGCCCAGCGGCGTGTCCTTCGGATCGCGTCCGGCAGATTCGCCGAAGTAGAAGTCGTGCACCGCGAGCGTCTTCGGGAAGTTCGTCGTGTTGCGCTTGAACGGATGCACGGCCATCAAGGCGGTCGTGTTGTGCGTCATGTAGTGGCGCCCGACGACGTCGCTGCTGTTGGCCAGGCCGCGCGGATGGCGCTCGTTCGCCGAGCGCAGCAGCAGCGCGGCGGAATTGATCGCGCCCGCACTCAGCACGAACAGGTTCGCGGTGATGCGCCGGCGCACACCACCCTCGACGACCTCGGCCGCGACGATGCGCTGGCCGCTGTCGTCGGTGATCAGCCGCTCGACCCGCACGCCGGCGCGCAGCTCGACGTTGTTCTGTTTGAGCGCCGGACGGATCAGGCGCATCTCGGCGTCGCCCTTGGCGCCGATCTTGCAAGGGATCGCGTCACAGTTGGCACAGCGCTGGCAGCGGCCGCCGGGACCGAAATCGACCGCGCTGGGCATCGGGAAGGGCTTCAGGCCTTGTCCGCGCAGTCGCTCTTCGATGGCGGCGAGCACAGGCTCGTGCGGGATCGGCGCATGTTCGTACGGGCTGCTGCGCGGCGGATCGGTCGGATCGATGCCCCCCTGGCCGCGCACCCCGAACAGCCG
>Ga0116176_10003286_pt1 | contig 12022 bp, 12 predicted proteins | sample AD_STIC08_MetaG_FD_89803 | JGI IMG/M metagenome (GOLD analysis project Ga0116176, IMG submission 89803) | Active sludge microbial communities of municipal wastewater-treating anaerobic digesters from USA - AD_STIC08_MetaG | ecosystem: Engineered > Bioreactor > Anaerobic > Digestate | place: USA... | reverse complement strand
TCCACATCGAGCGCTTCGGCGTGGCCACGCCGAAGCGCTCGATGTGGATGCGGTCCTCGGGCACGCCCGCCGCCAGCAGCGCGGCCTCGGCCTCGTCGTTCATCTGGAACGGGCCGCAGACGTAGACATGGTCGATGTCGCGGGCCGGCAGCACGGACGACAGGAACGCGCCGAGCTTCTCGCGGTTCATCAGCCCCATGTTCAGCGGCGAATCGGTGTGTTCGTCGGAGAACACGTGCTGCAGCACCAGGCGCGTCATGTAGCGGTTCTTGAGGTCCTCGATCTCCTCCTTGAACATCGTCGAGCGCAGCGATCGGTTGCCGTAGACCAGCGTGAAGCGCGACAGCGGCTCGCGCGCCAGCACGGTCTTCATGATCGACAGGATCGGCGTGATGCCGCTGCCGCCGGCGATGCCGACGTGGTGGCGCCTCGCGCCGGGCTCGATCGGCACGAAGAAGCGGCCCTGCGGCGCCATCACGCTGATCGTGTCGCCGGGCTTCAGGTGCTCGTTGATCCAGTTCGAGAACACGCCCCCCTTGACCTTGCGCACCCCCACGCGCAGCTCGCCGTCGTCGACCCCGGCGCAGATCGAGTACGAGCGGCGCAGGTCCTGGCCGTCGATCTGGGTGCGCAGCGTCAGGTACTGCCCCTGCGTGAAGCCGAACACGTCGCGCAGCTCGGGCGGCACGGCGAAGGTGACGATCACGGCCTCGCTCGTGTCGGGCTCGACGGCACGCACGGTCAACGGGTGGAACAGGACGCTCATCGCGGACCCTCAGATGGGTTTGAAGTGTTCGAAGGGCTCGCGGCAGTCCAGGCAGCGGTGCAGCGACTTGCAGGCCGTCGAGCCGAAGGCCGACAGGCGTTCGGTGTGCGCGCTGCCGCAGCGCGGGCAGGCCACGGCCGCCGGCGGGCCGCGGCGCACGAAGCGCATCGGCACGCCCTGCGCCGGCGCGTGCGGCGCGTCGCCCGAGGGCGGCGCGATGCCGTACTCGCGCAGCTTGCGGCGGCCGGCCTCGCTGATCCAGTCGCTGGTCCAGGCCGGGGCGCGCTGCAGCCGCGCGCGGGCCGGGCCCAGGCCCGCGGCGTCGATCGCGTCGAGCACGCTGCGCTCGATCACCTCGGTGGCCGGGCAGCCCGAGTAGGTGGGCGTGAGCACGACCTCGAGCCCGTCGCCGTGCTCGACCACGTCGCGCACGATGCCCAGGTCGCACACCGACAGCGCCGGCACCTCGGGGTCGAGCACCTCGGCGAGCACCGCCCAGGCGCGTTCGACCCGCGACGCGACGGGCGCGGCGAGGCTCACCACGCGCCCCCGGGAAAGGCTCGCTGCAGCGACTGCATCTCGCTGAGCAGGTGGCCCATGTGCTCGGTGTGCAGGCCGCGCTTGCCGGTGCTGCGGAAGGCCGAGTCCGCCGGCGTCGCGAGCGTCGCCTCGCCCAGGATCTCGGCCATCTCGGCGAGCCAGGGCTCGCGCAGCGTCGACGCCGCCGGCCCCAGGCCGGTGGAGGCCGCGTGCGCATCGACCGCGTCGTCGTCGAAGAGTTCGGGCGTGTAGCGCCACAGCGTCTCGAGCGCGGCCTCGCAGCGGCGGCGCGATTCGTCGGTGCCGTCGCCCAGGCGCACGGCCCAGTCGGCGGCGTGCTGCTGGTGGTAGCGCGCCTCCTTCACGGCCTTGCCGGCGATCGCCGCGAGCTCCGCGTCGGACGACTCGCGCAGCCGCTCCCACACCAGCCGCAGCCAGGTCGAGACCATCGCGTTGCGCAGCACGGTGAACGCGAAGTCGCCGCGCGGCAGCTCGACGATCGTCGGGTTCAGGTAATCGCGCTCGTCGCGCAGGAAGGCGAGCTGGTCCTCGTCGAGGCCCTGCTCCGCGCCGGCGTGGGTGAGCAGCGCGCGCGCCTGGCCGATCAGGTCGAGCGCCATGTTGGCCAGCGCGATGTCCTCCTCGAGGATGGGCGCGTGGCCGCACCACTCGCCCAGGCGCTGGCCGAGGATCAGGCAGGTGTCGGACAGGCGCAGCAGGTACTGCTGGCGCGGCGTGCGGTCGATGGCGATGGACGCGGTCATCGTGGCCTCACATGTGGTCCACGGACTTCGGCAGCACGTAGAAGGTCGGGTGGCGGTACACCTTGTCCTCCATCGGGTCGAAGTACATGGCCTTGTCGGCGGGGTCGCTGGCGACGATCTGGTCGCTGCGCACGACCCAGACGCTGCTGCCCTCCTGGCGGCGCGTGTAGACGTCGCGCGCCAGCTGGATCGCCATCTTCGGGTCGGCGGCGTGCAGGCTGCCGCAGTGCTTGTGGTCCAGCCCGGCCTTGGTGCGGACGAACACTTCCCACAACGGCCATTCGGTGTCGACGGCGCTCATGCGGCCTCCTTCAGTTGATGTTTCTTCGCGTGGGCCAGCGCGGCCTCGCGCACCCAGGCGCCCTCGTTCCAGGCGTCGACGCGCGCGCCCAGGCGCTCGCGGTTGACCGGGCCGTCGCCGCCGACCACGCGCCAGAACTCGCTCCAGTCGATCGGCCCGTGGTCGTGGTGGCCGCGGGCCTCGTTCCACTTCAGTTCCGGGTCGGGCAGCGTCACGCCCAGCACCTTCGCCTGGTCGACGGTGGCGTCGATGAACTTGGCACGCAGCTCGTCGTTGCTGATGCGCTTGATGCCCCAGCGCATGCTCTGCGCCGAGTTCGGCGACTGGTCGTCGGGCGGGCCGAACATCATGATCGACGGCCACCACCAGCGGTTCACCGCGTCCTGCACCATCGCGCGCTGCGCGTCGGTGCCCTGGGTCATCATCGTCAGCAGCGCGTCGTAGCCCTGGCGCTGGTGGAAGCTCTCTTCGCGGCAGATGCGGATCATCGCCCGCGCATACGGCGCGTACGAGCAGCGGCAGATCGGCACCTGGTTCATGATCGCCGCGCCGTCGACCAGCCAGCCGATCACGCCGATGTCGGCCCAGGTCAGCGTCGGGTAGTTGAAGATCGAGCTGTACTTGGCCTTGCCCATGTGCAGCGCGTCGAGCAGCTGGTCGCGGCTGGTGCCCAGCGTCTCGGCGGCGGCGTAGAGGTACAGGCCGTGGCCGCCCTCGTCCTGCACCTTGGCCAGCAGGATGGCCTTGCGCTTGAGCGTGGGCGCGCGGCCGATCCAGTTGCCTTCGGGCAGCATGCCGACGATCTCGGAGTGCGCGTGCTGGCTGATCTGCCGCGTCAGCGTCCTGCGGTAGTGCTCGGGCATCCAGTCCTTGGCCTCGATGAAGTCGCCGGCGTCGATGCGCGCCTCGAAGCGCTCCTCGAGCCCCAGCTCCTCGGCCGATCGCAGGGGCTTGCGGCCGTCGCCGGCGTCCTTGCCCATCGTGTCCATCGCTTGCGTGTACATCCGTCCACCTCCTGGGGTCAGCCCTTGGGCCGCTTGTCGATCACGCGCCGGGCCTTGCCGACCAGAGTGCGCTCGATGGTTTCCGCCGCCAGCACCTCGACCCGCGTGCTGATGCCCACCAGCGTCTTGATGCGGTGCTGCACCCATTCGCCGATCTCGCGCAGCTCGGCGCTGCCCAGCGCGCCCGCGCCGGGCTGCAGTTCGCAGCGCACGCCCACCTCGTCGAGCAGGCCGTTGCGCGTGACGACGATCTGGTACTGGCCCGAGAGCTTGTCGTGCGCGAGCACGATCTCCTCGATCTGCGTCGGGAAGACGTTGACGCCGCGGATGATCAGCATGTCGTCGCTGCGGCCGACGATCTTGCCGATGCGCCGGAAGCTGCGCGAGGTCGGCGGCAGCAGCCGGGTGAGGTCGCGGGTGCGGTAGCGGATCACCGGCAGCGCCTCCTTCGTCAGCGTCGTGAACACCAGCTCGCCCTCGCTGCCGTCGGGCAGCACCTCGCCGGTCTCGGGGTCGATGATCTCGGGCAGGAAGTGGTCCTCCCAGATCACCGGCCCGTCCTTCGATTCGACGCACTCGCTGGCCACGCCGGGGCCCATGACCTCCGACAGGCCGTAGATGTCGACGGCGTCGATCGCCGCCTTGGCCTCGATCTCGCGGCGCATCGCCTCGGTCCAGGGCTCGGCGCCGAAGATGCCGACCTTCACGCTCATCGCGCGCGGGTCGAGCCCCTGGCGCACGAACTCCTCGATGATCACCTGCATGTAGCTGGGCGTGACCATGATGATGTCGGGCTGGAAGTCGGTGATCAGCTGCACCTGCTTCTCGGTCTGCCCGCCGGACATCGGGATCACCGTGCAGCCCAGGCGCTCGGCGCCGTAGTGCGCGCCCAGGCCGCCGGTGAACAGGCCGTAGCCGTAGGCCACGTGCACGATGTCGCCGGCGCGGCCGCCGGCGGCGCGGATCGAGCGCGCCACCAGGTCGGCCCAGTGGTCGATGTCGTTCTTCGTGTAGCCCACGACGGTGGGCTTGCCGGTCGTGCCCGACGAGGCGTGCACCCGTGCGACCTGGGTGCGCGGCACCGCGAACAGGCCGAAGGGGTAGTTGTCGCGCAGGTCCTTCTTGGTCGTGAACGGGAACTTCGCCAGGTCGGCCAGCGAGCGCAGGTCGTCCGGGTGCACGCCCTTCTCGTCGAAGGCGCGGCGGTAGTGCGGCACGTTCTCGTAGGCCCGCGCCAGCGTCGCCTTCAGGCGCTGCAGCTGCAGCGCGGCGATCTGGTCGCGGCTGGCGGTCTCGATGGGCTCGAGTTCGCCGGGGGCGGGACGTTTCACGGGCATGGGCATCGTCTCCTGCTGCGGGCTCAAGCGCCGATGACCGGCTTGCCCTTCATCGTGAACGAGCGCCCGCGGAAGACCGCGATGCGCTCGCCGCGCTGGTTCACGACCTCGGTGTCGTAGACGCCGGTGCGGCCGGCCTTCGAGACCTCGGTGCAACGCGCGCTCAGCGTGTCGCCCAGGCGCGCCGGCGCGATCAGGTCGATCGCGAAGCCCGACGCCACGGTCAGCTCGTCGTAGGCGTTGCAGGCGTAGGCGAAGGCCGAGTCGGCGAGTGTCGCGATCAGGCCGCCGTGGCAGATCTCGTGGCCGTTGAGCATGTCGCGGCGCACCGCCATCTCGACCGTGGCCGCCCCCGGCGACACCGCCGTGACGCGCATGCCCAGCGCCTGGCAGGCGTGGTCGTCGGCCCACATCGCGTCGCGCACGCGCTCGGCGGTCTGCTGTGCACTCGTCTCGCTCATCGGCGGCTCCGGGCTCGGTTCAACGGTCGGTGAAGACGGGGGTGCGCTTCGCGCCGAAGGCGGCCACGCCCTCGAGGAAGTCGTGGCCCGCGCCGAGCCTGCGCTGTGCGGCGGCCTCGCCGGCCAGCGCCTCGTCCAGCGTCAGGTGCTGCGCGGCGTCGATCGCGGCGCGGGTGGCGACCAGCGCGCGCGTGGGCATCGCCGCCAGGCGCTGCGCGAGCGCGGCCACCGTGTCGGCCAGCGCCGCGTCGTCGACGCATTTCCAGATCAGGCCGAAACGTTCGGCCTCGTCGGCCGACAGCTTGTCGCCCAGCAGCGCCAGCCCCAGCGCACGCTGCCGGCCCACCAGGCGAGGCAGCAGCCAGGTGCCGCCGGTGTCGGGCAGCAGGCCGATCTTCGCGAAGGCCTGGATGAAGCTCGCCGAGCGCGCGGCGAGCACGAGGTCGCAGTTCAGTGCGAGGTTGGCACCGGCCCCCGCGGCCACGCCGTTGACCGCGGCGATCACCGGCACCGGCATCGATTGCAGGCGCTCGACCAGCGGCCGGTAGTGGCGGTCGATGAGCGCGCCCAGGTCCTGCCCGGGGGCGGCGCTCGGGTCGGCGAGGTCCTGGCCGGCACAGAAGCCGCGCCCCGCGCCGGTGATCACCACGCAGCGCACCGTCGTGTCGTCGGCGGCCGCGTTCAAGGCCGCCAGCAGCTGCGCGTGCAGCGCCGTCGTGAAGCTGTTCAGCGCCTGCGGGCGGTTCAGCGTCAGCGTGACCACCGGCCCCAGTCGGGCGGCGAGCACGGTCTCGTCGGGTTGCGGGTCGGGCATCGGGGCTCCTGCCATCACGGGGGGATTTCGGCCTTGACGTCACGCAGACATTTATTGACCGACCGTTCGGTAGATTTTATGATCCGACCCGCGGCTGACGCAAGTCAAAGCCACCCCGCGTTAACCCTGAGCTGCCCCGAGGACTCCCATGCCGAGCTATGCCATCGAGGGCGTCGTGCCCGTCGTGCACCCCAGCGCCCACGTGCACCCGACCGCGGTGCTGATCGGCGACGTGATCGTCGGCCCCGACTGCTACATCGGCCCGAACGCCAGCCTGCGCGGCGACTTCGGGCGCATCCGCATCGAGCGCGGCGCGAACGTGCAGGACACCTGCGTGATCCACGGCTTTCCGGCGCAGGACACGGTGGTCGAGGAGAACGGCCACATCGGCCACGGCGCGGTGCTGCACAGCTGCGTCGTGCAGCGCGACGCACTGGTCGGCATGAACGCGGTGGTGATGGACGAGGCGGTCGTCGGCGAGCGCAGCATCGTCGCCGCCTGTGCGTTCGTGCCCGCCGGCATGGTCATCCCGCCGCGCAGCCTGGTCGCCGGCATGCCGGCCAAGGTGAAGCGCGAACTCAGCGAGGCGGAGATCGCCTGGAAGCTCGAAGGCACCCGCACCTACCAGGAGCTGACGCGCCGCTGCCACGCGAGCCTGCGCGAGGTGGTGCCGCTGTCCGCGCCCGAGGCCGACCGGCCGCGCGTGCAGTGCACGGTCGTCGAGCCGCTGATCGCGACGAAGCGCCGCTGAGCCGCGACGCGCCGGCTGCGAGCCGCCCCCGATGGGCCACGTCCACGACGTCGCGATCGTCGGCGCCGGCATCGCCGGCGCCTCGCTCGCGTACCGCCTGGCCGGCCGCGCCGACGTGCTGCTGCTCGAGGCCGAAGACCAGCCCGGCGCCCACGCCACCGGCCGCTCGGCGGCGATGTTCATGGAAAGCTACGGGCCGCCGCAGGCCCGGGCGCTGACGCGCGCGAGCCGCGCCTTCTTCGAGGCGCCTCCTGCGGGTTTTGCCGACCGGCCACTGCTCGCGCCGCGTGGCGCGCTCTACCTCGCGGCACCCGGCCAGCAGGCCGCACTCGACACGCTGCACGCGGCGCTGGCCGCCACCACCGCCGTCGACCGGCTCGCGCCCGCCGAGGTGCTCGCGCGCGTGCCCTGCCTGCGGCGCCAGGCCGTGCTCGGCGCGCTGTACGAGGCGGCGGCCACCGACATCGACACGCACGCGCTGCTGCAGGGCTGTCTGCGTGGCCACCGCCGGCAAGGCGGCGAACTGCTGGCGCGCGCCCGCGTGGTCGCGGCCCGGCACGAGGGCAGCGCCTGGCGGCTGGGCCTGGCCGACGGCCGCAGCGTGCGCGCGCGTCGCGTCGTCGACGCCGCCGGGGCCTGGGCCGACGAGGTGGCGGCGCTGTTCGGCGCGGCGCCGGTGCGCCTGCAGCCGAAGCGGCGCTCGGCCTTCACCTTCGCGCCGCCGGCCGGCACCGACGTGTCGCACTGGCCGCTGGTCGCCGCCGTCGACGAAGGCTGGTACTTCAAGCCCGACGCCGGTCGGCTGCTGGGCTCGCCGGCGAACGCCGACCCGATGCCGGCGCACGACGTGCGGCCCGAGGACCTCGACATCGCGCTCGCCATCGACCGCATCGAGTCGGTCTCGACGCTGGCGATCCGCCGGCCGCAGGCCACCTGGGCGGGCCTGCGTTCGTTCGTCGCCGACGGCGAACTCGTCATCGGCGACGACGGTGCCGTGCCCGGCTTCTTCTGGCTCGCCGGCCAGGGCGGCTACGGGCTGCAGAGCGCGCCCGGCGCCAGCGCGCTGGCCGCGGCGCTGCTGCTCGGCGAGGCGCTGCCCGAGGCGCTGCGCGCCGAAGGCGTGGCGCCCGAGGCGATGTCGCCGCGGCGCCTGCCGCGCTGAGCACGCCGGCACGCGGGGCGCGGGCTCAGCGTCCGCGGGTGGCCAGCCAGATGCTGGGCAGGATCAGCATCGCGCCGACCGCGTGGTAGGCCTTCGGCGGCTCGTTCAGCACCGCCCAGCCGGTGAAGGCGGCGTACAGCGGCCCGAGGTAGAGCGTGAGCGCCGCCTTCGACGCGCCGAGCTCGCGCTGCATGTACGAATAGGCCTGGTACGACAGCACGCCCGGCACCACCGCGGCCAGCACCACCAGCCCGAGCGCCAGCAGGCTGAACGGGTAGCGCGGCTCGATCGCGTATTCGAGCAGCGTGAACGGCAGCAGCACCACCAGCCCGCCGCCGGAGATCGCCACCAGGCGTTCGGCCGTGCCCAGGCGCGACGGCCAGTGGCGCAGCAGCACCGAGTACGCCGCCCACGAGAACGCGGCCACCAGGATCCAGGCGTCGCCGCGGTTGAAGCGCACCGCGAGCAGGTTCGCCGCGTCGCCCTTGGCGATGACGTAGAGCGCGCCGGTCAGCGCCAGCGCCACGCCGGCGCGCTGCGACCACGACATGCGCTCGTGCAGCATCCGCGTGCCGGCCACGGCGATCAGGATCGGCGTCAGCGCATAGATCAGGCCGATGTTGATGGCCGTCGTCGATTGGCCGCCGAGGTAGACGAAGGCGCCGCAGATCCACATGCCCAGGCCGCCGAGCACCAGCCAGTGCAGGCCCTCCTCGCGCCACGGCAGGCCGTCGCGCGTCAGGCCGCGCCAGGCGAAGGGCAGCATCAGCGCGAAGGCCAGCGACCAGCGCCCGAGCGCCAGCACGTGCGGCGCGATCACGCCCGGGGCCAGGCGCGCGATCAGGTAGTTCGACGACCACAGCAGCGGCGTGAGCCACAGCAGCGCCAGCGCGATGCGCAGCCGGCGCGCGGCCGCCGCGTCGGTGCCCGTCACGCCGCACAGCTGCGGAAGCCGCAGAACAGGTCGTCGCGCTCGGGCCGATGGAAGCGGCGCAACTTCGGGTGGCGGGCGCGGCCGCGCGTGGCGAACGAGGCGCCGCGCAGCACCTTGTGGGTGCCGAAACAGGGCTGCGAGTGGTCGCGGTCCGGGTCGGGCGCGAAGCCCGGCCAGGGGCGGAAGGTCGACGCCGTCCACTCCCACACGTCGCCCCAGCGCCAGCCGCGGCTCGCCCCCTGGTGCGCCGCGGCCTCCCACTCCACCTCGGTGGGCAGGCGTCGCCCGGCCCAGCGGCACCAGGCGTCGGCCTCGTGCCAGCTGACGTGCAGCACCGGCTGCGCCATCGGCACGCGCATCAGCCTGCCCAGGCGCTGCTGCAGCACGCCGTGGCGCAGCTGGTCGACATGCCGCGGCGAGCGCCGGCCCAGGCGCTGCACCCAGTCCCACCCGGCCGCGCCCCAGAGCTCGGCGCGGTCGTAGCCGCCGTCCTCGACGAACTCGGCGTACTGCGCCCAGCTCACCGGCTGCGCGTCGATCTCGAACTCCGGCACCGCCACCTCGTGCGCCCACTTCTCGTTGTCGTAGACGAAGCCCGCGCCGGGTTCGCTGCCCAGTCGCCAGCGCGTGGCCGGGAAGTACAGCGCCGGGCGCGGGTTCACCGCGGCGATCGCCGGCAGCAGCCCGGCATCGAAGCCCAGCGTCTGCGACAGCCGCGCGAAGGTCTCGCACAGGGCGTCCTCATGGAACAGCGCGAGCCGGTAGAAGTACAGCGCGTCGTCGCTTTCGTGCGCGGTGTAGAGCAGCTCGAGCGTCATCTCGAGCGTGTCGACCAGGTACTGGCGGGTGGCCTGCGCGTCGGGCAGGTCGTGCACCCAGCGTTCGTCGTGCGTCCCGCGCGCGGGGTCGTACCAGTCGTCCGCCTGCGGCAGCAGCGAGGCCAGTCGCGGCAGCGTCGGGTCGCAGCCGGTGCCGCGGTGGCGCTGCACGTTGCGCGCGATCCAGCGCTCCTGGTACCAGCCGGCGTGCCCGAGCAGCCACAGCGGCGGCTCGAGCTCGTCGGCCAGCGGCACCTCCAGCGCGGTGAGCTCGAGCGCGCGCTCGAAGGCCGCGAACCAGCGCAGCGTGTGGTTGCGCGCATCCATCAGCGCGAGCGAGAGCAGCTCCTTGCCGGCCCGGCGCATGTGGGCGGAATCCACGTCCGGGGCTTCGATGTCGAACACGCCGATGCTTCCTTCGGCCCGAGGGGCGGGCCGGTGTCGAAAACATTGTCGCACCGGGCCTCGGCGGCCGCGGCCGGACGGCTCAGCCCGGGGCGTCGTGCACCAGCGCCGCGTGGTGGTGCGCGAGGTGGTCGTCAATGAAGGTCGAGATGAAGTAGTAGCCGTGGTCGTAGCCGGCATGCCGGCGCAGCGTCAGCGGTTGCCCGACCGCCGCGCACGCGGCCTCGAACAGCTGCGGGTTCAGCTGCACCGGCAGGAACTTGTCGGCCAGCCCCTGGTCGACGAGGATGCCCTGCGGGTACGGCACCGAGGTCTGCGACTGCATCAGCGCGCTGGCGTCGTGCGCCCGCCAGAGGCTGCGGTCGGCGCCGAGGTAGCCGGTGAACGCCTTCTCGCCCCATGGGCACTGCGTGGGCGCGCAGATCGGTGCGAACGCCGACACCGACCGGAAGCGGCCCGGGTGCCGCAAGGCCAGCGTCAGCGCGCCGTGGCCGCCCATCGAATGGCCGAACACGCCCAGCCGCCGCGCATCGATCGGCATCGCCAGCAGCACCGCCGGCAGCAGCTCGTCGAGCAGGTAGCTCTCCATGCGCCAGTGCGTGGACCAGGGCGCCTCGGTCGCGTCGAGGTAGAAGCCGGCACCGACGCCGAAGTCCCAGCTCTCGCTCTCGCCCGCGACGCCGGCGCCGCGCGGGCTCGTGTCGGGGCAGATCAGCGCCAGGCCGAGGCGCGCCGCCTCGCGTTGCGCGCCGGCCTTGACCATGAAGGTCTCTTCGGTGCAGGTCAGCCCGGCCAGGTAGACCAGCGCCGGCACCGGGCCGGCCTCGGCCTGCGGCGGCAGGAAGACCGAGAAGCGCATCGGCAGGCCGATCACGCCCGAGGCGTGCTCGTGGAAGCGCTGGACGCCGCCGAAGCAGCGGTGCTCGCTCAGCGTCTGCAGCGCGGCCATCAGTACAGCACCACGCCGCGGATCGACTCGCCACGCTTCATCAGGTCGAAGCCCCGGTTGATGTCGGCCAGCGGCATCGTGTGGGTGATCAGGTCGTCGATGTTGATCTTGCCCTCCATGTACCAGTCGACGATCTTCGGCACGTCGGTGCGGCCGCGTGCGCCGCCGAAGGCCGAGCCTTCCCACTTGCGGCCGGTGACGAGCTGGAACGGCCGCGTGCTGATCTCGGCGCCGGCCTCGGCCACGCCGATGATGATGCTGCGGCCCCAGCCCTTGTGCGTGCACTCGAGCGCCTGGCGCATCACCTTGGTGTTGCCGATGCACTCGAAGCTGTAGTCGGCGCCGCCGTCGGTGAGCTGCACGATCGCGTCGACGATGTTCTCGTGGTCCTTCGGGTTCAGGAAATGCGTCATGCCGAACTTCCGGGCCATCGCCTCGCGCGCCGGGTTCAGGTCGACGCCGATGATCTTGTCGGCGCCGACCATCCGGGCGCCCTGGATCACGTTCAGCCCGATGCCGCCGAGGCCGAAGACGACGACGTTCGCGCCCGCCTCGACCTTGGCCGTGAAGATGACCGCGCCGATGCCGGTGGTGACGCCGCAGCCGATGTAGCAGACCTTGTCGAAGGGCGCGTCCTCGCGGATCTTCGCGAGCGAGATCTCCGGCGCGACGGTGTAGTTGCTGAACGTGCTCGTGCCCATGTAGTGGAACAGCGGCTTGCCGTCGAGGCTGAAGCGGCTCGTCGCGTCGGGCATCAGGCCCTTGCCCTGCGTGCCGCGGATCAGCTGGCACAGGTTGGTCTTGCGGCTCAGGCAGAACTTGCACTGCCGGCATTCCGGCGTGTACAGCGGGATGACGTGGTCGCCCTTCTTCAGCGAGCTCACGCCCGGGCCGACGTCGACGACGATGCCGGCGCCCTCGTGGCCGAGGATCGCCGGGAAGAGGCCTTCCGGGTCGGCGCCCGAAAGGGTGTAGTAATCGGTGTGACAGACGCCGGTGGCCTTGATTTCCACCAG
>Ga0116176_10003282_pt1 | contig 12031 bp, 6 predicted proteins | sample AD_STIC08_MetaG_FD_89803 | JGI IMG/M metagenome (GOLD analysis project Ga0116176, IMG submission 89803) | Active sludge microbial communities of municipal wastewater-treating anaerobic digesters from USA - AD_STIC08_MetaG | ecosystem: Engineered > Bioreactor > Anaerobic > Digestate | place: USA... | reverse complement strand
GTCAGGGTTGACGATCGTGAAATGATCGGTAGTGCTAAAATCAATCAACGGTGGTACTTCATTGATCACCGGCATGAGTACTTCAACCATATCCTCGACTGTCTGTGTAGAAGTACCATTTGGGTTCTGAACAGTCAGTGTGACATCATATTTGCCAGATGTATTATACACGACTCTTGGGTTTCTCAGATTTGAAGTGGAAGGTGTGCCTCCTGGAAATTCCCATTGCCATGTAGCATCTGTATGATCAAGCATCGAGTAGTCATCAAAGCGAATGGTGTCACCAGGACATGCGGTTTCTCTTTTGTGCACCATAGGCTGCGCAACAGGGCGTGAAGTCACAGCAAACGGAGCTTCCCAGATGCCTTTGCCATAAGCACCGATGCGAAGTTTGTTATCGCGATAGAACGGACGAAGGATACATGTGGCAATTGATTTAGGCAAACCATCATTGTAAGGCATCCATTCAGCCATGTTGTCATCCTTAAACCAGATAGATCTGTAGGTGCCCAGATAGAGCCCGCCATCCGTCCCTCCTTGGTGGAGGATGTACGTGATGTGTTCACCATTCAATGCTGCAGTCGTCAGGTTCACCCAGTTTTCTCCACCGTCATAGGAGGTATATATTTTTTCACCATCGCCGCTATCCGGAAATGCAAACCAGATGCGGTTTTCATCTTCTGCACTGCAAGCCAATAAACCTCGGCGTGCATAGCCCGGAGGAAATGAAAGCTCTGTCCAGTTCTCTCCACCATCAACCGTTTTCCACAAACGACCCGGATCCCAGGAGTAATCATCTCGTTGAAACAAATACATCACATCAGGATTGCTTCGGCTGATTTCGAAGCTCATGGCATTTGCATTGATGATCGTATCAAATTCGTGCAGCACAAAGAAAGAAGAACCTCCATCGGTTGTTTTCCAGATTTTATTTTGATTGGTCAGATAGAACGTATTCCACGAGCGTGGATCCCATTCCATTTCACCACTCTCCGCGTCGTAATAACTTTCAACCGGAAATTTTGAAAAAGGAAAATAGCGGGCATATCCATTTTGAGATTCAGGTAACTGCACGCCTCCGAGATCAGAGTAATAAGTGAGTCGCCCTTCACCAGGGTTAACATAACCAGTAGGAGCCTCACCGCCGCCCAGGCCCAGTTGTTCGCCGGGCATCCAGTTTTCGTGCCAGGCGGAGTTTCCATTGTGATAGCGGCCGCCTACGAGGATGTCTTCATTCCAGCCGGTGCCGAAGCCCCAGTAATCTGAGCTGGTTATGCCTCGGTTGACTGCATAGTGTGTAACAAAATGATCATTGGAATATTCGATACCACCATCACTGGTCATCCAGATATCCGTGCCGTTGATTTCTATTTCCTGGCAGTCGGGATGCACATAATTAAAATTATTTCCACAATACCCTCCATCGCATGAGAAAGTCTGAGCACCATCGATCGACACCCACAGATTGAGAAAACCTGCCATGACAAAGTCAGGATCTACATCTGATGCATCAAAACCTAAATTGTAAAACCCTTGATGGTAACCGCCAGTGCGACCGATCGTGGCCATGTTGGGATGCGTGACTTCGTCCCATGGTCCGCCTGCTGGTGGATTAGGAAGTGTCCATGATTCACCCGCATCATCTGATCGCCAGATGCCAATGAATCCTGAGTCATCTGTTTTTGCTTCACCGATCAATACTGCATATACTCTATTGGGATCCGCTTTAGTGACAGCCAGTCGCGCGCCACCATCATTGCGGCCCTCCTGATCAGAGAAAAACCATCCGTTGTCTTTGAGCTCCCAGTTGAGTCCGGCATCAGTTGATTTATAAAAGCGGCAGATACCTGCAGCAGGATCATTGCGAACGAGGTAAGCGATTGATGGATCATTGGGTTTCCATTCGAGGTCATAGCATGGCTCGTTTAGTAATCTGATCCATGTTGTTCCTCCGTCTTCACTTCTGTATAAACCATGTTGTGTTGCAGCCAATACGATCAGATCATTTGCTGGATTGATGAGGATATCATTGGTCCACATTTCCTGATCACTGAGGACGAGTTCCCAGGTTGCGCCACCATCTGTACTTCTTCTGATATTATTGTTTTCACCTGCAAATACGATATCTGGATTTGTTGGGTGGACTTCAAGTGCACCGGGAGCGCCTATTTCATATGTTCTCGAGACACATGTCCAGTTTAAACCTTTATCATTGCTTTTAAATATTTCGCCACCTTCAGTTCCGCAATACACGATATCCGGATGAGAGAGAGATTGGTCGATGCAGTAGATGTTGGCTTGTTCTGATTTAGCCAGTGGAGAGGGTCCTGTGTTGGTATTGAATGTTTCAACAGGGCCTATGTTTGACCATGTACTACCACGACTTGCTCCACTTATTTTTAATTTTTCAATTCTTGAATTGAATTCCTCAATGGATGCCGGCGTAGGTCTTTCTTCAAAACCCTGAGTATTGATAAAAGGCTCCACTGCGCGACGCCACTTTTTATAGTATTGAGTATAAGTCGTCTTAGCATCGGGATGGGTCTGGCGCCAGATGCGGTATTCATCATCGACTTGCCATACGTTAGGATGGTCGCCATACATCTTGACAGCCCAGGCCGGCAGTACTTCATCTGCTGTGGGGGCTACTTTGTACAATTGTTGTCCTGAAACTTGTAGTGATAGCAGGAAAAGGAGGGCGAAGGAGAGGATTTTCATAGATCTCGTGTTTGAAGAGCTAAATGTATCAGAATACGGACAACCTGCAAAGCGGGAAGTCACAAAAGGGCACTTATCTTGCGCTTTGATTTGTAGTATTTTATGGACAGGAGGCAAAAAATAGCGATTATCGGCCCAGCGCACCCGCTCAGGGGAGGCCTGACGACCTTCAATCACCGGCTGGCTAAGGAATTTATAGCCCTCGGGGATGACTGCGTTATATACTCCTATTCCCTTCAGTATCCATCCTTTCTATTTCCCGGCACGTCCCAGTATACCGACGAACCAGCGCCTGCGAACCTCACCATTTACACCATCATCAATTCGGTCAATCCACTCAATTGGGTAAAGGTTGGCCGGCGGATCGCAAAAGACCGGCCAGATATCATCCTGGTGAGATTCTGGATTCCCTTTATGGGCCCGGCGCTGGGTACGATACTACGGTTGGTGAGGAAAAACAAACATACCCGGATCATAGGCCTGGCGGACAATATCATCCCACACGAAAAGAGACCTGCAGATATGCCGTTTACGAAGTATTTTATCGGGAGCTGCCATGCCTTTATCACGATGTCTGGAAAAGTGATGTCGAATCTCAGGTCAATTGAAAAATCAAAACCTGCCCAATTAGTTGCGCATCCGCTTTATGACAATTTTGGTGCTGCCATTACAAAGGATGTTGCCAGGGAAAAACTAGGCATCGATAAAAAAGATAAGGTGATTCTTTTCTTTGGATTTATCAGGAAGTATAAAGGGTTGGACATCCTGCTGGAGGCTATGGCTGATGCGCGGATCAAAGAGGCAGGAATCAAATTGTTGGTAGCGGGTGAATTTTATGAAGATGAAAAAGTATACCAGGAGCAAATCGATCGACTCGGGATACAATCACAGCTGATCATGCGGACACAGTTTATTCCGGATAGTGAAGTGGTCCTTTATTTTTGTGCGGCAGATGTCGTCATACAGCCATATCGCAATGCTACCCAAAGCGGGGTCACTCCATTGGCTTATCATTATGAAAAACCGATGGTAGTCACCAATGTAGGTGGATTACCCGCTATGGTCCCTGATCGGAAAAGCGGATTGGTAGCCGCTGCGCAGCCCATGGCTATTGCCAGTGCCATATTGGAGTTTTACGAATTAGGTGAAGAATTTTTTATTCCTCATCTTCGTTCTGAAAAACAAAAACTCTCCTGGTCGAAATTAGTTGAAACGATAAAATCCTTAGCCTAAACGCCAACACCCACCGGAGACAGCGCATTCGGTCCCGGAAGTGAGCAAAAAGCCACCAAATGACCAGACACAACACTATGATCTACCGAAGCAAAGCACCATTACGAATAGGCCTCGCCGGCGGGGGCACTGATGTCAGCCCTTATTGTGACCTCTACAATGGTGCCATCCTCAATGCAACGCTTTCCCTTTACGCTTATGCCACCATCGAAGTCCTTGATGAGCCGAAGATAGAGTTCCATGCCTGGGATCAGGGCCAGTGGCTTAGTTATGATCGCGCAGATCAATTACCTATCGATGGCCAACTCGATTTGCTCAAAGGTGTGTATAACCGCATCCAGCGAGACCATGGCATCCCCGTGCCCGGGCTGAGGTTGACCACGTATGTTGATGCTACTGCAGGCTCCGGATTAGGTACTTCTTCAACATTGGTCGTGGCCATCGTGGGTGCATTTGTGGAGATGTTAAAGTTGCCGTTGGGCGAATATGACATGGCGCATTATGCGTATGAAATCGAGCGCAAAGACCTCAATCTCGCTGGTGGCAGGCAGGATCAGTATGCGGCTACTTTTGGTGGTGTCAACTTCATGGAGTTTTATCCTAATGATAAAGTGATCGTCAATCCATTGCGCATCAAGCGGGAATATCTTTTTGAACTGGAGCATAACCTCTTATTGTATTTCACTGCGACCAATCGTGAGTCTGCCAAAATCATAGAGAAGCAAGCTGGCAATGTCATCAACAAAGACCAGGGGGCGATTGAAGCTATGCATCAATTGAAAATCCAGGCGCAGATGATGAAGGAAGCATTGCTCATGGGCAAGTTGCATGATATTGGTGAAATACTTGATTTCGGATTTCAACAAAAAAGAAAAATGGCTGAGGGTATTTCCAATGCGCGCATTGAAGAGATCTATGATGAAGCGAAGAAGGCCGGTGCCACAGGTGGAAAAATATCAGGGGCAGGAGGTGGAGGATTTATGATCTTCTATTGCCCCGGCACGACTAAATACAAGGTGATGAAATCATTGGAGCAGTTTGGCGGCCGGGAGAGGAAATATGAGTTTGTGAAGTTAGGTTTAAGTACATGGACTGTGTGACCCCCTACCCCCTGAAAGGGGGAGCAAGGGGCAAGGAGCAAGGAGCATAGAGCAATGTGCCACTTGCAAAGGTCATCGAAAATGAAGAACCATGCCCCATCGGGGCAATATGTCTGTAACAGGTAAAACACTGTCCCGCAGGGGCTACATGTCGGTATGGAAGAAAAAATAAAATCAATCATCACCAATTCGATTGGTGTGAAGCAGGGGATCCTGCAGGATGCTGCGTTGTTGAAAACAATCGAAGCAGTCGTGACCGAAATCGTGCTGGCCTTCAGGGCGGGCAACAGGATATACTTTTGCGGCAATGGAGGGAGTGCAGCGGATGCGCAACATCTTGCGGCTGAATTTTCTGGTCGGTTTTATAAGGACAGGGTTGCTCTGCCTGCTGAAGCGCTGCATTGCAATACTTCTTATCTCACCGCTGTGGCCAATGACTATGGATACGAGCATGTATACGCGAGGTTGATAGAAGGTATCGGTCAACCTGGAGATGTTTTGCTTGGTTTGTCAACATCAGGTAATTCGATCAATATCGTTGAGGCTTTCCAAAAAGCAAAACGTAAAGGAATGATCACAGTGGCCTTTACGGGTGCGAGCGGAGGCAAGATGAAAGCAGACAGTGATTTCCTGATCAATGTACCATCAACCGATACGCCGAGAATACAGGAAAGCCACATCATGACAGGGCATATCATCTGCGAACTTGTCGAGGACCAGTATTTTGATTAGCGAAGCAATCATATTGGCCGGTGGGCTTGGAACACGGTTGAGAGATGCGGTGCCGGATCTTCCCAAATGCATGGCACCGGTAGCCGGACATCCATTCCTCTATTACATCATTCGCTATCTCGAATCACAAGGCGTAAAAAGATTTGTTTTTTCACTAGGCTACAGGCATGATGTCGTAGAAGATTTTCTTCGCGACCATTTTCCTTCCCTTGTTTACACTTGCGTCATTGAGCCTGCGCCTTTAAAGACTGGAGGTGCTATCAAACTGGCACTCGCTGCCGTGGAAAGCGATGACGTCCTCGTCATGAATGGTGATACGCTTTTTAAAGTAGGGTTGAAAGAACTTGAAGCAGTACATCTGCATAGGCAAGCAGAATGTACCCTGGCTTTAAAGCCCATGCTTCGATTTGATCGTTACGGTGCTGTCGCAACAAATGAGGATGGAAGGATAATGGCTTTTGAGGAGAAGAAATACCTTGATCATGGTAACATCAATGGAGGTGTGTATCTGCTCAACAAACAAAAATTCCTTGCGCAGGATTGGCCAGCGGTTTTTTCTTTCGAGTCCGATTATCTGCAAAAAGATTCCAGTGCAAAAGATTTTTTTGGTGTCATACAGGACCGGTACTTCATAGACATAGGCATTCCTGAGGATTTTAATAAGGCCCAGGTGGACTTAAAGCACTTTCCATTTGCGATCAATGAGCCTGATCCTACCTGGACTCTTTTTCTCGACCGGGATGGAGTGATCAATGTCAATAAAGATGACAGTTATGTCTTCAACCGCGAGGAGTTTATTTTTAAAGAAGGAACGCTGGAGGCTATCGCTCGATTAAGTGGTCTATTTGGAAGAATCATTGTCATCACCAATCAGCGTGGAGTGGGGAAGGGGCTGATGTCGGAAGCGGATCTACAAGATATTCATGCATACATGAAATCAAATATCGACAAGGCCGGTGGCCGGATCGACGATATATTTTATTGCACTTCAACCGACAATGCTCATCCCGACCGAAAACCCAGTCCGGGTATGGCTTTTCGCGCTCAGGAAAAATATCCGGAGATTGATTTTTCAAAGTCCATTATGGTTGGTGATAAATCAGCGGATATGCAATGGGGCCGGAATATCGGAGCCTTGACAGTGCTGATCATGTCAGCGCGATATAAGGATACGATTGATCCCTCCGCAGTCGATATTGCCTGCGACTCGTTATATACTTTTGTTCATCTCCTCCAACGTAACGAATAAGTGACAGATCATACCGTAATTCTCCTCTGCGGCTTTTATTGTCTTGGGTTTGTGCTGTTTCATTCCCGGTTCTGGAAATTGTTTGCCTGGCGCACGGAACTTGATAAGTTATCGGCTGCTAACAAGGCGATCATGCAGATCCTCAATCTGCGGCTGATGTACGTGTTTTTGTTTGTGGCAGCTATTTGTTTTCTTTTTCCAAATGAGTTGGCTACGACTACCTTAGGTCATTTCTTCCTTGGCGGTATGTCCTTGTTTTGGCTGGGTCGTACGATCGAACAATTTATTTTCTTAAAGGTGGATCATCCGTTGGTTCACCTGCTCACGTACATTTTTTTGATTGGTGCGATTTTGTTTGCGATGCCGGTGGTGCTTTAATAGCAAAGGGCATAGGGCAGAGAGCATAGAGCAGCAGAGAGCCAAAATTGAAGAGTTTCGCACGGAGTACACGGAGCACACGGAGAAAAACGCAATGCAAGGTTTCGCACGGAGTACACGGAGCACACGGAGAAAAACGCAATGCAAGGTTTCGCACGGAGTACGCTGAGTACACGGAGAAAAACGCAATGCAAGGTTTCGCACGGAGTGCGCGGAGCACACGGAGTAATTTTCAAACTCATAAAAAGTAAAATCTGTCTCCGGACAATCCCTCTGCTCTATGCCCTCCCGCCGCAAATGCCGTGCATTTGGCGGGATCTACGCTGCGCTACGATATGCACTATGCCCTCTCCTCACTCGACTGTAATATCATGCCCTGCCATCTCTACGCCCTTACTGTTCAATAGTTTTATGTAGTATTTGCCTGCGCGGTTTGCGCCATGCCAACTGATCACACGTGATCCTTTTGCAGTATTTACAGCAGTCGTAAACGGATCTTTCCATACTTGCTTGCCGTCGGCGTCGACGAGTTGGACAAATATTTTTTCGGATTTAGGACTGTTGATCCGGACATAGTAGTAGAGTTTTTCTCCGACTTTAAATGTGTTCTTCATCTTGCCGGGAGCATCTATCGAGCCGGAAGCCATGGTCCTGAATTCGCTGTTTTCGGTCATACTGATCTCATCAGCTGCACCCGCCTTTATTGTAAAAGTTTTACGACCGATTTCAAGTCCAAGGCTGTTAATCACTTCTACCCTGTAATCACCGGGTTCCCTGATGATCGCCTCGGCTTTTATCCAGACGTTGGTTTTGTCACCAAACTCAATTTCAGAATAGAAGGGTTCCCCAAGGACTTTCCCATCTATGGACACCCACTTTACCTGGATGAATTCTTTACCCTTCAATTCATTTTTAATTGCAGGGGCTGACAAATTCATGACCAGGTAGATTTTGGTCTGATCAAATATGGAATCGCTCACGCTCTTTGACAGGTCACTGTCAAGTTTTGCGGTAGTGAACATCCTGACCCTGGAAATATATTCATCTTTCTTTGCCAGGTCAGAAGTCTCATTGCGTACAAGGGACTTAAGTGTCAGAATTGTTTTTGACAATTCATCTGTATTCAACTTTCCGGATGTCATTGATTCAAGTCTCACAATTTGCTGTCCGACTTGCGCAGTGACGTTATTGATCGAATCCTGCGCTATGAGTGACCGTGTGTACAAAGAATCCAACGAACTCCTCTCTTTGTCCAGTAATTCGGCTTTTTCCTGGATAACACCTTTCGCAGCGTTGGCCTTGAACCACATAAATCCTGCAAGTACTGCGAGTCCGACTGCCATTGAAAGTAGGATCCCACGAGTTCTTGCCAGTTTCTTCTGTTGTGCCATTCTGCTTTCCTGTTGCAGACGATCCCTGTCCTCCGAGGCCTGGCGGATCACTTCATCTTCGCACTTGTCCAGAAATTTTTCCATCTCCGGCGATAAACCCAGTTGTGCCTTGAATTCATCAAAGGCGGCTAATTGTTTTTGATTAAGGAATGCGCCGGTTTTCTGGTATTCTTCGAAGGCATTGACCAGGCGCTTGCGGATATGCTGGAGTTGCTTTTGCGATTGGGATCTACGGCCGTCTATGACCAATGCCAGGCTGTCATGGGCTAATTCAAAATTATCATTACTACGTCGAAGTATCCTATCGGAGTGGAGTGTGTTCAATATATCGGTGAGCATTTCAGCAGGTACCTCCTTGAGCGTGGAGGCTGCATCTTCTGCCAATACAATATCATTGCCTGATGACGTGTAGGTCACTGGCCGCTTGGTTCCTTCTTCGCTGACAAATACATCCAGTACCTGCTGGATCACATTTGATTTTACGACTTTATACTTCTGTACGAGTTGGACACGGAGTTCTCTTGTCTGGTCTTCCAGGAAGCGCTCGAGTACATTATCGATCTTACCAATGCCTGAGATGTCACTTTTGGTAATGTCAAGTTTTGGATACCCTTCTGTTTCAGTCTGTCCATATTGCTTACGGTATTTGTCCCGGTACAACATGTCTAAATAAACCTGAAGATAAGGGAGTGTGATACCTGTGCGTGGATCACTGATATTGTGCACCATCATATCCAGCAATTCATCTTTGGGCTCCGCAAGATGAATGTTGAATTTATCAAATGAAGAGCTGATGACGCTTTTGACTTTGTTGGGCCCCATGGGTTCGACCCTGAAGCGGTGATCAAAGAGTTCGGGGATCAGTGTTTCGTAGGCGTATAGTTGCCCGATGTATTCTTCCCGCATGATCAGCATGATCTTGCAGGGAAGTTGTGCGTCCAGCAATTCACGGATAGATTCCATGAACACTTTTTGTTCTTCTTCCTTGCCGAGGATAAATAATTCTTCAAACTGATCGAAAAGAAGATAAACCGGACGTAGCGTCTTGCGGAGCAGCAGGGAAATATTTTCTGCTACGGTTTCTTTTGTTTGGTTACCAAGGGCATTGCGCAAAACGGCATTTGTCGAGGTATTGATATTGTTATTCCTGCGGATGAAAACAGGATACCAATCCGGTCCGTCAAACCTATTGGCCAGTCCGCATTGTATCAGCGAAGTCTTCCCCGTGCCGGACAAGCCGTACACCAGAACCATAGGTGTCTTATAGACCAGGGAATAGAGCGTATCAATTTCCTGGTCACGCCCGAAGAAGGCATCCTTGTCCTTTAAGGTAAAGGCATCGAGAAACTTAAATGGACTCTTCATAGGGCTTGGATGGTTTGTTGGAATACAGCATTGGAGAAAGCATCAAACTGGTCCCTGAGGATCTTAAAATGTTTTTGCTTCTGGATCAGCAACGGGGGGTCAAGCGGTTTATAGACATGCTTGTAGACGTAGGTATCAGAGGCCTTGTCATATCGGTCAAAGAAGAACAACTTGGCAATGCTGGCTTTATCATCAAAGGCATTTTCATCGATGATAAAAGGGCTGAGATTGAGGGACAGTTTGGGTTCATTCTTCTTGATGATCAGTACCGAATTGCTGTCGAGTGCTTCTTCTTCGATTTCAGTGTTCACCGCGAGGCCGACAAATCGTTGTTCGAGTTTGACTACGTTGTGCTTATACCGCGTCTTGATAAATCGTTTGTATTTGAGTACATCGATATCCTTGACAGAGGCCATGATGTAGTTGGTGATAAATCCCAGGTGTCTGAAAAGCTCTGCCAGTTTTTGTTCGCTGTTGATGCACATAGCTTTTGCTTCTTCGCCAGGTATTGTTTTTTCTTCGATTTTGACATGCACAAATTCGAGATAGGATACGGCATCATAGAGTGCTCCTTTGGTGTTATAGGCATCCGTCAGCGTGGATAATTCCTCTACGAAATATTTCTTGTTGCTCGCCTCCATGATCAGCCTGGCGGTGGTGATCAGGTCAAGGAATTTCTGGCTGCTGGTGCCGCTCATGGAGGAGATGAAAAATTCCTTGAGTTTTGCTTTGATTGGATCTGCAATCTCAAATTTCTCCTGGCTGGCGGCCACCTCCCACAAATCTGCGAGGATCGTAAAGCCCAGCAATTCCAACATCGTGTCGTAGATGACGATGATTTGCTGGAGCCGGGCTTCACCAAGTTGATTATAAAAGGTCTGACCTCCGGAGCCCGGATCTTCATCGACCAGTAGTTTCCTGAATTGTTCACTTACCGGATGTGGCAGTGCCCTGAGGATCGCTTCACGTTTGTCAAGTATGTTTTTAGTAGCTCCCAAAGCCTCGTCATCCACCATTTTTTTAATCTCTTCCCTGTACGGTGCAAGGGATTCCATCATGGTGTCAAGCAGCAATTCATTCGGAACGAAGTTTTCTGCGGCGATCGTTGGCGTATTCGCATTGAGTTTCCATTCGAGGCTGATCTCTTTTTCCGGCAGGAAATACAAGCCCCACAGGGATTCTTCTGCCTGGGCACCGGGTTCTGCCAGGATATTGGCAGCGTCTGTTTGTACATCCGGATACCTGGCCATGAGTTCACCTTTGGCTAGCTCATAAGCCTCCCTGATTGAACACTGATCATTTAAGGCCTGGAAAAACCTAGAAGAGAATTCATTTGCTTTCTTGTCTTCGATAGGGGCACTTGTAGCAATAACGACAGGGATGCCTTTCTGAAGGAGGCTATACACCTGACCCTTGGTAGAACATCCGTTTAGAAAAACAAGTTGAAGATTTGGGCATTGACCGAGCAGGTAGGCTATGCCTTCCGCATTGGCAGCCTGGCCTTCGAGCAGCAGTTTATCTCTCCCGGCATGGCCGCTGTAGAGAAAAATCCGGAGTTGGTCTTTCGATTGGGCCACGGTGTTGGTCACGCTGGTGATCGAAGCGTAAGAGTCCCGTATCAGGATGTAGTGTTGTTTTAATTGCCGCGGGGATAATATCCGGTTGAGGTTATTGTCCTCCTCCTGGAGGGTGGGCAGAGGATTTGCACGGTCATTGGCAAAGGCAAGGGAAATAACATCCATGGGTGAGAGTGGATAGATAAAGTGATGAGGAGTAATGAGAAAGGCAATGCACAATAATACAAAATTCAAGTGAGCGAATAGCAGAGGGCAGATGGCATAGGGCATAGAGCATAGCGCATAGGG
>Ga0116176_10003280_pt1 | contig 12037 bp, 5 predicted proteins | sample AD_STIC08_MetaG_FD_89803 | JGI IMG/M metagenome (GOLD analysis project Ga0116176, IMG submission 89803) | Active sludge microbial communities of municipal wastewater-treating anaerobic digesters from USA - AD_STIC08_MetaG | ecosystem: Engineered > Bioreactor > Anaerobic > Digestate | place: USA... | reverse complement strand
TTCCCCCGCCACCGCCGCCAGATCCACGATTTGCCAATTCATCAATGGCGGCCTGCACTGTGGTTGCGCTCAGTTGGTTGACCGGATCGACCACCGGAGTGCCGGGATCCCAAGGATTACGGTAGTCCGGGTCATACTCCAAGGTCATGCCCTTCGTACGCCCATACCAGGTGACCTTGGTGAAGTTCAAGGGGTCCGGATAAACAACCCGGTCATAAGAACAAGCATCAGCGGACACCACAATCCGGCCTGTGTCCAGGTTCGTGGTGTCCAGGATGAGACTACCTTCAATGTGACTTTTCTGTAGGTCCAGACCAACATCTGAGTCGAAACCGGAATTAGGCGCGTAAGCCATGATGGCAACAGGATCACCAGGAACAGGTTCGAATTGTCCTACGACATCACATGCGGAAAGAACAAAGTTCCTGTATGTGTTGACTATCCCGATTCCGTCAGCCCGGACATTGCACCTGTTCAGGGTTACCCAGCAAGTCGCAACTTCGTGACCAGAAGGATTGGTAACAATGCCAGTGTTCGCGGATAAAATCGAAGTGTCCCGGAACGAGCAAACCATTCTTCCGGGGGAATCCAGGACAACCGCCCCATTGTCATTATTCGTGGCGTACTGCCAGATACTGCATCCTACAAAACCTACAGAGAATGGACCCGCCCCATGAACGTATATCACAGGGCCCTGCGTAGGATTGTCAGCCGTTTGAATTAGCACGCAGTTATTGAACACCACTGAGGCTGCGGGGATCCTGTACAGAGGATTGGATGTGGCTTGGTTGTTGAGGAAGACGATGTTGCTGACGGAGGTGATATCAGTTCCCCCACTAGTCACCGTGTGTCCCGGATCGGTCGCATCTGTCTCAACGAGTACCGCATGTGCGTCAAGCACAGGAAATCCGGGCAATCCCATCGACAGGGATACATCTGTGAAGTTTGGCACCCAAGGGGCATTTCCGACTAGGTGAACGTGCGGTTGAAGTTCCAGGTTCTCGACGTAATAGCCCGGTTGAATGAAAATCAACCAGGGGTTGGCTTCACTCGGGGACGGGATTTGGGTCATGGCCCAGTCAATGGCAGACTGGATGGTGTAAAAATCCCCATGGTAGGTGGCCGGGATTGTCACACCAGTCCGTATCTCCGACACGGGGTCTGTCTTATCCCATCCCGGAAGATCGATCATCACTGCAGGGTCATTCGGGGTGTTCGTTTTAACCCGTCCCCGGTTCGCGTCCACGTAGAGGATCCGGCCGGAGGATGACGCCCTACGGACTAGGGCGTTGAGCCGGTGGAAAATCTCATTCTCTGCGTCAGCCCATCCCGTGGCACCGATGTCAAATGGGATGTGTCCCGTGTCGTCGTACCGTTCCCCAGCCGCCACCATTCGGTGTCCACCGAAAGAGGTGTTGGCCCGGACACGAAGGTACTGTGTGTCCTCGGAAGGGAGCCCCTCGTCAACAGTAAGACGGACTAGGTAGGCACCCTCATTGTCGATGGGGTTGCTAAAACTGAAAGTATCGACCGGTCCAGGACCTTGGGGGGCTAGAGACACAGCAGAGGAAGTCCCATTCGGACTTTTGGGGGCGAACATCACCTGCCATGTGTAGGTTGTCGCTGCCGCGCCGTCGTATTTGCAGACGATGGAGTCCCCTAGGTCGCAGGTCACACTCGTATTGACAGGAGCGTACGTTCCCCCGCCGTCAGTGGAGACCTTGAATGTCGCGGCCATCGGGGCGCCTCCCTAACACCTCCCTGCCACCAGGTTCAACGGCGATAGACCGAAAACCGGGTCAGAACCCGCCGACTGTTTTGTATAGAGACAACCAGTTGCCTGTCGCCAACTGAACGAACTCGACCGCCTGATGGGCCTGAGTCAAAGTGAATGGTGCCCCATTATCAATTACTGCTGCACCAGCGGCATGTACGGTGCATGGGTGTACCGAGAAATTGGCCCCGTCGTCATATATCAGAATCCTACGACCTGGAGATACCCCAGAGGGTAGAGTGACCCCGAACCCCCCAGACGGACCTGTAACAAGTGCGACTACATTGGCCCCGAAAGGAATTTGGACGGTGCTGGTCCCAGGGACACTGAGAGCATAATATCCCTGATGTGTCAGCCAATGCCCATCTATGACCCGGTAATTACCATTGGCCCCCTGATATAAGGTGACCCATCCCCAGTTCAGACGAATTTCCAGGGATAGGACAGAACTTCCATCTGGAAGGATGATGTTGCGTCCCCCGGCAACCCCGATATAAATGGGGCGATTCAAAGATCCCACATCCCCCCGTTCGTCTTTGATAGTAATCAGGTGCCCCTTAGTGCCGGGGGTTGCCACTAAATCAGGAAGAATTAGGGAGGTGCTGGGGGGCGTTGGATTTGTCACCCCCACCAATCCAACAGTATTTCCGATGAGGGCAAAGTTGGTATTTACCAATTGGTAAGCAACAGGGGCTACCAATTCGTCAAGGGCTGACTGCACATTCGAAGCAGTAAGTCCGCTAGAATGATTGTCGTATGCGATACTGTGTGCATCGGTCTCTGCCTCTACTACGATTCGGGAAGGGTCCCCTATTTTGTTGATAGCTGTCAATCCGTATGAACTTCCGACCCTAACCTCGACTCGATTGGACGGGGATCCTGTAATATGACTGGCATCAAGTGTCAGCGTATTCTCGAAGGAACATCCACGGAAATCAGCCCGGACAGAATAAGAGGAATCTACACCAAAAGTGTCTAGGGTGACACGGTGAAAGACACAAGATTCAGCCTTGGTTTGGGCGGCCGCCGAATGAAAACGACCCATAATTCGACAGGATTCTAAAGAAAATTCACTATTCTGGTTGAGGGATTGGTTGATCACCAGGCCGTCCCCAGCTGGATCCCTAATAACCTGGCACCCCCTCATAACCCCCAAGGCTCCTGAATTTGATGATGCTATGTTTAGCACTATCGTGTTCCCTGAGGACAGATCCCCAAAAGTGCAGTTCGACAGATCCAGATAGGACAGAATCTGGGATGCAGTGGTATTGGATCGAAGACACCCACCTGCAGTTGGGGCATATTGAAGAAAGAAGCAATCCTTCATCTTCAGGCTCAGACCTGCGGCATTCAGGATTGGGGAAGGGGTTGTGAGGATGTTGATGAAAGTCAAGTTGTAAATAGATAGGGCATCGGTCTGAGACAAATACGGATACATATGCCCCGGACTGGACCCGCTTGCAGTCTCGATGATTGTCGTCGAGGTGTTGAATTTGAACGTGTCATAAGGCGGGGGTGATCCTAGGACCCTCCCCCAAGGAAACTGTGACGGTGGGGTTCCTAGTCCCACCAAGTGGATGTGGGGTCTGAATGTTAGGTTCTCAACATAGCGTCCCGGCTGGATGAAGATTACCCAAGGGTCATTCTCAGACGGAACAGGGGTCTGGTTTGCAGCCCAGTCAATAGCCTTCTGGATTGACGTAAAATCACCATGATGTGCTGCTGCGATGTTGATCCCAGTTGAGGAACCGGCTCCAGAAGGCGTCTCATTCCACCCGGGCATGTGGATGATGTTGCTCGAACTATCTGGCGTATTTGCAGTGTTCCTGCCACGGTTCGCGTCCACGTAGAGAGCACGACCACTTGTGGAAGTCCGACGAATCAAGGCGTTGAGTCGATTGATGACTTGGTTCTGGTCGTTCGCCCATCCGGCAAGGACAGAGTCAAATGGGATGTGTCCCGTGTCGTCGTACCGTTCCCCAGCCGCCGACAGGGCAAGACCACCAAATGTTGTGATGGCACGGACACGAAGGTATCTGGTACTCTCGGTTGGCAGACCCTCATCGGTTGTCAGTCGGACAAGATAAGCGCCATCTACGTCAATTGGGGTACTGAAATTAAAAATAGGACTGCCTGTGAATATCGCGGTGCTGACACTTGAGGGCACCCCGGAAGGTGACTGTGGAACGGACACGACTTGCCATGCCCATGTAGTTGCTTCTGGATCAGGAACCATTTGTTGATACTGGCATCGGATATGGTCCCCGATCTTGCAAATTACACTTGTTCCGACCGCCGCAAACGTAAGCCCGCCATCAGTCGAGATTTTGAATGTCGCAGGCATCGGTTTCCCCCAATCACATCAGGAAGTAGCAGGTTGCATCCTCACCCTCCACCAGGTGGGGGCTCTGCATCCCCAAACGGTCCACACCCACTCGGTAAGATTGCCCTGTGGCCTCAGACGGCATCCACCCTTTCACCCTCAACAGCGAGGGGGAGATACGAGCCGTCAGATACCGGGCACCCACTGGGGGTGTGAATCGTCCAATCACACCCCCATCTAGTCCAAGAAGAGCGTTCATCCGGTAATTCCCGGCGTTAGGCCCTGTGATGATGGTCAGAATCTCCCCTTCCACCACCGATGCGAAATTGTGGGCCGGGTTGATATCCGTCACCGTGGACCCCTGGACGGTCACGTAGCCCGTCAGGCCGGTCGGAGATGTCGTGTAGGCACGAGGGTAAGGGTCATCCCCCACTGGGAAAACCCGCGATTCGATCACCTGGTAGTCTCCCTTGTTCGCCCCAGCTAGGATAGTCAGAATGGAGCCCGCCTGGATGGCACTGAAATCCCTCGATGTGTCTCTGAACAGGGACCTGTCGGATAGGGTATCCCCGATCCCGGTCATTGCATGGACCCCTAGCCAGAACCGGCGGAGGTCCTCGTACTTGATTAGGGACATGTCCCATCGTTGAACCGTATCGTCTGTGATCAGCGGTGAGAACACCTCACGGAACAAGTGTCGGTATTCATATAAGGTATGGGCCGGTTTCAAGGCCCGCATGACGATCTGGACGTTCTTCTGGAGGATGAGCGGGTCCACCGGGAACTGATCAATGGACCTAGTGTAATCCACCAGGACAGTCGTTCCAGGGGTCATCCTGGATTCCGGCGTCAGCTCAATCGTTAGACGTTTGGACCCGACTTCGGGAATGATCCCGAAGTCGGGATTCACCCCATACGAATAGGGACCGTAGTACTCAGTGGACCTGTCGGGGTTCCAGATCTTCACCGTTGACGGGTCGATGTTGAGGTTGTCCAGGACGAAAGTGTAGCCAGTAACGCTGTGAACTTCGCCGGTCACCTCGATGTCTCGGCTTCCGGTGATGTTGACTTCGAAAGTGAATTGGTCGGATGGACCCCACGCTGAACCTGGAGTTTTTCGGGCGGCCACCGCACGTTCAATCACCTGGACGGAGGCATTCGTCAAGGCCTCGATGCCCCCTTGTACCGAGGATTTCGTGGCTCCTTGGAGGAGAAGGGTAACCATCCTCTGAAGGAATGTCCGGTAGGACACGTCACCGTTGATAGATGGCCACCCGTCCGTGGCCGTAGCGTCAGGGAACACCAGTGAACCAATGATTTGGAACAAAACCTCCGACCTGGTGAAATCAAAGGACGAATCAGCCATGACTTCCTGGGCCGTGATCTGAAAATCCGCGAGTTGCTCCGCGATGGCCTGGAACTCCATCGTGTAGAATGGCCCTTGTACCTGAGATACGTAGTTCGATGGAAGTGCCCGCATCATGGCAGCTACGATCTGATCCACTTGGGACCGGATCATGGCCTTGCGGTCCTGGCTGTCCGCTGTGAATGGAGCCGGGTTCTGGGTTAACATTCCCGGCAGGATGTCTTTCGGGTCCGCCATTACTTTCTCTTCGCCTTCAGGTCCTCGTCATAAACGAAATTCAGGTTCCCCAATTGCAAGTACTCGACTGGGGAGGGTTCTAGATTCTTCACCCCGCCGTCCCCATAAACCACATAGGACACCAGATACTGCCCATCGCTGGGCTTGGAACCTTTCGGCAGAGCAACCAGGATGCGATCGGCGGTGACCTCTATACGGCGAATGTCCCGTTCCTCAGCCGTAGCGAACGGGTAGTCAGTGGCTAGAGTCGCGTCGTCGCTGAATCCGGGAATCCACAGTCCACTGTTGCCGATAATGTAGGCACAGTTGGGTTTTTCCCGGATCGGAATTCCATTGACGTTTGGGGGTGCATCGTGCAGCGTCAGGTCTAGCGTGCTAGATACCATGTTTGAGTCAAAAGTGACAATGGACACCCCTCGGGGGTCGTTGATCTTGCCCCCGCCATCGAGAGTGCCGGATTCGAGCGGATTGGTCAGCAGGAATACGTCCACGCTCGAAGTCGACCAGGCAGACACCCAGAAGTAGTCTGTACCCGCTTCCTCGGTGACTACTTCCTCACGGACAACGATGGACCCGTCTGACTTGGACATCTGGGTTAGGGGGACTACCACATAGGACACGCCTTCCACCCCCTCGATAACATCGATGATATCAGACTGCCGAACGGATTGACCCAGGCCCAGAGACCCGAAAAATCGGGACAACGCTGTGCGAACATTGCTGTCCACGTTGCTCTGGACCTGGCCCTGAACCATGACGATGGTGGCCGACAGGTCGACCCCAGTGGCGATGGCGTCTTTGGCAAGAAGATCCATGGTGATGTGCCGATAGGGTTCGATGGCGTTCTGGACGTTGCCAATCATCGAGTTCACTGTGTAGGTGACGGTGAAGTTCTCATCGTACTGGTAGTCAACCAAGACTGTCATCCCCACCTCGATACGGGAACCGGCGGTGAGATACAAAGCCGTGGGGGTCTCTCCCACCTCGCTGATGATCGAGAAGTCCTTGGCCCCAGACGGGTGGTAAGGCCCATAGTACTCAATCGTCCTGGTGGTGTCCCAAACCCGAATTGTGATGGGGTTGACCCCCAGATTGTTGAGGTACTCTTTCCGGTCCAGGAAAGTATGAACCTCGCCATCCGGATAGGGGGTCGACTGCGGGATGGACGACGGCACGGGGGCTTCAGACGTGACCTGGAGGTAACTGCCAGCCTCCTGGGACCGACCCTTCTCGAGGGGAGGGCTCCCAGGGAACAGGTGGTAGTTACCTGACTGGATGGTTCCGGTCACCCTGCCGACTAGAGATAGGATGGAGTCTGCTGGCTGCCTAATGAACTTGTGCTTGTTGCTGGTTCGGAAACGGTAGGTTCCAATGAACCTGTCAGTGATGTTGATTCCCAAGGGGGTGTTGTACACACTGGACAGTACGATGGTATCGGGCCTCTCAATCACTACACCTGTCAGATTGAAAACCTTGCCGGTGTCCTGGTCCTTGAACACGATCCCCCACGCCGAGTTCTCGATCATCTCGATAATGGGATTGTCGCTGGTTACATCTGGGTTGATGACCCGGAACCTGAGGTCCGACAGTGGGCCAACCGGTTCGAACTGACCGTCCTGGACAATCTCGAACGAGAAGGCGAAGTTATCGGTCATGGTGGCGGTGGAATTCCCGCGCAGCCAGACATCCACTTTGCCGCCAGTGTGCCGCCCGGTGTTGTCAATGTCCCGCATCATCAGTTCATGGCCACCGTAGATAACGGCCACCTCTTGCACCCCGGCCACGTCCACAGCTCGCTGGTAGATACCGTTGAGGGTGCCGGAATCGACGGAAGCCAATGCCCGGTCGCACCGTGCTGCCAGTTCCCGGTTGCTTTCGGTGTTCCGACCGCCGTAGAGACTAGACTCGTTGATGACCTGGAGGCCGGACGCCCCGCCCCTGATGGATCTAATCTGACCCGGAGCCAGATTCCCAGCTGCTCCCGGCTGATCAGCCTGAACGAACACGTTGCAGGACCACCTCCCCGTCGACGGGTTGTAGGACGACCCGGCCCCCGTCGAAGTGATCTGGCCCGCTGATGTGGTCCGAACAGTGACACCCCCACCTGTCATCTGGGTGCCGATGGGGATGAAAATCGAAGTGGTAGGCCGCTGGGTCACGTACACAGTGACCTCACCTCGAGAGCGGCTTCCCGGCCTTCGTTGAATGCCTCGTGAAGATGCAAGGCGGTCGAAAGCGTTGTCGATGACATTCTGCACATCCAAATCGGACTGGAGAAAGAACGCCGCTTTGATGGCTTGCTTGTACGGAGACTGAGACACCGGCAGCGAACTACCAGTGAAACCCGGATCATCAATAGCAAGAAGGGTGGAGAAGGCCTGACAGCTCTGGATAAACCCGATGATGAACCGGATCCGTTCCGCTTCCGTAGAGAAGGGATCGATGAAAGTATCCCGAAGCACAGACCCGGGTTTCACGTCAACTTCCGGGTGCGTCCGGAAAATGGATGAGGTGGTGCTTTGGACGATCTGCTGCCTGGACACGGTAGGCAGGGTTGCGATCACGGGGGTCACGACCAGAGGGGATGCCGCTACCTCGGGCGAGTATGAGGACTCATACTCTTTCCCGTTGATGTAATAGATCGCCGTCACGACGTAGTAGATCGGGTCCGAGTCATCAAGAACCATGAACTCAGAATCCGGGATGGCCGGATTCTGTGTGGAGGTCAGGGTGGAACGCCTATCATGGATGAATGAGAAAACCTTCAGGGATTCAACAGATTCGACGTTCATCGTGGTCCGGATTCGGCTAACAGTGTCCGGAACCGTGATCACCTGATGGAAGTCTGTCTTGATGACGTTTCCGACACTGATCACGCTGTTCGCGTCTAGTTTGTTCCCCGAAGGTCGACTTGTCTCAATCCCCAGGACCTGGAAATAGGTGGGGTCCGCAACTGGGCTTCCATCCGGCTTGAGGGCCAGGACAGCATCCGCTGTCATCGTTCCAATGGGCACGGTGGCTTCGTCCGGTTCTCCCGTGACGACGACAGCAGGATTGATGCGTTTGTAGCCCTTCAGGCCGCCGCCCGGGGATGATGATCCGTAGAAGTTGTAGCCTGTAACAGTCGGGTCAGACAGACCACGAACCGAGATCTTCACCATGCGGTCCATCCGCTCGACAGAGACATCTGTTGGGGGGAGGACACTGGACCGCACGTCTCTCTCGAGGGACAGAGTAATGTCAACGATGGCCGGAGCCGTGGCATCCCCGTTGGTCAGAACGGACCTAACCTGGATGCGGTTGGCACCAGGGAGTAGGGCCAAACCGTTCGGATGGGCAGACGGGTTGGGAATGATGAAAGTGTTCCCCTCGAATGCCACCATGTCCGCGTCGGAAACAAAGTCTTCACTGCGGATGGCCACCTGCATATCGGCGGTGTCTGGATCACACCTGCCAGATAAGAACTGCAGGGGGATATCCGTGGAGTAGCTGTATACCGTCCGGTATTGACCGTCCGGGCCGAGAAACCGCGGAGATACCGCCATGGTCTTTGCCCTCTATCAGGGAATCCTGATCCTATCCACCCCGAATCCTGCAACCTGGGAACCGAGCATCAGGCCATTCGACCCCATGAGGGCCACCACACCCGGAACCGTGAAAATAGTTGTCAGGTTCACGGGTTCGCCGGACGCATTCTGAACCACCGTCTCAATCAGGAATGTCGTCGGATCCTGCTGGTGGCGTTTCACGTTCACCGCGAGGACCGCGTAGAGTCTCTCTTTGTAGGATACCGACTGATATTTGGCTTGGGACTCCTGGAGGCTCTGGAACTTGGCCAGCGCTTGCCGCACATCCTCGCTGATGATGGCGGCGACCCCAGCCAGGGCTTTCGTCCCAATCCTGGACCTCAGTTGGGTTCCGTACCACGGCTGGTACGGGTTGCTCCCCCGATCAGTCAGGATGATCTTCAAGGCAGCCTGATACAGCAGGTTCTCATCCTGGATCATCAGAGCTTGCCCTTGGGAGTCGAACCGGATGTCGTTCTCGATGTATCCGGCTTTGCACCGAAGGCAGCGGTTGGCTGGGACCGTGTAGGACACCTTGAATACCGGATTGGACTTCACGGGCATTCCGAACTTGGGGTAACGACTGACCGAAGCCGCGTCAACTTTGTTCTCAATCGGCCTATCGTACACCCCCCACGGTGGAAAAATCATGGCCCCCACGGCTTTCTGCTGGATCGTGGGGGGAAACCCGAGGGCGGTTGCGGCAGTCCCCCCTACCCGCACAAAAGCATCCGGACCTACCGCCTGGGTATCGGTGAAAGTCAGGTGCCCTCTATCGGACCCGACAAGGACCATTGAATTCCCGTTGTGGAGGGTCTGGTCTGCCAAACCGAGAGTCAGGGCTTTCACCACTTCGCTTGAGGTCAGCCTCTTGGTTCCGGTCACGCCGAACGTGTAAGTATCCGTGCCCTTCGAGGTAGCCACGATAAGAGTATCTTCCCCTTCGGTGAGATCGAATGGGCCGGACACTGACCCGAACAATTCAGCGGGAGAGAACAGACCTCCTTGCGGAAGAATCAACTCGTCGTTGGCGGTGATGCGGATTGTCCCTACCCCGCCAATTGGCTGGCGGAGGTAGAGGGAACGGCGGTCCGCGTCCAGCGCCACGACCTCTTCCAAGGTCATGTGCGGGCAAGACCACGTAAGCTGAAAATCCTGAGACACTCTAACCCTCCACAGGGGGTTATCTATCGAAGGAACACCGGATCAGCACCCCAACGCATCTCGGGTAGACTCGGATGGAACATCCGGGAACGTGAACCCCAGAAAGTCGAAAGTGGCGCTTGTGTCCCCGAACGACAGCACGGTGCCGTCATCTGTCGTGTTATAAAGAATCTCCATCATATCCTGGATCAGAACCTGAATCTGGAGTCCGGGGTTGAACCTGTCGGGGTCGAGGTCCTGCACACTGTCCGTGGATCCGCTTCCCAGGGCCTGGACGAGGATCTCATCCCGCTCTTTCTCCAGCTGCTCGCGCAGGTCGCACAGCTTGATGATCCGCCACTCTAGGCGCTGCATCTCCTTGATGTCCTGGTTGGCCCACGACCGGATCTGGTGCATCGTCTTGACGATGGCATTGAACTCAGTGGTGTCCCCTCTCTGCCGAGTTTTGTAATAGCGGTCGGTCCTCAGTGCCCCGCCGGGATTTGCCTCGAATCCAGTGCTCGCTCCTTCCTCATTCTCGGCCCGGGACTGCTCGGGATTGTTGGGGTCCATCTTGGTCGGGAGGGGCTCGTTGTACATGGCAGAGATGGGGGCCACCACGCCACCCGCAGGGTAGGTCTCCTTGATCTTGATCTCACCTTCGCTATTAGCTGGGCTGATTATCTCGGTTCCTTTGGGATGGGCGAAAGGCGAGATGTCCAGAGGGTTGCCACCCCGAGCAATGTAGGCTTGTACCAGTCTCCCCAAAGATGAATCCTTGGTGACCGAGATGCCAATCCTATTCTCGGACGCTAGGATGTTCCCGTCCTTTTCGTACTGCTGGTACCTCACTTTGATCTCACCGATCCTTGCCAACTCGGCATTGATGACAGCCAAACGTTTCGGCACCTCACGGCGGTTTCGGAGGATCCACGAGGAGAAGAGATGGAAGTAACCGACCGGCCATACACTCATCTTGTCGAACGTCATGGTCCACCTCCTACAGCACGTCCGGCTCCGGTGGCTCGACCGGCTGGGGTGGGTTGGCGATGATCACCGCCGGAGGGACCGGTCCGGCGATGCTATCCCCAGGAGCATCCGAGTCGGTGTCGAAAATTGCCATCAGGATGTCCCCGATCAGGCCGATGAGAGGGGCCGGGATCACTACACCGACACCTGCTCCGAACGCCAAGGGCGAGTCTGAGGGCTTGTTTTTGGCGGAAATGAAGTCTGCCAACATCCCATCCATGCCATTCGAGTACAGCATGAGGGCGGCGCATTTCGGGACAGTGAAAATGTTCTGCATGACGGACTGGATCAAGTCGTTGATCCGCCGGATGAACTGCTGCAACTCGATGATTCGACCCTCGAGGTACTCAATGTATTTTTTGATGGTATCAATGATAGACTGGATCGTGTTCTTGATGGATTCCAACCAGTTCTGGAGGGACCACATGAAGTCCTCAATACCGGTAATTGAGTCCATGAATCGGTAGGTGAGCCAAGCCCCATCCTGAGATGATCGCCGCTGGGCAGATGCCGCAACCCCAAGGGCGAACGCCGCCTCTGTCAGAATCTGCCCATTCTTGGCCGCAGCGAACAAACCCCGGCAGAAGACTACACCCCCC
>Ga0116176_10003279_pt1 | contig 12038 bp, 12 predicted proteins | sample AD_STIC08_MetaG_FD_89803 | JGI IMG/M metagenome (GOLD analysis project Ga0116176, IMG submission 89803) | Active sludge microbial communities of municipal wastewater-treating anaerobic digesters from USA - AD_STIC08_MetaG | ecosystem: Engineered > Bioreactor > Anaerobic > Digestate | place: USA... | reverse complement strand
GCTTTCGCGGCACCATGACCACCGCCTCAACGCTGGCCCGAGCGGCGTCGCTGATCGCCGTTGTCTCGTGCGGAGGGACTGCGCCGGTACCACCACCGGTGTCGACGGCTTCCGCCCCTGCGCAGGGCGCGGCCCCGGCGGCATCGGCCGACGCGGCGACGACGGTAACGCCAATGGCCGGGGTCCTCGGCCGCTTTGCCGCGCTCAACGTCATCGTCCTCCCCACGCAGTCGGTCGGGAGCGCCGATCTCCTGGGATGGCGTGCGTCGAGCGGTGGCGAACGCGTCCTGATCGCGGCGCTCGACGCTGGCATCGAGGCGGCACTCGGCGAGCGCGCGCTCACCACCTGGGTCTATTCCTCGGCGCTGCAGCGTGCGGCCAGGCGCAATCCGACCTACGTCACCGATCCGGCGGCGGTGCGGGCGCTCGGGCCGGTTAGGGCGGTGATGCGCAAGCCGGACGACTCGTTCGCCGAGCCCTTCGCCTCACAGTTGCGGTCGTTGGCCGGGGTGAGCGATGGCCGCTACGCCCTGATTCCGCTCGAGTTGCGCCTCGAGCCGATACTGAATGGGACCTCCGGGCGTGCCGTGCTCCAGGTGGCGATGGTGGATGCCCGCGCGTCGCGGGTGGTGTGGGTCGGCGAGGTGGCGGGCGATCCGCACGCCGCGTACGGCCCCGCGGTCCTGGCGTCCCTCGCGCGTCGCGTTGCCGATCTCGTCGTCCCCCGCTCACCGACCTCGCAACCATGACCATCCCCTGCACCCTGATCCCCGGCGACGGCATCGGTCCCGACATCACCGACGCCACCGTGCGCATCCTCGAAGCCGCTGGGGCCCCGTTCGCCTTCGATCGACAGTTGGCCGGGATGGCAGCGGTCCATGCGCACAACAACCCGATGCCCGACGCGACGCTCGAGTCGATCAAGCGCACGCGCCTGGCGCTCAAGGGGCCGCTCGAGACGCCGGTGGGGGAAGGGTTCCGCTCGGTCAACGTGGCGCTGCGCAAGACATTCGACCTGTATGCCAACGTCCGCCCGGCGCGTGTGATCCTCAAGGGCGGGCGCTTCGACAAGGTCGACATCGTGCTCGTGCGCGAGAACACCGAGGGGTTGTACGCGGGGCTCGAGCACTACATCAAGATCGGCGAGGACGAGAAGGCGGCAGCCGAGTCGATCGCGCTGATCACGCGCCTCGGTTCGGAGCGCGTGATTCGTTATGCCTTCGAGTACGCCATTGCCCACGGGCGCAAGAAGCTCACGCTCGTGCACAAGGCCAACATCCTCAAGTTCTCGCAGGGGCTGTTCCGTTCGGTGGGGCAGCAGGTCGCAAAGGAGTACGAGGGGCGCATCGCCTACGACGAGCGCATCGTCGACGCCTGCGCCATGCAGTTGGTGATCAAGCCCGAGCAGTTCGACGTGCTCGTGACGACCAACCTGTTCGGCGACATCCTCTCCGACCTCGTCTCGGGGCTGGTCGGGGGGCTCGGGCTTGCACCGGGGGCCAACATCGGCGCCGGTGCGGCGATCTTCGAGGCGGTGCACGGCACGGCCCCCGACATCGCCGGGCAGGGGATCGCCAACCCGTCGGCGCTGACCTTCGCCGCCTGCCTGATGCTCGAACACGTGGGACACGAGGCGCTGGGGCGGCGTATCCAGGAAGCGGTGGAACTCACGCTGCGCGAGGGAAAGACCGTCACGCGCGATCTGGGGGGGACTGCCGGCACGCGCCAGTTTGCCGACGCCGTCATCGCGCGGCTCAAGGCCTGACGACCCTTGTCGACCGTCCGCCTCTTTCACGTCTCCGACCTGCACTTCGGGCGTCCCGCGGTCCCCGCGCAGATCGACGCGATCGAGGCGCACATCCAGGCGGAGCGCTATGACATCGTGGCCATCTCGGGCGATGTGTCGCAGCGCTCGCGTGCGGGCGAGTTCCAGCGCGCCGCCGCCTTCATCCGCGATGCGCGCAAGGTGAGCCGGGTGCTCTGCGTCCCCGGCAATCACGATGTGGCATGGTGGGAGTCGCCGTTGCACCTGCGCGGGACCGACCGCCTGTACACGCGCTATCGCCAGTATGTCGACGCAGAACTCGAGCCGGTGCTGCGCGCTCCCGGCGTCACGGTGGTGGGGCTCAACACGTCGCAGGGGGTCAACCGGCGCACCCTCACCTGGAACATGCGCGACATCTCCATCATCGGCGACCTGCGCAAGTCGCAGATCGAGCGCGCGCGCCGTGAGTTCGAGGCGTCGCCGGCGGGGGATGCGCGCGTGATCGTGATGCACCACAACCCGGTGAAGGGCGAGCTGTCGCAGCGCCACGGCCTCAAGCACACCAAGCAGATCCTCGGGGCCTTCGCGCAGATCGGCACCGACCTCGTGCTGTGCGGGCACGATCACCAGGAAGCGATTCACTACGTGGAGCACACCCGCAAGGGGACGGTGATCTCGACCGCGGGCACGGTCTCCAACCGCTCGCGCGGCGGGCGCCCGTCCAGCGTGAACGTCATCACGATCACCGCCCGCGAGATCCACATCGTGACCCACATCTGGTCGTCGGACGACCAGGCCTTCACCCCCGGTCCCTCCAAGTGCTTCGCGCGCTCCTCGCACGACTCGGCCTAACGAGCGGCGGGGCCGAGCAGCTCGAGATGGAGCTGGGCGGCGCGGAGACGGGCGTCGCGCACGGGGGACGCGAGGGACCACCGGGGACGGGGGGCGGGCGCAACGCGCGTCGCGGCGCGCGACCGCCGGCGTCCCCCGTCGCACCGCCGCCCCCCACCGCAACCCCGCAGCGCCCGCCGGACGCCCCTCGCCCGGCGACACCCCGGCCGCCAGCGCATCCCCGTCCCACCCCCGCCGAGAGCGCCCTCCTCCTCCAGCGCCTCCGCGGTCACGGCCTGCTCGGGATCAGCGCGCTCCGCCTCACGCGCAACCGCAGCACCCTCGTCTCGTACCGCGGCGGGACGCTCCGCGTGCACGAAGGCTTCGCCCGCGCCCCCGAGGAGGTGCTGCGCGCCATCGCCGTGTTCGTCACCGCGCGCGGCACGGCGCGCGCCGCGGCGCGTCGCCTCATCGTCTCGCATCCGCTGGAGCGCGACGCCACCCCGCGCCCGCCGCGCCGCACCCCGCTGCACCCCGACGACCGCGTGATGGCCGAGCGCCTCCAGCGCGCGCATGCGCGACTCAACCTAGTCTGCTTCGGTGGCGCCCTGCGTGTCGTACACGTCACCGTCTCACGCCGCATGAAGTCGCGACTCGGGCACTACGCACCGGCACGATCGCACCCAGAGGGGGCCGAGATCGCCATCAGCCGGCGCCACATCAAGCGACATGGGTGGACGGAAGCGTTCGACACGCTGCTCCACGAGATGGTGCATCAATGGCAGGAGGAGAACGGTCACCCGATCGACCACGGCCCCCTCTTTCGCCAGAAGGCGCACGAGGTCGGAACGACGCCGCGCGCCAAGCGCACGTTGCGCTAGCCGCCGGCGCACCCCGCGGCGGTCGCATTACGAGCTGCCTGACTCGGCAGTATCTTCGCCCTCATGAAACTCCGCCCCTTCGCCGTCGCCGGCGCGCTCCTCGTGCTCGGCGGGGCGCTCTACATCGGATCCTCGGGCGCCGGCCCGCTCCCGCCGCTCGGCCCCTTCCTCGACCCGGTGCGCGGGGCCTGGGGGGCAGTGGCCTACGCCTCGCTTGCCGACAGCGCCGCCGGCGCACTGCCGGGGCTGGGCGCCGCGGTGGAGGTGCGGTACGACACGCGCGGCGTCCCGCACATCTTTGCCGCCAGCGAGGACGATGCAATCCGCGCGTTAGGCTACGTCGTGGCGCGCGACCGCCTCTTCCAGATGGAACTGCAGGCGCGCGCCGGGGCGGGGACGCTCACGGAACTCGTCGGCAAGGCGGCCCTGGCCGCCGACAGCGAGCCGCGTGCCCTCGGCATGCCGCGCGGGGCGGAGCAGAAGCTCGCCGCGATGGCGCCCGGGTCGCTGGGGCGCCGCCTGCTCGATGCCTACGCCGATGGCGTCAATGCCTACCTCGATCATGCCTCCCCGGCCGAGTGGCCGGTGGAGTACAAGCTGCTCGGCAGGCGCCCGACACGCTGGACGCCGCTCCACTCGCTCAACCTGTACGCGCGCATGGGGCACACGCTCGCCTACCTCGACGGCGAGCGCGACCGCCTCGCGGCGCGGGCGCTGGTGGGCGAGGCGGCGGCGCGGGCCCTCTTTCCCGAGCACACCCCCATCCAGGAACCGATCCAGCCTAACGGCGCCGGGATGTCGCGCATCGACCCGCTGCGCATCCCCGCGCCGGGCGCCGTTGACTCGGTGGCGATGGCGCTGCTCGATCATCTGCCGTCGAGCATGCGGTTGCGCGATGACGCAGAGGTCTCGCGCCTCTTCGCCTCCAACAACTGGGCGGTCGCGCCGTCGCGCAGTCGCAGCGCGCACGCCTTGCTCGCCGGCGACCCGCACCTTGGGCTCACCCTCCCGAGCATCTGGTACGAGGCGCACCTGGTCGTCCCCGGAAAGCTCGACGTCTACGGCGTGACGATCCCCGGTTCGCCCGGCATCGTCATCGGCTTCACGCGCGACGTCGCCTGGTCGCTGACCAACACGGGGGCCGACGTCCTCGACTTCTATCGCGAGACGGTCGACGACCAGGTGCACCCGACCAAGTACCTCGTCGACGACACCTGGAAGGAGCTCGAACGGCGCGAAGAGCTCTATCGCGACAAGTCCGGGAGCGTGCTGCGCGTCGACACCGTGCGCTTCACGCATCGCGGCCCGCTCCAGCGGCTCAACAAGGAGTGGGTGTCGATGCGCTGGACGGTCAATGAGCCCAGCGACCTCGTCTCGGCGTTCTACCACGCGTCACACGCCACGACGGCCGCCGACTTCCTCGATGTCTTTGCGCGCGACTACTTCGCGCCGGCGCAGAACGTGATCGTCGCCGATCGGGGCGGGACCATCGCGATCCGCTCCACCGGGCACTATCCGTTGCGCCCGGCGGGGAGCGACGGGCTCTCGATCCTCGATGGCTCGACGTCGGCCAGCGACTGGACCGGCTACTGGCCCGTGTCGCAGTATCCGCAGGCGATGAACCCGCCGCAGGGCTTCCTCGCCTCGGCCAACCAGGAACCGATCGACCCGCAGCAGGCGCCGGCCTACCTCGGCTACGACGCGGCCTACGAGCCGTGGCGCGCGTTGCAGATCAACCGCCTGCTGCGGGCCAACGACAAGGTCACGCTCGACGACATGCGCCGGTTCCAGACCGATCCGGGGAGCGTGCGAGCCGACTGGTTCGTCCCCTACATGCGCAACGCTGCCGCCGCGGTGCTGGCGCGTGCCGCCGCGCCGCAGGACCTCGCCGTCGCCGATTCGATCCTCGGAGCATGGGACCGGCGCTACACCGTCGGGAACAACGGAGCGATCCTCTTCGAGACGGCGTTGACGCTCGTCGGGCGGCGTACGTGGGACGAACTGGTCCCCAAAGGCGACACCGTGCGCGTGGCGACGCCAAGTTCGGCGGTCCTGCTCGCCCTGATGGCCGACTCGGCCAGCGTCTGGTGGGACGACGGGGGCACCACGAACGCGGTGGAGGACCGGGACGCCATCGTCGCCGAGGCGCTCGCCGCGGCCTACGACACGCTGTTCAAGCGCCACGGCGCCCCCGCCAAGGGAGGGTGGGCGTGGGGGAAGTCGGCGTCGGCGCAGGTGAACCACCTGCTCGGGCTCCCCGGCTTCTCGGCGCGCGACCTCGCGGTGCAGGGGGGCGCGGGACGCTCAACCCCTCGGTGCAGAGCGGTGGTTTCGGCTCCAGCTGGCGCATGGTGGTCGAACTCGGTCCGCGCATCCGGGCGATGGGGACGTATCCGGGCGGGCAGAGCGGGAATCCTGCCTCGCCGCGCTACGCCGATCGCCTGCGCTTCTGGCGCGACGGCGACCTCGAGCTGCTCATCGTCCCCAGCGCGATCGATTCGCTGTCGCCCTCGCAGGTCTCGGCGCGATTGACTCTCACCCCGGGAGGGCGCTGAACATGGCCATCCTTCGCCTGTTGATGCTTGCGATCGGGATCGCGTTAGGCACCGTCCTCGGGGCCTGGTGGGTCGTCCCGGTGGTGGCCGCCGCGTACGGATTCGTGATGCACCGCACATCGCGCCCAGGCTTCACGGCGGCCGGCAGCGGGGCGCTGGCCTGGGGGGGGTACCTTGCCCTCGCCTCGGTAGGCGGCGCCCCGGTAGGGAGCTTTGCCGCCTCGCTGGCGACCTCGATGCAGCTCCCCGGGTGGGCGCCATTGGTCGCCACCCTCGCGTTTCCAGCCCTGCTCGCCGGAACGAGCGCCTACCTCGGCGCGCGGGTCGGAGGGCGCTATCTTACTCCCGCATGACGACTGACTTCTTCAACATCGACAGCGCGCTCTCCGAAGACGAGCGTGCGGTGCGTGATAGCGTGCGTCGCTTCGTCGACGAGCGCGTCCTCCCGATCATCGGGCAGTGCTACGTGGACGGGCGTTTCCCGCGCGAGCTCATCCCCGAGATGGCCGAACTGGGCGTCCTGGGCGCCAACCTCCCCGAGGAGTACGGCTGCGCGGGGCTCAACAACGTGGCGTATGGGCTCATCATGCAGGAGCTCGAACGGGGCGATTCCGGCATCCGTTCGTTTGCCTCGGTGCAGGGCGCCCTGGTCATGTACCCGATTTACGCCTTCGGCAGCGAGGAGCATAAGCGCCACTGGCTCCCCAAGCTCGCCAAGGGCGAGGCCATCGGCTGCTTCGGCCTCACGGAGCCCGACTACGGCTCCAACCCGTCGGGGATGATCACGATGGCCCACCAGCAGGCCGACGGCACGTGGCTGCTGAACGGCGGCAAGATGTGGATCACCAACGGCTCGCAGGCGCACGTGGCCGTGGTGTGGGCCAAGACCAACGGCGACAAGGAGGCCTCGTCGATCCGTGGCTTCGTCGTCCCCACGGACAGCAAGGGGTTCAAGGCGAAGGACCAGAAGGGGAAGCTCTCGCTGCGCGCGTCGGACACGAGCGAGCTCACCTTCGACAACGTGCACCTGCCGGCCGACGCGCTGATGCCCAAGTCGGGGGGGCTCAAGTCGCCGCTGATGTGCCTCACGCAGGCGCGCTACGGGATCTCGTGGGGGGCGCTGGGCGCCGCGATGGCGTGCTACGAAGAGGCACTCTCGTACGCGAAGACGCGCATCATGTTCGACAAGCCGATCGGCGGCTTCCAGCTGCAGCAGGAGCGCCTGGCGGACATGATCACCGAGATCGTCAAGGCGCAGCTGGTCTCGTTGCACCTCGGACGCCTCAAGGATGCCGGGACCTTCACGCCGCAGCAGGTCTCGCTCGCCAAGCGCAACAACGTCAACATCGCGACCAACATCGCGCGTGAGGCGCGCCGCCTCCTCGGCGCCAACGGGATCCTCGCCGAGTACTCGGCGATGCGCCACATGGCCAACCTGGAGAGCGTGTACACGTACGAGGGGACGCACGACGTCCACTCGCTCATCCTCGGGCAGGCCGTGACCGGGCTGAATGCGTTCAACTGAGTTGCGTGGCGTGATCCAGCGCACGCGTCACCTCGGAGAGCCGGCTCGCCGGCTCTTCGTTGTTGTAGGGGCCTTGCTCGCGCTGGTCGTGGCGATGCCGCGGGGCGCGCAGGCGCAGGACGCGGGGGGCAACGGCCCCGCCCCCGAGAAGAAGGACGAGGCGGCGCGAAGCTCACCGCGTCATCCGTCGGCCGGGTGGCTGCCGCGCGTTCGGCTCGACAACGACGCGTACAACTTCTGGCTGCATCCCGGGCACCGCTCCGACGAGGAGTACACCAACGGTGTGGTGCTGGGGATGGAGACGCTCCGGGCCCCGGCGTGGGGCGGGGTGTTGGGCGGCGGCGCGCCGGCCTGCCTCAACTCACATCCCGACGATCGTGCCTGCCTGTCGACGCTGCTCTTCATCGGGCAGGACATGTACACCCCCAACCTCGATCGTCCGCCCTTCTCGTACATCGGCTGGGAGTTCGAACGCCCGTACGCGGCCTGGCTCTACGTCGGGGGCGAGGGGCGCCGTGTCTCGTCGCGGGCGCTGCGCACGTACGCGCTGTCGCTCGGCGTCACCGGGGCCCCCGCGTTAGGCAAGCTGGCCCAGGCCGTGGCCCACGAGATCAGCGCGCGCTACACCACCAAGGCAACGGGGTGGGAGACGCAGGTTGGCTTCGAGCCGGGGGTCCTGCTGGGGCTCCGCCAGACCGTGCTGGCCATGCGCTGGGCGCCGGGAGGGGTGGGGGTCCTCGACCTCGCGCCGTCGGTAGGCGGGACGCTCGGCAACATCCGTACGGCGGCCGACATGGGGGGCAAGCTCCGGCTCGGGATCAACCTGTCGCATCCGTGGGACCCGCGCGCCTGGCGCGCGCGCGCCGACTGGGAGTTCAACGTGAGCGCCGCCGGCCGGCGCGAGTACGTGGCGCACGACTTCTCGCTCGACGGCACGCTGCTGCGCACCCCCGACCGTCAGGTGACGCGCGTCCCCACCGTCAACGAGTACGAGTTCGGAACTGCGCTGCGGATCCGTCGGTTGACCGTCGGATGGCGCGCGATCACCCGGTCGAAGGAATACACCACGGGTCCGGCGCGCCACGCCTTCAGCCAGATGTACTCGGCCATCGAGTTTCGCCCGTAGGACCGTCCTGGGGGCGACGAAGGCCGCGCGGAGACTCTCCGCCCCATCCTTCGCCTCTCCAGCGCATGAGCGACGATCCGCATCCGCGAGTAGGCGATCGCGCCCCCGACTTCGCCCTCCCCGACCTTGACGGGCGCATCGTCTCCCTCGCCGAGGTGCGGCAGGGGCATCATGTCGTCATCCACTTCACACGCGAATTCACGTGAGCGTCGTGCCTCTGGCACGCCGCCCGGGTCGGGCGGGAGATGGCAACACTCACGCAACTCGGCGCCACGGCGCTGGTGATCGGTGGTGGTGGGGTGGGGACGGGGTTGGTGCGCTCCATGGCGCTCCCGTATCCCGCGTTGGTCGATCGCGACCGCTCGACGTACAAGGCATACGGCCTGGCGCGGGCGCTGTTCATCATCCAGGAGAGCGCGACCTTCCTGGTGGATCGTGACGGGATCGTGCGCCACGCCCTGCGGTCGGTGAACCCGCAAGGGTCGATGGATTGGGAGAGGTTGCGGCGCGATCTCGCTGCGCTTGCCGGCGCCGGCGATCCGCCGCCCCCCGACGCGCCGGCGACGCGTTAGGCGCGGGCCGCCGCGCGCGGGCGAGTGCGACGCGCGCGCATGGCTCGCGCTGCAGGCGCTTGCTCAGCCCTCGACCAGCCGTCGCGTCTCCCGATACCGCCCGCTCATCAGGCGCACGGCCCAGCGCGGAAGGAAGCGCAGCAGGAGGACGGCCGCTTGGTACTGCGCACCGGGGATCACGACCGTCGGCCCGCCGCGCTCCATGGCGGCGAGCGAGGCGGCGACCACCGCGTCGGCCTCCAGCCACATCCACCCGGGGATGCTGTGCATGGACATCGCGGCGCGCTCGTGGAACTCGGTGCGCGTGAAGCCCGGGCAGAGCGCCTGCACGTAGACGCCGCGTGGCGTCACCTCGGCGGCCAGCGATTCCATCGCCATGCGTTGGTAGCCCTTGGTGGCGCAGTAGTTCACGTTTCCGGGGCTCGTTAGGTACGAGGCCACCGACGCGACGGTGATGACGGCCCCGCGCCCGCGCGGGACCATCACCTTGATCGCGGCCTGGGTGAGGCGGTGGACCGCCAGGATGTGCAGCCGCACCATCGTATCCTGCGCCGCGCCGTCGCCCCGGGCGATCGACCCCTTGGTGCCAAAGCCGGCGTTGTTGACCAGGAGCCCGACCACGCGCCCCTCGGCGCCCTCGCCCTCGGCGATCCGGGCGATGACGGTATCGACCCCTGCGTCGGTCGACAGATCGGCGGCGATCGTCTCCACCGGGACGCCGTGCGCCCCCTGCAGCGCCTCGGCGGCGGCCGCCAGCCGCTCGCGGTCGCGGGCCACGAGGACGAGGGGGTGCCCGCGCGCCGCCAGGGCGCGGGCATACGCGGCCCCCAGCCCGGCGGTCGCGCCGGTGATGAGGACGGTCGGGCGGGTGGCGGCGGCGGGCGCCATCGGGGAAGCATCGTCACGCATGGGCGAAAGATGCGCGGGCGCCCGGGATTCCAAAGGGGCCGCTCACGCGTCCTCCACTCCCGCAGGGCAACCGCTAGATTTCCCCCCGCTTCCTTACACCTGGAGACTGAACGGTGAAGATCGCCGTTTGCATCAAGCGCGTCCCCGAGATGGACGTGAACTTCAAGATCGCCCCCTCCGGCAAGTCCGTGGACGAGACGGGGCTCAAGTGGGACATGTCCGACTTCGACGGCTACGCCGTCGAAGCGGCCTTGCAGCTCACGGAGAAGGATCCGGCCAGCGAGGTGCACGTCATCTCCCTCGGCTCCGACGTCGTGCAGGAGACGCTGCGCAAGGCGCTGAGCATGGGGGTCGCGAAGGCCGTCCAGCTCAAGTGCGACGCTGTCCCCTTCGACGCCTTCGCTGTGGGCAGCGCGCTGGCCGCCGAACTCTCGGCCGGCGGCTACGACCTCATCATGTTCGGCAAGATGTCGATCGACGGGGCCAATGGGGCCACGCAGTTCGTCGTCGCCGAGTTGCTGGGGCTCCCGCTCGTGCACGCCTGCAGCAAGCTGGAGATCAGCGGCGGCCAGGGGACGGCGCGCCGCGAGATCGAAGGGGGCGGCGAGCTGGTGAAGTTCTCCCTCCCGGCCATCGTCTCCATCGACGAAGGGATCGCGCGTCCGCGCTATCCGTCGCTCAAGGGGATCATGGCGGCCAAGAAGAAGCCGCTCGAGATCAAGCCGGCGCAGCTCGGCGAGGTGCGCCTGACGGTGGAAAAGATGGAACTCCCGCCCGCTCGCGCGGCCGGGCGCATCATCGGTGAGGGGGCCGCGGCGGTCCCCGAGCTCGTGAAGCTCCTCCAGACCGAAGCGAAGGTGCTCTGATGCCTAACGTCCTGGCATTCGCAGAAGCGCGTGGCGGTGAGCTGCGCAAGGTGGCGTTCGAGGCGGTGACCGCCGCGCGCCAGGTCGCCGACCAGGTCGGCGGCGAGGTCCATGCGATCCTCGTGGGGGCCCCCGGCATCGCGGCCAAGGCGGCGGCGCTCGCCGAGTACGGTGCGGACGTCGTGATCGTGAGCGAACACGCCGGCTTCACGCACTACTCGCCCGAAGCGACGGCGGCGCTGGTCGCCGATCGCGTGAAGGGGGGCGACTACCGAGCCGTCGTCTTCTCGGCGTCGCAGCAGGGGAAGGATCTCGCCCCGCGCACTGCCGCCAAGCTGCGGAGCGCGATTGCGACCGACGTGACGTCGTTTGCGGTGAGCGCCGACGCGGTGATCGTCACGCACCCCGGCTACACCGGAAAGGTGGTCCAGACGCTCAGGCTCATCGGCACGCCGGCCATCTTCTCGCTGCGCCCTGGGGCCATCACCCCTGCCGCCAAGGCCGGAGCCGGCCGCACCGAGGGCGCGACGCTCTCCGCCGACCCGTCGGCCGCGCGCGTCGTCATCACCGACACGGTCCTCGGCGACACCAAGAAGCTCGACCTCGGTGAGGCACCGATCATCATCAGTGGCGGCCGTGGGCTCAAGGCGGCCGAGCACTTCAAGCTGGTGGAAGATCTCGCGGCGGCCTTCGGCAATGCGGCGGTAGGGGCTACCCGCGCCGTCACCGACGAAGGGTGGCGCCCGCACAGCGACCAGATCGGCCAGACGGGGCGACTCGTCTCGCCCGATCTCTACGTCGCGGTCGGCATCTCCGGCGCCATCCAGCACCTGGCGGGGATGCGAACCTCCAAGTGCATCGTGGCGATCAACAAGGACAAGGAGGCCCCCATCTTCAAGGTGGCCGACTACGGGATCGTGGGCGATGTCTTCGACGTGGTGCCGGCGCTGACGGCGGCGGTGCAGCAGGCCAAGCAGTCGTCGAACTGATCATGCTGTAGCCGCGGCG
>Ga0116176_10003278_pt1 | contig 12039 bp, 9 predicted proteins | sample AD_STIC08_MetaG_FD_89803 | JGI IMG/M metagenome (GOLD analysis project Ga0116176, IMG submission 89803) | Active sludge microbial communities of municipal wastewater-treating anaerobic digesters from USA - AD_STIC08_MetaG | ecosystem: Engineered > Bioreactor > Anaerobic > Digestate | place: USA... | reverse complement strand
TGTTCGGCATACCGATTTTCAAGATTGGCGAATGGTTGCTCGCTATTGCCGCAGCACTCACACTCTGGTCGGGTTTTGATTATATGCGTGCTGCATGGCCGACAATGCGCAAGGGCTGAAAGCCTTGATTGACGGGCTCTTGCGATAATTTTTCAAAAAAGGTGTTGACACAAAAGCGCAAATCCATAAGAATATGCGTTCTCCGCGGGAATAGCTCAGTTGGTAGAGCACGACCTTGCCAAGGTCGGGGTCGAGAGTTCGAGTCTCTTTTCCCGCTCCAGTTTCAAAAACCTCGGTTCGCCGGGGTTTTGTTTTTTCAGAGTCTGGTTTTTATTTACCAATAAATATTGGTTAGGTTAAACTAAAGTCTGATGTTTCACCCTTGGCCGGGTGGCAGAGTGGTCATGTAGCGGCCTGCAAAGCCGCGTACGCCGGTTCGATTCCGACCTCGGCCTCCAATTTAGCCCCGTCAGGGGCTTTTTTGTGAACAAATGAAACAAAAGCCGCGATAAAACGTCTTTATTCAACGTGTTTATTGCTGCAATATGCATACGCTGCCTGAGTGGCGAAATGGTATACGCAAGGGACTTAAAATCCCTCGAACGCAAGTTCATGCGGGTTCGAGTCCCGCCTCAGGCACCATTTTTTGCGGGGCGCAGCATGTGCTAGCGCCCTATATTTTTTGCACCTCGTTATGCTGTCGGCCTGGACAGGGAGAAGAACGATGCTGCCATCCCGTTATTGGTTATATGCATTTTGTCTTTTGGGTGCGGCAACGTCTGTCATGCTGCTTTTGATTGCACCATCGCACGACTGGCTTTATTTTTTATTGCTGGTTTTTTCCAGCCTCGCTGCCATCGGTACGCTGGATTTGCTGCAAACGCGGCAGGCAGTACGACGTAACTACCCGATTCTTGCCCATTTCCGTTATGCGTTGGAATCCATCGGGCCCGAAATTCGCCAATACTTTATCGAGGCCGATACCGAGGAAAACCCGTATTCACGGCAACAACGCGCCATTATTTATCAGCGTTCGAAAAACGTCATGGACAAGCGTCCATTCGGCACGCAGATGGATGTTTATGCCGATGATTACGAATGGATTAACCACTCCATGCTGCCGGCGAAAATAGATTCGCATGATTTTCGGATCATGATCGGACCAGACCGTGCAAAACCCTATTCCGCCAGTGTGTTCAATATATCCGCGATGAGTTTTGGTGCTTTGTCGGCCAATGCCATTCGTGCCTTGAATGAGGGTGCAAAACGCGGCGGTTTCTATCACGACACCGGCGAAGGTTCCATTTCGCAATATCATCGTGAACGCGGTGGTGATCTGGTTTGGGAAATCGGCTCCGGTTACTTCGGTTGCCGTAACGGCGCCGGTAATTTCAGTGAAGAAAATTTCATCAGGAATGCTGCTTCTGATCAGGTCAAGATGATCGAAGTGAAACTCTCGCAAGGCGCCAAACCCGGGCATGGCGGCGTGTTGCCCGCAGCCAAAGTATCAGCAGAAATTGCCGCCGCGCGTGGCGTGCCGATGGGTGAAGATTGCGTTTCGCCGGCACAGCATTCGGCATTTTCAACGCCGAAAGAACTGCTGCAATTTATCGACCGCCTGAGAAATCTGTCCGGTGGCAAGCCGGTGGGATTTAAATTCGCCGTTGGCCATCCCTGGGAGTGGTTCGGTATCGCCAAAGCGATGCATGAAACGAATATTCTTCCCGATTTCATTGTTGTCGACGGCGGCGAGGGTGGTACCGGTGCAGCACCTCTGGAATTCACCGACCATGTCGGTGCACCTTTGCGTGAGGCTTTGCTGCTGGTGCATAACACTCTGGTGGGGTTGAATCTACGGCAGCATATTCGTATTGGTGCGGCGGGCAAGATCGTCACGGCTTTCGATATCACCCGCACCCTTGCACTCGGTGCCGATTGGTGCAACGCCGCCCGCGGTTATATGTTTGCCCTGGGCTGCATTCAATCGCAAAGTTGCCATACTGATCGCTGTCCAACAGGTGTGGCCACGCAAGATCCCTCACGCCAGAAGGCACTGGTGCCGGAAGACAAGGCAACACGCGTATTTCATTTTCACGAAAATACCTTGAAGGCGCTGAAAGAATTGGTGGCTGCCGCGGGTTTGCAGCATCCCGATGAAATCGGTCCCGAGCACATTATTCGTCGCGTTTCTTCCACTGAAGTACGTGCCTTGGCCGTATTGCACAAGTTCCTGAAACAGGGTGATTTGCTTGGTGACGAATTACCCAATCATCCGGCGTTTCAGACCTTCTGGCATGAAGCCAGCAGTGATGCCTTCCGGCCGCCCGCGAAAGTCCGTGCTTTGCGAGGCAGTAAACTAGAATAAGACCGATTTTTATTGACCGAACAGGTACTTAAACGTAAAATTCCCAGCCTCACCGGGCGGTTAGCTCAGCGGTAGAGCACTGCTTTCACACGGCAGGGGTCACAGGTTCAAACCCTGTACCGCCCACCAGATCAAGAAAAAGCCACCTTCGGGTGGCTTTTTTTGTTTGGATCACGCTATGCAAAATCAAATTTGCTTGCCAAATGATTTTGGCGGTGCGGAATTGTCTGCTTCAATCGTCACCCAGGTATTGAACTCGCCATCTACCTGGATACCGGCCCGTTTCTGCGGTGCAAAGCGCCATGAACCGAGCGTGGCCAGCAAAACTTTGGAGATTTCCGTAGGAGCATTGGCAGACGGATCGATTTTCGGTTTTGAGCAGCGGCCATTCCTGTTGATCGTGCAGGTAACGAAAATTCTACCGGACCATTCCCCTTTTACCCTGATAAGCGGCTCGATTTGCTGTTCGCTGCGAAGCGGGCGAGGCATCAGTTCCCTGCTCAGGATTTTTGCCCTCGACATATTCGGATCGATTTCTACTGTCACTCGCAAACCGCTTTCAAGCTGCTTGTTGGCTTCGGAATTTTCAGGGGTTGTCAAAGTACTGGTAGTGATTGAATTGGACAAAAAGCCAACAAAAGGTGCAGGCAGAGTCTCTTTTTCCGGGAATACAATTTGCAATAATTGCGAGCTTTCATCAAAACCGACATCTGCCCAAACAATCAATTTGTAGGGAGATTTAGTCGCAGCAGCCTCTTGCGAGATGGCGGTAGCAGATATAAGCGATGCTGCGAGGGTGAGGTAAATGCAAAGTTTTTTCATGTTGATTATGAATTATCCGGTTTTCGCCGATTCTAACGCAAAACAATGCGTCATCGATCAGAATGCCGGTCCTGAATTTCACGTACGATAGGCACGCTCCAATCCGGAACGGCATAGTCGACAGGACTGAAATGCGCAGCCTGATGATCATTTTTCTTTTCATGCTAACGATAAATCCGGCGTACGCCGTGACGTCTACCCTGAACGGGGTATGGCGGGGAAAACTCGGGGATAAGGATATCGTTGCCTGCTTCAATGGCGAACAAAGCGGCAACTATTACTACATACGCCATAAGCAGGCGATTCGCTTAAGCCGTGAAGAAAAAAGTAATGTCTGGATGGAAGAGGCTAACACCGGAAGCTGGAAACTGGATCTTCCAGCAGCAAAAAAGCTGCAGGGTGTTTGGCAGGCACCGCAAAATGGAAAATCACTCGTTATAACTCTAGGCTCGCCGAGCAATGAAAAAGACGATCAGCCTTGCGCAAGTAATGAATACAATCAGACACTGGAAGTTTTTCCAAAACTGAAAATAGGAAATATCGAAAATTTCAATGGCAGGAAATACCGGAAACTTCGAATCGCCGATGTTGAAACCATCGAGCTGATGTCATCCGAAACTGCTGTCGGAAAAGTAAATCAGAAGCTGCGCGATGTCTTGCCAAAATCGAAAGCGGACCTCGACGAATATTTCGTGAAGCGTCGCGAGTTCCTCGGCAACATCGGCTATGCAGCTGAAGATGAAACATTTGCACAACCCTATTACTGGTCCGATGACTGGATCACCGTGCACTACTATCGTTGGGCTGCAGGTTTTGGTGCTCGTGGTATCAGTCTGAACTACCGTACCTGGAATATGAAAACCGGTGGAGAAGTGGATTTGTGGAAATGGTTTGGTGCCCGGTCTTATTCCTACAGTGACATGTCCCCGTTACCAGATCAGCTGAAAAAACGCCTGATCAAGGATGCGGAAATAGAAGCGGAATGCAGGCACGAGTACTACGGCGAAGGCGAATACCACGTAACGCTCGAATCCACCGGCATGAAGTTTTGGGAAAATGCATTTGGTGACGGATGCGAAAAGGAATTCATCATTCCTTACAAAGATCTCGGGCCCTTCTTGACGCCTGAAGGCAAGATTGCGATTCGAACTTTTCTCAGACCCTAGCCTCAGGGCAGCTCTTCATATCTAGGTATGCCGGTCACGTAATCCAGCAAGCGCTTGCTGATTTTCAGCAATAATCCATTGCTCTTTTTCAGCTGCTGGAAATCCAGTTCGGAAAATTCCTTGTTCTGGATTTGCTTTTGCGTCAGCCGGTTCAGTATTCGAAGCACACGCTCGAGATTTTCCTGCTCGATGATGTTGTGCTGAAGGTTTTTCGACTTCAGCGGAACCACGTTGGCATGCAGGCGATAGCCGCGCTTGGGAATGGTGGTGATGTATCTGGAGCCGTGTTCCTTTTCGCCGAGAGCCTTTCTCAGGATGGCGATATTCTTGTAGACCACGCCATCGCCCAGAGTCGTCTCTGGCCAGCACTGCATCAGTAATTGTTCGGAGCTCACGACACGATCCGAGTGCTGCGATAGATGGCATAGCACATCCATCGCTTTCGGTTCGAGATGAATGCGGGTGTCGCCGCGCAGAATGATATTTTCCGGAGGCGCCACGATCCAGTCGTCGATCAGGAAATGTTGTGCTTTCGACGATTTCACGATTCCTGCTTATCCTTGCTTGCATACGCAAACGATTGAACGGGCGACCATGACATGGCGCTCCATGATTCTAACGCGACCGGGACGGGTTTTAGGCCACTTGCGCCCTATTGAGCCCGAAAACCTGCCCTCGTGACAAGCCCTCATCGCCTGATTTGGCTCGATATGTCGATATTGCAGCAAGTCAGGAAACCGTAAGGACAAAGCCCGCCCGGTGGAATAGGGTGTCGGTGCAGTGCGACGAGTCGTCTTTTTTCAGAGGGGTGCTTATTGGGGATAAGTACTGAAACATGGCTGCCGTATTCGTGTTCTGTGGCGAGCCAGCCGGAAATCCCAATCCTCGTTTGCGATGGCTGGCTTGCCTTCGGTTCCCGATGGTTAGAGGTTTTGGTACTTGCTTTTGAAAGTGGCCAGAGATGATCGAGCTGCAGCGTCAATCATGGTTGGTTTTGCCGTTTAGTCCGGTGCAATTCGGCTGCCAGGGGTGGTAGAGAAATAGCCGTTTTGCTTGTCATCAAATGAAAAGGGGCATGAAATGAAAAAGACTTTATTTGCATCTGCCGGCATCATCGCGACTGCCGCATTGATTTCACTGATACAGCCTGCGTCTTCCGTGCATGCGGCGGGCGCGCAAGTTGCCGCCGCCGGCCCGAACAAGTTCTGCACGGTGCCAACGACGAGGGCAGGCACTCCCGAGCAAACTGCCTGGCAAATATTCACCGCCGTCAATTGCACGAACAACGGCCAATTCGCCTGGGAAAACTGGACCGAGCAAACCTGCTTGCTGAAACCTTCCACGCCAGGTTGCGGCAATACTGCCGGCGCCGCCAAGAAACGCTTCCTGCATGCCAGCCGCCTTCATCTGAAAGCAACCCAGGACGGCCTGCAAGGCCTGTCGAATGATTGCAGTCCCATGATTACGCCAGCCTCGTTCAGCGGCCAAAACCCTCCTGATCCGTCACTGAAACCCTTCGTGCCGAAGAACCTGAGCTCAAGCGCGGTATTTTGCGAAGAAGTCTTCGTCAACAATGCAGAAGCGGCTTTTATCAAATCACCACCGGGTGCTGCTGCCGGAGTAAACCTGCAAACACTGACGGGTCAAGCTGCCTACATCAAGGCGAAGGGTACGCTGACGTTCCCAACCTCTGCCGTGGAATTGAAGATCGATTGGTTGCCGGCAACATCGGTCACCGGTACCGCCAGCTTTAACTGCACCAATAACAAACCGAAAGGCGTTTTCGTGGATGTTATCGACGGCAAATGCTATGCCCTGGTCGGTATGCATATTTCCTCGAAGCTTTATCCGAACTGGCTGTGGGCGACTTTCGAGCCGCAAAATTCCATCACCAACCCCAATCGCTGCAACCCGAATCTGTATTCAAGCTGCAATGATGCTTGGGGTTCCAATCCTGCCGTCAGTACCGGCAAAGCCACGGCTGCGACCAAAAACCTGACCAATTTGATGGATCAAGCCGGTCTGCCGGTAGAGTTCCGCAACTACCGTTTGGTGGGCATTCAAACCACTTACAGCGACCCCAACAAAACCATGAAGCTGGGAAATTCATTCGTTGAATACAATGCTTCGGTGCCCGCACAACAAGCTTCGTGCGTCAGTTGCCATTCCTACGCCATGATGAATACCGCAACGAATCCGCCCTCCGAAAATCCAAATTTCGGTGCCTTCCCCGGCACGCCGCCGATCGGCAATCCCGGCAAACCACCGGCAGGCAATTGGATCAAACAGGATTTCTCCTGGCTGCTGGGCATCATGCCGGCAAAGTAATTTCCACGTTTTCCGTTTTCTCACCTGGCCCGGGTCTGATGTTTTTGACCCGGGTATTTTTTTGTAATTTTTTCGCTTTGAGCCATTTATCGCGCTCATTCGGTAGTGTCGGAAATACGGGATGTCGTAAACTTTGCCGCATTCATTCAAGCAGGGTACCTACATGCAATATCACTATCGTCGCGGCGAACAGCAAGTCGGTCCATTGTCACTGGATGCGGTCATCGCAGCAGCGCGTTCCGGCGGTATCGGTCCGGATGATCTCGTCTGGGCCGAAGGATGGAACACATGGCGGGCGGCTCACACTGTTCCCGGCCTGTTTCCGAGCATCCCGCGAGTTCCAGCAAGATCCTTGGGCGAGGATGCCAATATGCGCATGTTGCTGCCGGTCGGACGATCTTTCTGGGCGATAGCTGCCGGTTATTTGGGTCTGCTTTCCATTTTATTGGTATTTGCGCCTTTCGCTTTGATCACCGGCATTCTGGCGATTCTCGACATCAGGAAAAATCCCGAAAAACACGGTATGGGGCGAGCCATATTCGGCGTCGCCATGGGAACGTTTTTCAGTCTGCTTTTGCTATTCACGCTTTTGAACAGACATTGATTGTCACGAAAAATCGATTGCATTTTTTGAGGGAAACTCTTCCGGCATAATCTAGCCGCAAGATGTGTATCCCTTGGAAAAAGACCAATCGAAATTCCAGAGCTTATTTGCTCGGTTCTGTATTTCCTGTCGCATGCCAAAGCAAATCGGATAACTCATGCGCTTCCTTGCGATCCTGGTCGTTTCTCAATGCAATGGACAGTTCGCCGCCATTGGTTAACAGACGCAGCATGGTTTCCATTCCCTGGTTGTTCCGGGCAATTGGAAATACACAGACAATATTACGTAACAACAATGTGTGGCCTGCTACCGCGTGAGCAATGGTCATGATGTTCCCCTGTAGGAAATGACAGGCTGGGCCCGATTTCAGCTTACGTCAAGCAATTATTGATTGTCGTCCGCAAGCGGTTCTCCTGCACCGTGAGAGGCCGCTTGCGGGCGATGATTACAATTCAGATAAATGTACCAACAACCCATGCAGGCTCTTCATATCCTGCGAATTATGTTGAATCACCCGTCGAAAATCTCTCGCCGATTCGCCGCGTAAATAATCCCGCCACGCTCGTGGCGCTTCTGATCCCGGCAAATCATCTTCGCGAACTACGCCTAACGCATTTCTTTCGATAGTCGAGAGTTTGCAGTTTTCCCATACACCTCGATAGAACCGGCGGGTAGGGAAGAGCAAATCCAGATGCCGCAACCCGGTAATTGGATCGGGCAATCGCGCAAGTCGATACCGCGTTTTCAATAATGGCGAGTCATAACAGCGGCCGTTGTAACTCACGAGCACGGTTTCCGGCTGTAGCCAGGTGGCGAATTCTTTGAGCATCGCAAGCTCGCCACCCATCGTGGTCAAATACAATTGCCGCACGCGCAGTTGCCCGTTCAACCAATCGGCCGCACCGATCATGAAAGCCCGCGTACCGGTGCCGCCGGAAAGCCCTGTGGTTTCGGTATCGAAATACAGGCAATGCTCGTGTGAGATCAAACCGAATTTCGCGAATTCAGCATTGATGATACTGGGCGAATCAGCACAGCCGAAAAATTCTTCCAGATACAAAACGCCGGGCGAAATTTCGGTTCCCGGCAAAACACGATCCTGTGAATAAGAACGCTTCTGCAAAGCCATGCGCATGCCTAGAAGTTTTCGCAAATCATCTGGCGCGACAGGCCGTTCCGCAGGCGTGGCAGCGACAACGCCAGCCTGCTTTCGCAATGTTCTCAATTGATTGAGCAGAGCGCTCATTGATTCACCAATAAAGCCAATACTTTCGCGGTCAAATACTTGGGCGATTCAATCAGGTTTTCATCTGCGGCCAATACCGGGCCAACGCAGGCGGGACACCCACTTTTGCAGTCGCATTCGTTCACCAATTCCTGCGCGCGTTTCAACAATTCCGCTTGCCGCTTCCACAACGGCTCGCTCAATCCGACACCGCCGGGATAGTTGTCGTATAAATACACGGTCGGGATGAACCGTTCCGCACGATTGACATCGGAAATATTGCCATCATCACTACGCAATTGCCCGCGACCACGGCCATCGCTGACTGCGAACCACGCGCCATCGCCGCTACCCACGGCTTTCTGCAGATCCCGGGCTTCGGCCATTACTGCAACTGTAGCTACCACATGCAAGGCATAAGCCGCGCCGAGAAAACCATCGAGTGCGGCTTGTCGCGAATCAAATGCTGCATCGAGAACCGATTGTGGTAATTGCCACCATGCCGCCGTTGTATGCAATTCCTGGTCCGGCAAATTCACCGGGCCGTAGCCGATGTTTTCGTGCGTGTAGTAGCGAATCTTCTTGTATCCGGAAACCCGCCGCACCACATGCACTTCCCCGTGATGCGCGTTACCCTTGCCGGCATTTACGCCATCAAAACGTTCGAGTACCTTTAGTTTCGTGTAATCAATCGCGTCGGTGTAGTAATCGACATGGGTGCGGGTCACGTAAGCCTTGCGACCTTCCCAGTCGAGTTTTTCTACCTGATAGGGGGTCGATTGAATCATATGGATCGCGCCTTCGTACAAGGTCAATGGAGCTGATGAAAAATCGACTTCAGCAATAATCGTCTGTCGCCCATCGGTGCGGTTCACAACCACGAAATTCCCGTCGGCGACCGAACGCAGACTCACCGCGTTGGCAGGATACGAATCGGCGATCCATTCCCAGCGTTCGCCTTCCTGATGCAACACGCCGCTTTCGCCCAATACTTCGAGGTAAGGCGCGGCATCAATCGGTCCGAACCGCTCGCCGGATAAGAACGGCAATTCGAAAGCCGCGCAACGAATATGATCGAGCAAAATCAAGGCTTGATCGGAATGGATGCGCGCATGTTCCGGCGAGGCATCGGAAAAAAACTCCGGATGTCGAATCAGGTATTGATCGAGCGGATCACTACTCGCGACCAACACGCCGAGCGATGCCTGCTGTCGCCGACCGGCTCGTCCAATACGTTGCCAGGTCGCGGCGACCGAGCCGGGGTAGCCATTCAATACCACGACATCAAGACTGCCGATATCCACGCCCAGTTCGAGTGCCGAGGTACTGACGATGCCATCGATATTGCCATCACGCATGGCTTTCTCGGCTTCGCGGCGTTCGGTCGGCAAATAACCGCCGCGATAAGCACGAATGCGCGCAGGCTTGCGCGGATCGTTGTCGAAAACATCCTTCAGATATTTCGTCAGCACTTCCACCATCGTGCGCGATTGTGCGAATACCAAGGTTTTCAATCCCGCGCGAATCGCCAAGCGTGCGATGCGATTGCTTTGCGAACGTGCCGATGCCCGCAAACCCAAATCCGGATTCACCACTGGCGGGTTCCACAACAATACCTGCTTGTCGCCGGTTGGCGCGCCGCTTTCGGTAATCGCGGTGACTTCATGTTCGATCAGCGCCTCGGCATGCGCTTTCGGGTTGCCAATCGTGGCCGAGCACAAAATAAATTGCGGGTTCGATCCGTAAAACGCACATACGCGTTTCAAGCGCCTTAGCACATTGGCTACGTGCGAGCCGAATACGCCGCGATAGGTATGGATTTCATCGATCACCACGTATTGCAGATTCTCGAAGAACTGCGCCCACTTCGTGTGGTGCGGCAAGATCGCCTGATGCAGCATGTCCGGATTGCTCACCACGATATCGCCATGTAGTCGCACTGCCGCCCGCGCATCGCCGGGCGTATCGCCATCAAAGGTAAATGCTTTCACGCCCAGTTGTCCGGCGCGATTCAATTCCAGCAATTCCGCGACCTGGTCCTGCGCCAATGCCTTGGTAGGAAACAGATACAAGGCCTTGGCCTGTTTCTTCATCGCACCTGCAACCACGGGCAACGTATAGCAAAGACTTTTCCCCGATGCAGTCGGCGTTACGACGACAACATGATCACCTTTTTGCACGGCATGCCAAGCCTCGGCCTGATGACTGTAAAGGCGTTCTACACCGCGTGTCCGTAAGGCAGCAGCAAGAGCGGCCGGCAAATCCTGTGGAAGTTCGGCATAGCGGCCTTCATGCCCAGGCAAAAATATCGAACCGGTAATGCGATCGGAATATTTACGTTGAAGTCGATTCGACAAACCCGGCATATTGCGCTCGGCCAAGGGCAAAGCGGGCGGGAGATTCTGGAAAACCAGAGCTGGCTGGGTGCTCATGCATGCTTCCTTGCAAATTAAAGCATCCTTGTAGAGCAGGGCCGTCTCAGTAAGTGAGATTGATCAAATTCATTGCACAAAAAAATACCCCGCCCTGGATTTCGCCAGGGCGGGGTAGATGTTGGAACAATTACCAGCTGCGGCGTAAACCAATCGTGCCGGTATGGTTTTCGAGGTCGGAATCACCCATGCCTCTTTCGTAGTCGTACTGCATGAACACCGACCAGTTGTTTTGCGTCAACAGACTGAAGCCAAAACCCACTTCGGCCCAGGTATCGTTGCGTTCGGTCGTGATGGTGATGGGCGAAATCGTCAGGCTCGAATCGTCACCGAAGTTATGCAGAACATTGAATTTTGCATAGGGTACGAAACTGCCTTTCACCGTGCCCTGATCTTTTGCATGGGTCCAGCGAACGCCCAGGCGACCGACGAGAACATTTTCATCGTTGTAGTTGTAGGTAGTGAAGCCGTCGCTGGCATCATCCGTACTGCCTTTGCCAACAATGATCTGTGCCTGTGGCTCAATCGCATTGTTGTCGCCGAATTTGAACGAACGGCCATATTCGAATGAAGCCAGCCAGTTCTTGCTATCGGTTTCAAAACGATCGCTACCACCACGTGCCTCGGCATTCAGCCAGGCGTATTGGAGTACCGCATCCCAGTAATAGCTGTCGCCATAATGGGTGGCATAACCACCCACGGCATAGCCATCAACCTTGGCCCTGCCAGCTTCCAGGTCGGGATCGATGCTGAGATCGAACATATGGGTAATGCTCTGTGTCTTGGCGGCGAATGCACCGAAGCGGGTTCCGTTTTCGGTGGTATGAATATCTGCACCGGCCTGGATGGAGAAAATATCATTGCGGCCTGTGAAATTTCCGATGCTCGATTCATGTGTTTGCGAACCGGCACTGCCGGTTACCCGCACCCAGGCGCCGTCTTCGTCCATTTCGGTGCCACGCTGACCAAGGCGTTCCTGCAAGCTGCCCAATAGCGACAGAGAAGCCTTGTTGCCCATATCGGGAATAACCATTGCAGGCGACACAATGCCGCGTGCCGTTGAACGCAAATACCAATCGCCATCGGCAGGATTGACG
>Ga0116176_10003277_pt1 | contig 12042 bp, 9 predicted proteins | sample AD_STIC08_MetaG_FD_89803 | JGI IMG/M metagenome (GOLD analysis project Ga0116176, IMG submission 89803) | Active sludge microbial communities of municipal wastewater-treating anaerobic digesters from USA - AD_STIC08_MetaG | ecosystem: Engineered > Bioreactor > Anaerobic > Digestate | place: USA... | reverse complement strand
TGTTCATAAAAGACTATTTAGAAATTTTAAGCAGTTGTAAAAATCTGGTTAAGCTTGTTTACCAACTCTGCGGTCTTAACCGGCTTAATTATAAAATCATTTGCCCCTAATTCAAGTGCTTCCGAAGATGTTGATCCTCCCGAAGTAGTCGAATACATAAATATTTTTGTTTTCTCCAGCCGCTTAATTTTTTTCAACTCTTTCAAACTTGCAATACCATTCATCTTAGGCATGTTCACATCCAGAAAAATAAATTCCGGAGTGTATTCAATTTTCGATAACAAATATGAAATTGCTTCAACACCACTATCCAGTATTTTACAATTAATATTTTTACCGGTTTTCTTGATACAAATTAGAAAAATATCCTGATCATCTTTGTCGTCGTCTACAAGCAGACATTGTGTGGATTCAATCATAAGTTTTTATAAAAAATTAGCTTTCCATTTTTCAGATCTTGCAAAGGTAAATTTTCTCCATAAACTATTGAAAATAACATGCCTCAGATCTTAAACCGGCACTTTGACTCGTAATTAAAATGTCACTCAACAAATTGTTTAAACAAATGTCTGATTTAATTAAACGCTTTGATAAATGAATTACAAGTTTTTTGGCACAGGATTTTAAAAAAGATTTCATCCAATAATACATCAATACAGAAAATTCTTGTCCGGGATTCACACGAATTTGTTCCACTAAAATCAGAATTACTCAAAAAACATGGCAAAAACACCAACTTCAAAAAGCAAGGAAAATAAAAAAAACTCATCCGTAAATAAAAAAACAGATGATCTGAAAAAAAACACTATTTCTTCTGACGATCAGTTTCTGACAACAAATCAGGGAGTAAGGATCAATGATAATCAGAATTCTTTAAAGGCCGGTGAACGAGGTCCGACATTACTAGAAGATTTTATTTTTCGTGAGAAGATAACACATTTTGACCATGAAAGAATTCCTGAGCGGATAGTGCATGCCCGTGGCTCAGCGGCACATGGAGTTTTTCAGGTATATAAATCGATGAGTAAATATACCAAGGCAGGTTTTCTGACAGATACCGAAAGACAAACTCCTGTCTTTGTTCGTTTCAGTACAGTTGCAGGATCCCGGGGCAGTACAGATCTGGCTCGCGATGTACGGGGCTTTGCTGTAAAATTTTATACTGAAGAAGGCAACTTCGATTTAGTGGGGAATAATATGCCCGTATTTTTTATTCAGGACGCAATTAAATTTCCTGATCTGGTGCATGCAGTTAAACCAGAACCACATAATGAAATTCCACAAGCGGCATCGGCTCATGATACATTCTGGGATTTTATTTCATTACTACCGGAATCTTCTCATATGATCATGTGGTTAATGAGTGACAGAGCTATACCGAGAAGTTATAGAATGATGGAAGGCTTTGGTGTTCATACATTCCGTTTCATCAATGCTAAAGGGAGTTCAACTTTTGTAAAATTTCATTGGAAACCTATTTTAGGAGTTCACTCACTAGCCTGGGATGAAGCTCAGAACCTTTCAGGAAAAGATCCTGACTTTCACAGAAGAGATTTATGGGAAGCAATTGAATCCGGCGCCTTTCCGGAATGGGAACTAGGAGTGCAGCTGGTAGCTGAAGAAGACGAACACAAATTTGAGTTTGATCTTCTTGATCCGACAAAATTAATTCCTGAAGAATTAGTTCCCGTGATACGAATTGGAAAAATGACTTTGAATAGAAATCCTGATAATTTCTTTGCAGAAACAGAACAGGTAGCCTATCATGTCGGACACATTGTTCCGGGAATAGATTTTACAAATGATCCATTGATGCAAGGCAGATTATTTTCATATACTGATACACAATTGAAACGATTAGGAGGACCAAATTTTCACGAGATCCCAATCAACCGTCCTGTTTCACCTGTACACAACAATCAGCGCGATGGCCATATGCGTCAAACTATAAATAAAGGGCAAAGTAGTTATGAACCAAATACTACAGGCGGTGGATGTCCTTATCAGGCTTCTATGAAAGATGGAGGCTTCACTTCCTTTAACGAAAGAATTGATGCACATAAGATCAGGGAACGTAGCGATAGTTTCAAAGATCACTTCAGCCAGGCAACATTGTTTTTTAACAGTCAAAGTGAGCACGAAAAAGATCATCTTATAAATGCACTTCGTTTTGAATTAGGAAAAGTTGAAAATCCGGATATACGTGTCAGAATGCTGGGGATTTTATCAATGATTGATAAAGGCCTGGCGAACAAAGTTGCCGAAGGACTTGGTCTGAAAGTTCCAAATGATATCGGATTAGTCAATCAAAGTATTCCGGCAGATGCCGATCCTAAGTCTTATCAACCAATTAAGAAAAAGAGTTCGATTAATATTTCTGAAGCGCTAAGTATGGCGAACACTCCTAAAGATTCTATTGCCACTAGAAAAATAGCAGTATTAATTGCAGATGGCGTGAATGCAAATTCATTAAATAAAATGAAAAAAGCATTGGAAGATGCAGGAGCAAAAGCAGAAACAGTTGCACCACATCTTGGAAAAATTAAATCAGATTCAGGACAAGATATTGTCGCAGACAGAAGTTTACTAACTACTCCTTCTGTTGTATATGATGCAGTGTATGTTCCGGGTGGCAAAAAAAGTATTGGGGAATTAAAAAATAATGCTGATGCAATTCATTTCTTAAATGAAGCATTTAAGCATTGCAAAGCAATTGCTGTGGACAGAGATGCTACTGAAATTTTAGACAATACTTATTTTGCAAAAAAGTTACCTGATCCGGGAGTAATTACAGGAACAAAATCTGAAGCATCAGCAAAGGATTTCATTTCAGCCATTGCTCAACATCGTTTTTGGGAAAGAGAAAAAGCAAGAAAGGTTCCTGCATAGTTTCTTTAAAACAAATTAAAACATAACAGTAATGGACAAAGATAAATATGTTCTGATCACAGGTGGAACGATGGGTATCGGGTATGAACTTGCAAGATGTTTTGCCGAGGAAAATTATAATCTTGTATTGGTTGCAAGATCCAAGAAGGACCTGCAAAACAGAAAAAAGGAATTTGAAAATAATTTCGGAATCAAGGTTCTGACAATTTCAACGGACCTTTTTAATCCGGAGAATGCAACAAAGGTCTATCGTGAAATAAAGACAAATAAAATCAATGTAGAAATATTGGTGAATAATGCGGGACAAGGTGTGTATGGAGAATTTTCCGATACAGATATTAAAAGAGAAATATCGATTATAAATTTAAATATTTCCAGTCTTGTAATTCTCACAAAATTATTTGTAAAAGAGATGAAGAAAAAAGGAAGTGGAAAAATTCTCAACGTTTCGTCAATTGCAAGTAAAAGTCCGGGGCCTTTCCAATCAGTGTATCATGCAACAAAAGCATTCGTTCAGTCATTCACTGAAGCAATCAGGGATGAATTGAAAGATAGCGGTATAACCATTACAGCTTTATTACCCGGTGCAACCGATACCGATTTTTTCAATAAAGCTGATATGACACGTTCAAAAGTTGTAGTCGAAGGTAAACTTGCTGATCCGGCTAAAGTAGCAGAAGATGGTTTTCTGGCATTGATGAGTGGTGATGATAAAGTTGTTTCCGGAATTGCAAATAAAGTAAATGTCCTAATGTCTAATCTAATGCCGGAAAGCACTGTTGCAAGAATGGTGCATAAACAACAGGAACCTGTAACAAAAAATAAAATTAAATCACCGCAGAAAAAAAATGCCGATAAAAAACCGATTGATAAAAAATCAGCTTTAAAAATTAAAAAAAAAATCAGCTGAAGAAGTAATTTGATTAAATAAAGCAAAGAAAAAAATAAGATACATGAAAGCAGCAGTTGTTCACCCGGGTGGTAAAATTCAATTTGAAACAGTTAAAGACCCGATTATAGAAAAACAAAGTGACATAATTCTAAAAGTAACTTCTACAGCAATCTGTGGAAGTGACCTCCATATATACAGTGGTGCCCTTCCTCAGGCACGGCCATTAGTAATGGGACATGAATTTATGGGAATAGTAGAGGAAACCGGAAGTATAGTTACAAAACTGAAAAAAGGTGATCGGGTGATAGTTCCATTTCCGATCGCATGTGGACAGTGTTTCTTTTGTGACCATCAGTTGCCGGGACATTGTGAAAATAGTAATCCCGAACACTACGGTCCTGAAGGTGGACTGCTAACTCAGAAAGGCGGCGCACTATTCGGCTATACGGATTTATATGGAGGTTACGATGGTGGACAAGCACAATATGTAAGAGTGCCATATGCAGATTTTGGTCCCCGGTTAGTTCCGGAAAACTTAACAGACGAACAAGTGCTATTCTTGACTGATATATTCCCCACAGGTTATAGTGGTGTAGATTGGGCTGAAGTTAAAGGAGGAGAAACTGTTTTGATTTACGGTGCAGGTCCTGTTGGGATCATGGCTGCTAAAAGTGCATGGCTTCGGGGAGCAGGGAGAGTTATAAATGTTGACACTGTACAGTATCGTCTTAATAAAGCAAAAGCTGCTGCAAATTCAGAAACTATTTTATGGGAAGGAAGTGGAAAAAATGTAATTGATTTTATAAGATCAATTACCGGTAATCGTGGTGCAGATGTTTGTATTGAAGCAGTAGGTTTTGAACCGGACAGAAATGTAATTGACCGGGTCAAATCTACTATCAATCTTGAGAAAGGTTCTGTAAAAGTCCTTGAAGCTTGTATGAGTGCTGTTCGTCGCGGTGGAGTTGTATCGGTTCTTGGAGTTTATCCGACAACATACGACAATTTTCCAATCGGTCAGTTTTTTGATAAGGGAATTATCCTTAAAGGCGGTCAGGCTCCTGCACATAAGCACATAGATAAATTAATGAATTATGTGATTGAAGGAAAGGTGAAGTTAGACGATATCATAACTCACAGACTTCCTCTATCAAAGGTCGAACATGCTTACAGTATTTTCAAGAACAAAGAAGAAGGTTGTGTGAAAGTGATTCTTGATCCGTGGGCTTGATCTGCTTTCAATTTAATCACACAAAAAAGTACCAGACAATAATATCAAATTAGTTTGAACGTCTATTTTTTTACTAAAAAGAAAATTTATATAAACTTGAGTGAATTAGCGCAGATACTTCGAGCCTGAATCAAAAGTAATATTCATTACTTGTTAGTTCCGTAACTGATAGACAAGAATGGAATGTCTTCTATCAATGGCTGATTTGTAAAACTATAACCGGCATTTATATAGATTTGGTCGGTAATGTAAAAATACATTTCCATTGTTCCTGTAAAAATAGTTGGGCTGGCTGGCACTCCTTTCCTGGTTGAATAATATGTTCCATATATACTTTTATCCAGCACTTGAAGTATAGAACCTAGAAAACGGAACGACAGATTTCCTACCATATTTTTCTTTAAATCCAATTTATCTCCGGATTTGTAATTTGAATTATGGCCAACTAGAGGTATTAGATATCTTAAATCGAGTGATGACTGAAGAATAGGCACAAGAAAACTAGTTCCTTTCCTACGGTTTGCGATATCAATTGCTTTTGCCCCAAATCGGAAATCAAGTTGTGCTCCCCGAACTTCGCGGTTTTCAATGTCTCCATTATTGGCAAAATATCCGACTTTGGACATCGAAAAATTAATCAGACCGCCCAATTGACGTATTAAATCTCCTCTCAAATATTGTTCACTGTCAGCTTCAGCATTTGCAACTGCAGGAACAGAATTAAATAAATAAAAATCCCAAAAGCCTTTTCCAATCAGCGCAGAAAATCTATATGAGTTTAATGTTACTTTCGGGGTTGCTGATGCGCTACCGAGTCCTGTTCCCAAGCTAAACTGACTGAATGCTGCAGGCGGTTTCGGTTCAGTAGCCGAGGTTGTATCTACTGACTGGCCATTCATATTCAAATAGAATAAACATGTTGCAATAATTAATTGAAATGATTTCATACTTTTTGCATTATTTACATTTTAAACTCAACAATTTTTTGAATGGAGAAGGATAAATCAAGACCTACAGACTCGATAAATAACTTTATTTCATTTATAGATTCTTCTTAATAAGACTGAGGGAAATTAATAAATAAATGAATAATACAATCTATTCTACAATTATTTTCTTAATTCCATTTCCGGCAAATGATCTATAAGTGACGTAAAAATTACCTTGACTATCCTTAGTTACTCCGTGTGGTTCTAACGTTCCGATTGTAAACTGGTAGGCTGTAGAAACTAATCCAGCAGGTGTGATCTTCCTGATTGCCCCATTATTTTTATCGGCAATATAAATATCCGATTTGCTATCTATAAATATTCCCTGTGGATCATTAAATGCTGAAGATGTTCCTTGACCATTAGTAAAACCCGGTGTAAGACTACCTGCAAAAGTTGTAACTACTCCGGAAGGGGTTATTTTTCTGATCAAATTATTTTCAGAATCCGTTATGTAAACATTTCCTGATGCGTCCGTAGCGATACCATTTGGACTTAAGAAAGTTGCTGAACTATCTTGTCCATCAGCGTTGCCGGGAACACCTGTGGCTCCGGCAAAATGTGAAATAGCAAATCCCGATCCGATTCGTATTATTTTGGATATGTTATATAATCCAGGATTTGTTACGTAAGCAGTTCCGCTATTGTCTCTGGTAAATGCTATACCACCATTTACCGGATTAAGGTCATTACTTGAAAACCAATTGGAAACATTTCCGACAGGATTTATAGTTCTTATTGCAGAACCATTTTCAGCAACAAAAATAGAATTGCTATTATCAACATAAATAAAGGAAGGATCGTTAAAACTTGCATTAGTTCCTGTTCCATTTGAATTTCCCGGTGAAAATGCGCAACCTGCAAGCATACATGGTGAATAACCATCATTCTTATCTAGTTTGAAAATACAATTCAAACCAAAATCGCTAAAATAAACATTTTCAGACGCATCAAGGGCAATGCCTCTTGGTTCTATATAATTCATGGTAAAACAGTCAGGAGTACTTCCACAGGGAGGTACGGAATGAACATCACCGATTTCAACTACAGTATATCGATATATATATGTAAACAGTGGTGAAGTTCCGAAGTGTGTTAGCTCCGCATCAAGATCAACAGTAACTGCTCCACTACCACATCCCTTAGGGACTTTCACAATTATCTGATTTTGGTTTCCACTGACGATTGAATCTGCGTCAACGAGAACTCCATTTATTTTTATAATGTTTGACTGTGGATCGGAAGAAAAATTAATTCCAGTTATCGTCAGATTTTCATATGCATGCGCCTGTGCCGGACTAATTGCAGTTACGGATGGACAATTAGGACAATCATCAGAATCAGAATCATCTTTCTTGCATGAGCTGATAACTATAAAAAACATACATGCAAATAATATAAACCCATCCCTTATCTTATTTCGTTTCATTTCAAACTTGTTTATTAATATTGTATTCGATTTATAATTTGTTAATCTATCTAAATTTTGAGAGTATAATTTATTTATTCAACTATAATTTTTTTCACCCCGCTGTTACCGGATGTGAATGTTACATAAAAATTTCCCTCACTATCCTGCGTAATTCCATTTGGCTTTGGACTATTCATTCCTAAGGTAAATTGATAAACCGTTGAAACAAATCCTGAAGGAGTTAATTTTCGGATCGAACTATTTTCATGATCTGCGACATAAATATTATTATTTCGATCGATGAACAATCCTAACGGCCTGTTAAAAGAAGCGAGATTACCTTGTCCATTTGAAGAACCCGGCAAAGTACTTCCTGCCAATGTGCTGACAACACCTGCGGGGCTGATTTTTCTTATCAGATTGTTTTTTGTGTCAGATACAAATACATTTCCTATGTTGTCGACCACAATTCCTGTCGGGCTATAAAAACTTGCAGTAGTATCAGGTCCATCGGCATAACCGGAATCATTTAATGAACCGGCGAATTGGGTATGTGAAAAGATACCGCCAGAATGATTTATCTTCCAAATAGAATGTGATGAAGGATTTGTAACATAAGCAATTTCTGAATTATTCTGAAGAAAAGCAATTGCCCCTCCTGCCATATTTAAATCATTATTACTATACCAAGGTGCTACCGTGCCAAAAGATGTTACTGTCCTGATGGCCGTCCCATTTTCCGGAACAAACATTGTCCCATCACTGTTTATTGCTATGAATGAAGGTGAGTCCATAGACGCTTGGGTTCCCGAACCGTTAGTGCTTCCCTGTCCACAACCTGCTACCAGGCAAGGATCATAACTACTGTTCTTCTCCAGTTGAAAGATTTGATGTAATCCGGCATCTGAAAAAAACACATTCTCATTTTGGTCAAGAACAATTCCCATTGATCTTTGAAATCCACTTGACGGACAACTACTGGATCCTGAAGCGCAGGGCATAACACTTAATCCTGTTCCTCCAATATCAATTGCAGTATATCTGAATAGATAATTAAACTGAGGTGGAGATCCAAAATTTGTAAGTTCTGCATCTAAATCTACTGTTACACTTCCGCTGCCACAACGTTTTGGAACTTTCACTATCAATTGCGTTTCACTTCCACTTAAAATAGAATCAGGGTTAACCTGAACACCATTGATCTTTACAATATTTGATTGCAGATCGGAAGAAAAATTTGTTCCTGTAATTGTCAGTATGTCATAACCGTAAGCTTGGGTCGGGCTAATCGAAATAACTGAAGGACAATTTGGACATTCTTCATCCGTTTCCTTTTTCTTACAGGAATTTAGAAAAACCAATAACGCTAATGAATACAAAAGTACTAGTGTATATTTTGCTCTCGTTGCTTTCATTTTCGTGATTTAATTCAATATAATTTTTTTTACGCCATTTAAAGAATCAGAAGTATAGGTCAGATAAAAATTTCCTTGCCTGTCTTGCACCACACTATTTGGTTTAACATCAGACATAGAATTCGAAAATTGATAGACTGTGGTTACCATACCTGAAGTAGTTACTTTTCTGATGGCCCCGTTAGTTTTGTCAGCTACAAATATTTCATCTTGTTCATTTATAAATAAACCGCAAGGACCGTTAAATGCTGCTGCGGCACCTTGTCCGTTAATAAAACCGCTGTTAAATCTTCCTGCAATTGTTGTGACATAACCTCCTGGAGTAATTTTTCTTATTGTATTATTAATCATATCGGACACATAAATATTTCCCACACGATCCACAACCATTCCTGTTGGTGTACCAAAGGTTGACAAACTATCGGGTCCGTCACTATTTCCTGGGTCACCAGTGCCTGCAAATGGAACAACGACATAAGTATTACCTATTCGACTAATTTTCATTATTTTAGGGAATCCTGTTTTGCAAGCATAAAGTATATTTGGATTATATCTGTCAAATGCGAGACCTCTTAATCCCGATAAAGAATTGTTCATTACAAAATTTCCTACTGTACCATTTGGAGAAATGGACCGTATAGTATTCCCGTATTCAGAAGCAAATAAATTATTATTGTTATCTATTGTAAAAAAGTACGGACTCTCAAATGAAGCTGAGGTTCCATTTCCATTTGCATGTCCTTGAGTACCTCCACAGCCGGCAAACATACATGGATTATAATTATCACTTGCATCAAGCTTGTAAATGCAATTTGCGTAAGTATCCGAAAAATAAACATTCTCCGATTGATCAAGTCCAATGCCATTTGGATATAGATAAATTCCCACCACACATGCAGACCCTGCACCGCAAGGAAGAATGTTGTTTCCTGTTCCGCCTATGTCAATAACAGAATAGGTATACAAATAAGTAAACTCAGGCGGAGTTCCAAAATTTGTGAGTTCTGCATCCACGTCGACTGTAACTTTTCCGCTTCCACAGAGTCTAGGCACTTTCACAATCAATTCCGAAGTGCTTCCGCTCAATATTGAATCAGGGTCAATCTGAACACCGTTAATTTTTACAATATTAGATTGTGGATCCGAAGAAAAATTATTTCCTGTAATAGTCAATTGATCAAAACCGTGAGCACTCGTAGGACTGATCGCCGTTACTGTTGGACAATTAGGACATTCGTCATCTGTGTCCTTTTTTTTGCAAGAATTTAAAAATATTCCTGCAATAACTAATAATAATAAAAAAAATTTAGAATCTGCTCTTAATAGTCTCATTTTTATTTTAGATTTTATACTAATTCAGAATTATTTTTTTAACTCCGGCATTACTATTCGATTTATAAGTAACATAAAAATTTCCTTGTTTATCTTTTATTACTCCGGTCGGTTTTACATCTGACAAAGTACCTGTAAACTGATACACCGTCGTTACAATACCTGTAGTTGTCACTTTTCTGATTGCACTGTTAATCCTGTCTGCAACGAAAATATCTTCATTCTCATCTATAAATAATCCTCGAGGAAAATTAAATGCTGCTTCATCTCCAGTGCCATTAGCGAATCCCGCAACAGTTGATCCTGCCAAGGTTGTCACCATTCCGGCTGAGGTTATCTTTCTAATGGTATTATTGGCAGCATCTGCAACATAAATATTTCCTGAACGATCTGTTACAAGACCTTCCGGTTGGTAAAAACTTGCAGAGTTACCTTGACCGTTCGCATGACCTATGTTTCCATATGAGCCTGCAAAAAATGTAATATCAAAATTATTTCCAACTTTAAGTATTTTCCAAATCCCGCGACTTAGAAGATCACTAGCATATGATATATCAGGATTACTTTTATCAAATGTAAATGCAGTCAGTGTTTGAAAACTGGGATTTGTACACCAACGGCTAGATTGACCATTTGGACTTACACTTCGAATACTATCAGTTGCTTCAGGAACATACAATGTATTATTAATATCTAAAGTAAAAAAGTACGGCCTATTAAACCGACTTGATGTACCATTCGAATATATCCGACCTTGTGTATCAGCACACCCGGCAAACATACATGGGCTATAATTATTTCCTGCATCGAGCTTATAAATACAAAACTCGTCCGAGAAAAAAACATTTCCTGACTGGTCCATTCCTATACCAAATGGATATGAGTACCCAGTCGAATTACAGACAGGAGTATTACCACATGGCTGAACATTTACGCCTGAGCCTCCAATGTCAATGACTGAATAAAAATAATCATAAATAAATTGAGGAGCAGTTCCATAATGAGTAAGTTCCGCATCAAGGTCAACTGATACCGGACCACTGCCACATAGTCTGGGAATTTTTACAAACAACTCCGTTTTGCTTCCACTTAAAATAGAATCCCGGTGAATTACTATTCCATTTATTTTAACAATATTTGAATGAAAGTCATCAGCGAAATTACTACCGACAATTTTTATTGTATCCAGTCCTTTTGCATGATTAGGAAAAATGCCGGTTACAGATGGGCAATTAGGGCAATCATCAGCATTGTCCTTTTTATCACAAGAAACTAAAACAATACTATAAAACAATACTATTAAAACGGACAAGTTAAGTTTAGTAAATTTTAATTTCATATAAATTTTATTAATATTTTAAACTTCATTTTATAATTTTTGCAATACAGCACTCATATACTTAATAACGTGTTATCCCTTTCTTTCAATTATTAATGAAATTTTTCCATCAAATCTCTCTATGAATTTTACTATTTATTCGAATTGAATCTTTCTGATACAATGATTACCTGAATCTAAAACAAATAAAATATTTCTATTATTATCATATGCTAAACCTAACGGGTTATTGAATCTAACCTGTTGCGGATCCTGACTTTCCACATACCCAGGATCATCGCTTGAACCCATGAAATTAATTGTTTTTCCGGTAGAAATATCGATTTGTCTAATTGAATGTTTAAATGCATCTATGAAATAAAGGTAACCGTCGCCATATACAAGTTGGTCGGGAATGGAAACTTGAACAGGGAATGGACTGTTTACACTTCCCGATACCCCGTTTCCAACTACAGTTCCAACTGTGCCACTATTTAATAGTTTTCTGATATAATAAATATCTGATATATAAATATTTTTAGTTTCATCCATCGCAAGTTTAGAT
>Ga0116176_10003253_pt1 | contig 12070 bp, 9 predicted proteins | sample AD_STIC08_MetaG_FD_89803 | JGI IMG/M metagenome (GOLD analysis project Ga0116176, IMG submission 89803) | Active sludge microbial communities of municipal wastewater-treating anaerobic digesters from USA - AD_STIC08_MetaG | ecosystem: Engineered > Bioreactor > Anaerobic > Digestate | place: USA... | reverse complement strand
TCCGCTTCAGCGCCCCGGTGCCCACGCGGCGCGTCGTGCTGGCCTGGCGCCGCACCTTCACGCGCTACGAGGCGATCGCCGCGCTGCGCAACGCGATCTACGCCTGCGAGCTGCCCGGCGTCAGGCGCCTGACCGACTGAGCTGGCGCTCGATGAACTGCACGAAGCGCGGCACGTCCAGCGGCTTCGTGAAGTAGGCGGCGAACCCGGCGCCCTCGCCGCGCGCCAGGTCGGCGGGCATGGCATTGGCGCTGATCGCGACCACCGGGATGCCGCGCGTGGCCGCCAGGGCGCGCAGCCGGGCCATCACCGCATAGCCGTCGAGGTCGGGCAGGTGGATGTCGAGCAGGATCAGGTCGGGCCGGCGTGCCGCGGCGAGCTCCAGCCCTTGCTGCGGGTGGCTCGCGGTGAGCAGCTCGACGCCGTCCAGGTGCGCGAGGATCTGCTCGACCAGCCGCAGGTTCAGCGGGTTGTCCTCGATGCACAGCACGGTGCGGCGCTGCGGCGCAGTGGCCGCGTTCGGCATCGCCCTGGCCGGGGGCGGCTCGGGCGCCGGCGCGGCGGCCGGGTCGGCGGCGGCGAGCTCGACCCAGAAGGTGCAGCCTTCGCCGGGCTGGCTCTCGACGCCGATCCGCCCGTGCATCAGTTCGACCAGGCGCTTGCTCAGCGCCAGGCCGATGCCGGTGCCTTCGGTGTGGGTCCGTTCGGCGCCGAGCCGCTCGAACGGCACGAACAGCCGGGCCCGCTGCGCCTCGTCCAGCCCGGGTCCGGTGTCGCGGACCGCCAGGCGCAGCCCCGCGACGACCGGCGTGCACGCCACGGTCACGCTGCCGCCGTTGCGGTTGTACTTGACCGCGTTCGACAGCAGGTTCAGCAGCACCTGGCGCAGGCGCATCCGGTCGGCCAGCGCGCAGGCACCGACGGGCAACGGCGCGATCTCGACGCGGATGTCGCGCGAGCGGGCGTGCGGCTGCACGAGCTGGACGCACTCGCCGATCAAGGGCTCGAGCAGCACCGGTTCGCGGCTGACGGTCAGTCGGCCGGCCTCGACGCGCGCCAGGTCGAGCACCTCGCCGATGAGCTCGAGCAGGTGCTCGCCGGCGCGCCGGATGTAGCGGACGAAGTCGAGCTGGCGTGGCGTCAGCGGGTGCTCGCGTTCGCCCTCGAGCAGCTGCGAGAAGCCGAGCACCGCATTCAGCGGCGTGCGCAGCTCGTGCGACATGCGCGACAGGAACTCCGACTTCGCACCGTTGGCGCGCTCGGCCTCCTCCTTGGCGGCGAGCAGCGCGGCGGTGCGTTCGCGCACGCGCTGGTCGAGCACCTCGTTCTGCTCGCGCAGGCGTTCGCCCTCGACGGCCTGGAGCTGCAGGCGCCACTGCTTGAGCAGCAGCGCGCCGACGGCGATGACCAGCAGCGCCGCGCCGGCCGTGAACCAGGCCAGCGGCCGCACCTGGCGCCACCAGGGCGCGAAGACCACGCTGTCGGGGCTCGCCACCACCAGCACCAGCGGGTAGCCGCGCACGCTGCGCGCGGCCGTCAGGCGCGGCTGGCCGTCGGGCGCCGCCGCCGCGTCGACGTGCAGCGTCGCGAGTTCGGTGCGCGACATCGTGTCGTCGAGGAAGTGGCGCAGGCCGGCGGCGTCGAGCACCGCCTCGGCGGACTCCGGATGGGCGAGCAGGCGCTGGCCGTCGCGCCGGTAGAGCTGGACGCTGTTGACGTCGTCGCGCAGCGGCGACGCGTACATGCGCGTCAGCCGCGCGGACGACACCGAGGCCTGCATCAGGCCGAGCAGCCGGCCGTCGGGCGCGCTGACCCGTCTCAGCACGAAGACCGTGTCGGTGCCGGTCACCCGGTTGGGCGTCGACTCGGTGATGACGAGCGCCTGCTCCGGGTGGTCGCGCAAGGTCTTGAAGTAGTCGCGGTCGCTCAGGTCCAGCGCGGGCGGCGGCCAGGTGCGCGAGGTGTTCAGCAGGCGCCCGTCGGCGCCGATCAGCGCGAGCGCGTCGACATCGGGCATCGCGATGACGCGCTCGCGCAGCGAGACCTGCAGCTCGAACCCGCTGGCGCGCTGCACGAACTCCTCGGGCGTGCGCAGCGTCGCCAGGTCGAGCTGCTCCTCGAGCGCCGACATCGAAAGGTCGGCGCCGAAGACGATGCGCTGGGTGTGCTCGGCCAGCATGCGCGCGACCATCTCGAGGCGTGCGGTCTCGCGGGCCAGCGTCTCGTCGCGCGCGCCGCGCAGCGTCAGCCCGGCAAAGGCCAGCAGGCCCGCGACGAGCAGCAGCACGCCCGCCGCCACCGGCCAGACCGGGCGCAGCCGACGCGCCGGCGCCGCCGTCACGGCCGGCGCTCCCCGGTGTCGTCGCCGACGAGGCGAAACACGCCGCCGCGCACCTCGGTCAGCAGCGGCGCCTGCTGGAGCTGGCCCGAGGCGTCGAACCGGACCTCGCCGCGCACCCCGAACAAGCGCCCGTGCCAGGCGGCGATGCAGTCGCGCAGGGCCGGGCGCTGCGTGCCGGCCTGGCGCAGGCAGGGCGCGGCGATGTCGCGCATCGCCCGGTACTGCCAGGCGGCCAGCACCGGGCTGGGCGGCGACGCGGCATCGGCGTGTTCGCGCCGGAACCGCGCCGCCCAGGCGGCGGCTTCGGCATCGACCTCTTCGCTGAAGAAGCTGGTGATCAGGGTGCCTTCGGCCGCCGGGCCGGCGGCGGCGAGCAGCGCGTCGTTGGCGAGTCCGCCCGTGCCGACGAAACGCGCCCCCAGGCCCATCGCCCGGGCCTCGCGCATGATCCGGGGCGCTGCGGGCGCGGTGCCGAACAGCGCGAGCACGTCGGGCGCGGCGGCCTGGATGCGTGCCAGCGGCGTGGCGACATCGGGGTCGGTCGCCTGGTAACCGAGCACCGCCACCGGTTCGACGCCGGCGCGCGCCAGCGCATCGAGAAAGATGTCGCGGCTGCCGACGCCGTAGGCGCTGGCGTCGGCGAGCACGGCGATGCGCCGCGCCTTGAGCCGGCCGAGCACGACCTGCGCCAGGTGTTCGGCCTGCACCGCGTCGGTGGCGATGACGCGGAAAGTCCAGCGGTTCAGGGGCGAGGTGATCCGGGGGTGCGTCGCGCCGACCACGAGGTACGGCACGCCCGCCTGCTCGGCCACCTCCAGGTTGGCCAGCACCTGGGCGCTGCCCCAGCCGCCCACGACCAGTTGCACATCGGAGGCGACCAGGCGGCGCATCGCGATCGCCGAGTGCGCCGGGTTGGTCGCGCCGTCGACGATCAACAGCCTCAGTGGCCGGCCGCCGATGCCGCCGGCGGCATTGATGTCCCGCAGGGCCATCTCGGCGCCCTGCACCAGCCCGCGCCCGTAGGTGGCGCCGGCGCCGGTGAGCTCGGCAATCACGCCGATGGTGAGGTTGCCCGCCGCGCACGCCACGGCGCCTGCCAGGGCGAGTGCCGCGCCCACCGCCAGCCGCGCCGTCGAACGCGTTCGCACCTTGACGTCCACGCGTGCAAGCCTCCCTGAATGACGCGCCGGCGGCGATTCTGGCACGCAGGTCGCGCGCGTCCTGCCGTGCCCGGTCGATCGACGCCGGCGCTGCACGTGCCCGGCCGGAAGCGTGCATCCTGCACGGTTCGCCGCGAACGATTGGTCGATACTCCGGCGACGAAGTCGCGGGTGGCGCCCCAGTGCCCCTGCGCACCCGGGGATGGCGGCACCGACAACGACAACGCACGCGCGCAAGCCTGGCGCCGGCTGGCGCCACCAGCTCGCGTCCTGGCTCGAGCCCTACGACGCCGATGAACCGGTGGCCGGCACGTTCCGCGCACGCCAGTTGCAGGCCGTGCTGCGGCTGACGCCGCTGACGATGCTGGCGAACGCGCTCAACGTCGTGCTGGTGCTGGCCACCTTCTGGGACCTCACCGCGTACCGCGCCTTCCTGCTCGTCTGGGCCGGCTGCATCGTGCTGCTCGTCGGGCGCGGCCTGCGCGTCTGGCTGCGCGCCCGGCACCGCCCGCCCCGGCCGAGCGCCTCTGCGCAGGCGATGCGCCGGGCGACCGTGCATGCCGCGGCCCTGGGCGGGCTGTGGGCCCTGATGCCGCTGGTGCTGTTCCCGCAGGGCGACGCTGCACAGCAGCTGGCCGCCGCGACCATCACCACCGGCATGATGTGTGCCGGCGGCTTCGCGCTGGCCACCGTGCCGCGTGCCGGCACGGCCTACGTGACGATCCTGGGGCTCGCCTCGGCCGTGACGCTGGTGCGCGCCGACATCCCGCTCTCGCTGTCGCTGAGCCTGCTGCTGGTGGTCTACGCCTTCATCGTCCTGGCCAGCGTGTGGTCGTCGGCACGCATGTTCGGCGCGCTGCTCACCGCCGAGGCCGAGGCCGAGCGCCAGAACGAGGTGATCGGCCTGCTGCTGCGCGATTTCGAGGAGCACGCGAGCGACGTGCTCTGGGAGGTCGACGCCGAAGGCCGCCTGTGCCACGCCTCGCCGCGGCTGCTCTCGCTGTTTGCCACGCCCGCGGCCGAACTGAGCCGGACCCCGGTGCTCGACGTGCTGCAGCGCATGCTGCCCGACGACGAGACCGCCGGTGCGCACTTCGCGGTGCTGCGCGGCCACGTCGAGCGCGGCACGCCGTTCCGCGACCTGCCGCTGGCCACGCACCGCCGCGGGCGCACGCGCTGGTGGTCGCTGACCGCCAAGCCGCTCGTCGATGCGCAGGGCCGGCGCACCGGCTGGCGCGGCGTGGCCACCGACATCACCGAGGCGCAGCAGGCCAACCGCCAGCTCACCTGGCTGGCGCACTTCGACCCGCTCACCGGGCTGGCCAACCGGCACCAGTTCCGCAGCCTGCTGGACGACCTGCTGTCGCCGCGCGTCGGCGCGCCGCACCCCTGCGCCGTGCTGTGCCTGGACCTGGACCATTTCAAGACCATCAACGACACGCTCGGCCATGCGGTCGGCGACGGCCTGCTGCAGGAGGTCGCGCAGCGCCTGCTCGCGCGCACGCGCCGCAGCGACACGGTGGCGCGCCTGGGCGGCGACGAGTTCGCGGTGATCCTGCGCGACGTGTCGTCCACCGACGAGGCCGAGCTGCTGACGCGCCGCCTGCTCGACGGCCTGCAGACGCCGTGCGACGTGCAGGGCTCGCGCATCGCGGTGCGCACCAGCATCGGCGTGGCGATGGCGCCGCGCGACGGCACCGAGATCGACGCGCTGCTGAACCACGCCGACCTGGCGCTGTACGCGGCCAAGTCGGCCGGGCGCGGCGAGTTCCGGTTCTTCGCGCCGCAGATGGCGGCACTGACGCGCCGCCGGCTGGTGATCGAGCAGGCGCTGCGCGACGCGCTGGCGCGCGGCGAGCTCTCGCTGGCGATGCAGCCGCTCGTCGACCTCGTCGACTGGCGGGTCACCGGCTTCGAGGCGCTGCTGCGCTGGCGGCATCCCGAGCTCGGCGAGGTGCCGCCGGCCGAGTTCGTGCCCGTGGCCGAGGAGGCCGGGCTGATCCCGGCGATCGGCGAGTGGGTGCTGGTGCAGGCCTGCCGGCATGCCGCACGATGGCCCGGCGCGCTGACGATCTCGGTGAACGTCTCGCCGGTGCAGGCGATGTCGCCGGACCTGTGCCGCACCGCGCTGGCGGCGCTGGCCGAGGCCGGCCTCGCGCCGGGGCGGCTCGAGCTGGAGATCACCGAGTCGATCTTCCTCAACGAGACGCAGGCGACGATGCAGGTGCTGCGCTCGCTGCGCCAGGCCGGCATGCGCATCGCGCTCGACGACTTCGGCACCGGCTATTCGTCGCTGGCCTACCTGCGGCGCTTTCCGTTCGACACCCTGAAGATCGACCGCAGCTTCGTGCGCGAGCTGATGTCGCGGCGCGACGCACGCGCCATCGTGAAGATGATCGTCGGCCTGGCGCGCACGCTGCGCATGAAGACGCTCGCCGAGGGCGTGGAGCACCCGCAGCAGGCCGAGGTGCTGCGCCGCTACGGCTGCGACGGACTCCAGGGCTACCTCGTGGCCCGGCCGATGCCGCCGGCGGCGGTGCCCGCCTTCCTGGCCGAATGGCGCGCCCAGCACCCGGGCGCCGGCGTCGAGGCCGCCGAGACCGCCGCGCTGCCGTTCGCCGAGACGCGTTGATCCGGCGCAGCCCGGCGCCGGACCGCGGTCCCCGCCGGAGCGCGCACTTCGCTACAGTGCGGGGGTTTCCGTCGGACCCCCCTTTCCAGGAGCTTGAATGGCCAAGAAGAGCAAACCCGCCGTGCCGGTCGCCGGCCGCGCCGCCATCAACATCGGCATCAGCGAGAAGGACCGCGCCGCCATCGCCGGCGGCCTGGCCAAGCTGCTCGCCGACACCTACACGCTGTACCTGACGACCCACAATTTCCACTGGAACGTGACCGGGCCGATGTTCAACACGCTGCACGCGATGTTCATGGTGCAGTACACCGAACTGTGGAACGCGGTCGACCCGGTGGCCGAGCGCATCCGCTCGCTCGGCCATGCGGCGCCGGGCTCGTACGCGCAGTTCGGCAGGCTCAGCTCGCTGCCCGACGCGCCCGCCGCCCCGCCCAAGGCGCTCGAGATGGTGCGCATCCTCGTCGACGGCCACGAGGCCGTGGCGCGCACCGCGCGCAGCATCTTTCCGCTGGCCGAGGCCGCCGGCGACGAGCCGACCGCCGACCTGCTGACCCAGCGCCTGACGGTGCACGAGCAGACCGCGTGGATGCTGCGCAGCCTGCTCGAAGACTGAGGGCGGACGCCGCGCCCGCACCATGCGCATCGCCATCCTCACCTTCGACGGCTTCAACGAGCTCGACTCGTTCATCGCGCTGGGCCTGCTGAACCGCCTCGGCCACCGCGGCTTCAAGGCCGAGATCACGAGCCCGACGACGCACGTCACCTCGATGAACGGCGTGACGGTGCAGGCGCAGCAGGCGCTGGAGTTCGCCAACGAGGCCGACGCCGTGGTCTTCGGCAGCGGCATCTACACGCGCGCGATCGCCGAGAACAGCGCGCTGCTCGACCGGCTGCAGCTCGACCCGCTGCGTCAGCTGGTCGGCGCCCAGTGCTCCGGCGCGCTGCTGATGGCGCGCCTGGGTCTGCTGGCCGACATGCCGGCCTGCACCGACCTGACGACCCGGCCCTGGGTCGTGGAGGCCGGCGTGCGCGTGATCGACGCGCCCTTCCACGCGCGCGGTCCGATCGCCACCGCCGGCGGCTGCCTGGCCTCGCAGTACCTGGCCGCCTGGCTGATGGTCAAGGGCGCCGGCGAGTCCGCGGCGGCCGAGGCGCTGCACTACGCCGCGCCGGTGGGCGAGAAGGACGCCTACGTCGAGCGGCTGCTGGCCGCGGTGCGCCCGTTCCTGGGCGCGAACCGATAATCGACGGTTTTCACCGGGCGGCCGGCGTCGTCGGCCGCGGCCCCATGTCCGATCTCTCCCCGCAGGTGCGCCGCCGGCGCACCTTCGCCATCATTTCGCACCCCGACGCCGGCAAGACCACGCTGACGGAAAAGCTGCTGCTGTTCTCGGGCGCGATCCAGATCGCCGGCTCGGTGAAGGCGCGCAAGGCGACGCGCCACGCCACGTCCGACTGGATGGAGATCGAGAAGCAGCGCGGCATCTCGGTGGCCAGTTCGGTGATGCAGATGGAGTACCGCGACTGCGTCATCAACCTGCTCGACACCCCGGGGCACCAGGACTTCAGCGAGGACACCTACCGCGTGCTGACGGCGGTGGACGCGGCGCTGATGGTGATCGACGCGGCCAACGGCGTGGAGCCGCAGACGCGGCGGCTGCTGCAGGTCTGCCGGGCGCGCAACACGCCGATCCTCACCTTCGTGAACAAGATGGACCGCGAGGTGCAGGAGCCGCTGAACCTGATGGACGAGATCGAGCGCGAGCTCGGCATGACCGTCGTGCCCTTCACCTGGCCGGTGGGCATGGGCAAGTTCTTCGGCGGCGTGATGGACCTGCGCAAGAACCAGATGCGCGTCTTCAAGCCGGGCGCCGACCGCGCGAACGACGACGACGAGATCATCGACGGCCTGGACAACCCTGTGCTCGCCGAGCGCTTCGGCGCGCCCTTCGAGCAGGCGGCCGGCGAGGTCGAACTGGTGCGCGACGCCGCGCCGCCCTTCGACGAGGGCGAGTTCCTGGCCGGGCACCAGACGCCGATGTTCTTCGGCTCGGCGGTCAACAACTTCGGCGTCCAGGAGGTGCTGGACGCGCTCGTCGACCTGGCCCCGCCGCCGTCGGCGCGGGCCGCGATCCAGCGCATCGTCGACCCCGACGAGCCCAAGTTCACGGGCGTCGTCTTCAAGATCCAGGCCAACATGGACCCGGCGCACCGCGACCGCATCGCCTTCCTGCGCGTGGCCAGCGGCCACTTCGAGCGCGGCATGCGCCTGAAGGTCGTGCGCTCCGGCAAGGAACTGCGCCCGAACACGGTCGTGAGCTTCCTGTCGCAGCGGCGCGAGCTGCTCGACGAGGCCTACGCCGGCGACATCATCGGCATCCCGAACCACGGCGTGCTGCAGCTCGGCGACACGCTGACCGAGGGCGAGTCGCTGCAGTTCACCGGGCTGCCGTTCTTCGCGCCCGAGATGTTCCGCTCGGTCGAGGTGGCCGATCCGCTGAAGACCAAGCAGCTGCGCGCCGGCCTGACGCAGCTCGGCGAGGAGGGCGCGATCCAGGTCTTCCGCCCGGTGGCGGGCACGGTGCTGCTGCTCGGCGCGGTCGGCCAGCTGCAGTTCGAGGTCGTGGCGCACCGCCTCGAGCACGAGTACGGCGTCAAGGCGCGCGTGATGCCGGCGCGCTACAACGTCGCGCGCTGGGTCACCGCCGAGACCGGCGAGGGCGCGGCCGCCGACGAGCGCGAGCTCAAGCGCTACATCGACCACAACGCGCACCGCGTGGCGCACGACGCGGTCGACGCGCCCTGCGTGCTGCTCGAATACGCCGGCGAGCTGCGCGCGATGCAGGAGAACTGGCCGAAGATCCGCTTCCACGCGCTGCGCGAGCACGCGGGGCTGGTGTTCCACAAGCAGCTCGACGCCTAAGTCGAGGTCGAGGTCGAGGTCGAGGTCGAGGTCGAGGTCGAGGTCGAGATCGCGCCGTCCGCGTCGATGGCGACGGTCAGACGCTCCTGCTCGTGCAGCATCAGCGCGCCGCCGGGGCCGACCTTGCACACCCAGGTCTCGACCCGCGGCGTGGCCGGCAGGGCGAGCGCGGTCGCGTCGAGCACCGCGCCGCAGCGGCCGCCGGTGCGCCGCGCCGAGGCATAACGCAGCCACTGCACGCCGTGCCCGCGGGCCGCGGCGGCCACGGCCTGGCAGGCGCCGTAGTCCATCGGCTGCGTCCACGCGACGGCGGCGGCCGACCAGGGCGGGCGCGTCAGGTCGATGCAGCGGCCGCGCACGCGCGCCTGGAAGAGCGTGTGCTCGGTGATCAGCTCGCCGCCGCGCAGGCCCTCGCTGTCCATCAGGAAGCGCCAGCGCCAGTAGCCGACCTCGGCGCAGGCGGTGAACTTCTCCTCGGCGCCGTACCAGATGCCCAGCTCGCCGCCACGGCGAAAGCGCGACGCGTGCTTCGACCGGTAGCGGAACGGCGTCGCCAGCAGGTAGTGCAGACCCTGCGCGGCCGCCGGCAAGGGCGGCTTGCCGGCCTCGAGCAGGCGTTCGAGCTCGGCCTGTTCGTCGAGCGTGTCGACCAGCCGCATCGACGCCACCCGGTGCTGCGCCTCGACGCCCCGCCACAGCGTGCGCGCCAGCTCGCGCGGGCCGGGCGTGGCGAACCAGTCGTCCTGCCAGGGCTGTGGCGACACGCGGGGCGGTCCGGACGGGAGCGAGGGCGGGGGGACTGGGGCGGGGCGCTCAGATCGGCGCGCGCATCGCGTCGACATAGGCGACCGTCGCCACCAGGCCCTCGGCCCTCAGGATCAGCTCGGCCGGCGTGCCGCCCAGCGCGGCATTCGGGCTGCGCATCCAGACCAGGCGCCGGTCGTCCTGGTGGCCGACGAGCGCGTCGAGCGATCGATACAGGCGCACCAGCAACAGCGCGAGCTCACCGGACTTGCTCTTCGGCGCCAGTGGGCGCTCACCTCGAACCATGCGCGAGACCGTGGCCTCGCTGGCACCGATGACACTGGCGAGCGCCGCGCCGTTGAGCCCCAGCAACTCGGCTGCGCGCGCCGTGGCCTTGGCGAGCACACGCCCGGCGTCGACAGACGGCGCGTGCGCCGCTTCGACGGTGGGGCGTTTGGGCAGGGCGGTCAGCATGGCAAGGGAGTTTCTGCTGAAAGCTTATCCACTCTTTCAGTCACTGGCAAGCGGGCGTTGGGGCCGGCACCCGTGCGCCGGTGCCGCGCGTCGACCGACAATCCGCGCATGAGTTCGACCGCTGCCCACCCGTCGCGCCTGGCGCTGTACCTGAACCTGATCCGCTGGGACCGCCCGGCCGGCAGCTACCTGCTGCTGTGGCCCTCGCTCGCCGCGCTGTGGATCGCCGCCGGCGGCTTTCCCGGCTGGCACCTGCTGGCGGTGTTCGTCGCCGGCACCTTCCTGATGCGCAGCGCGGGCTGCGCCGTCAACGATGTCGCCGACCGGGAGTTCGACCGCCACGTCAAACGCACGGCGGCACGCCCGGTCACCAGCGGCCTGATGCGCCCGGGCGAGGCGCTGGGCCTGGGCGCGGCGCTGGCCTTCGTCGCCTTCCTGCTGGTGCTGACGACGACGCCGGCGGCCGTGGCCTGGAGCGTGGCGGCCCTGGCGGTGAGCCTGGTCTACCCGTTCACCAAGCGCTTCCTGTCGATGCCGCAGGCGGTGCTGGGCGTGGCCTTCAGCTTCGGCATCCCGATGGCCTTCGCCGCGGTGCGCGCGGAGGTGCCCGCGCTGGCCTGGGGGCTGCTGCTGGGCAACCTGTTCTGGGTGCTGGCCTACGACACCGAGTACGCGATGGTCGACCGCGACGACGACCTGAAGATCGGCATCCGCACCTCGGCGATCACGCTCGGCCGCTTCGACGTCGCCGCCGTGATGGCCTTCTATGCCACCTACCTCGCGATCTGGGCGCTGCTGGGCGCACGGCTCGGCTTCGGCCTGCCGTACTTCGCGGCGATCGCGGTCGCCGCGGGCATCGCCGGCTGGCACTACACGCTGATCCGCGACCGCTCGCGCGAAGGCTGCTTCAAGGCCTTCCGGCTGAACCACTGGCTCGGCTTCGCGGTCTTCGCCGGCGTGGTGGCGCAGTACGCGCTGGCGGCGTCGCGGGCCTGAGCCCGGCGACGCGCCCCGGGGCTCGCCCCCGGGGCCCGCCCGGGCACGGCCCGGCTCAGGGGTACAGGCCCCGCTCCTCGCGCGCCACGAGGATGCGCTCGCAGGCCACCGCGAAGGTCGCGGTGCGCAGGCTGACCTTGTAGCGGTCGGCGGTGTCCCAGATCTTCTTCAGCGCGTCGACCATGATCCGGTCGAGGCGGACGTTGATCTCGTCCTCGCTCCAGAAGAAGCTGCTGAAGTCCTGCACCCACTCGAAATAACTGACGGTGACGCCACCGGCATTGCAGATCACGTCGGGCACGACCAGGATGCCGCGCTCGGCGAGCGCGTCGTCGGCCTCCGGCAGCGTCGGGCCGTTCGCACCCTCGAGCACCAGCTTGGCCTTGATGCGGTTCGCACGCTCGGGGGTGATCTGGCCTTCGAGCGCGGCGGGGATCAGGATGTCGCAGTCGACGTCCCAGAAGGCCTCGGGGTCGATGCGTTCGGCACCGCCGTAGTTGGCGATGCCGCCGTCGCGCTTGAGCACCGCCATCGTGTCGGCGATGTCGAAGCCCTTCGGGTTGGCGAGCGTGCCGGTGTGGTCCTGCACCGCCACGAGCGTCGCGCCGGCCTGCACGAAGAGCTCGGCCGCCGCGCCGCCCACGTTGCCCATGCCCTGCACCGCGACGCGCGCGCCGTCGAGCTTCAGGCCGATGCGCCGCGCCGCCTCGCGGCCGGTGACGAACACGCCGCGGCCGGTGGCCTTGACGCGGCCGAGCGAGCCGCCCAGGTGGATCGGCTTGCCGGTGACCACGCCGGTGG
>Ga0116176_10003252_pt1 | contig 12073 bp, 20 predicted proteins | sample AD_STIC08_MetaG_FD_89803 | JGI IMG/M metagenome (GOLD analysis project Ga0116176, IMG submission 89803) | Active sludge microbial communities of municipal wastewater-treating anaerobic digesters from USA - AD_STIC08_MetaG | ecosystem: Engineered > Bioreactor > Anaerobic > Digestate | place: USA... | reverse complement strand
TTTGGATAGAGAGTATCCAAGAAGAAAAAAGAGGAAAAACGAAGTGGAAAAGTTATTAAATCCTTACTGATTTTTTTTATTCTTCTTCTTTGGTGGTTTAAATTGAATTTCCTTTTCTACCAATTTAATCTTCCAATCTGTAATGTATGATTCACATCCTTCTAAATCTGGAGGTTCTCCATTTCTGTAAAGAAGTAATCCATCATAAGATAATACACCTACTCTATCCTTTCCGAAAAACTCTACCATTTTCATGAGGATGTCATTCTCAATCTTTTGAAGAATCAGACTCAATTTTGAGAAGATTGGATTATCTGTTTTTCCCTTGATTTCGGGATATTGCTTATACAATAAAGTAGCAATTTTTTTGACCTCCTTAGATAATCTATGAAGCTGTGGAATCTTCATCCCGTATACAGTCTTTAGGAAATCATGTTTATCCAATCCCAAAGTATTCATAATGAAATCTCTGTTTTCGATGTAATCTCTTAGTTCTGGTGTTTCCCAACCATTCTTTTGACATAATTGATAAAGTAGTGTCGGATGGGTATTGCATATATCAATATCATGATAGATACTTTTACCTAAAATAACTTTAATATCATTACTAAATCCTTGAAGAGATAAGGATCCTTCAGCATACAAACGACCTCCTTCATTTGTTTGATGATATTTAACCATTAAAAAATCTCCTTCAAGTTCAATACGTTCTGCATATCGAATGAACTTTGGGCGTTCTTCTTTGACTACAAGAGTGTCTATATTCTTTAAGAGATAATCCAAACCTGCCTTGTCTACAGATTCTTTAAGAGTGGTCATTTAGTGGAAAAAATTAATTTTTTTTCCACCCCTTTATTATAAATTAATTATGGAAGAGGGGCTGAATAGAATTAATCAAATCAACACTCAAATTGAAGAGTTTGGTGTGATAATTCAATCATTAGATATTGAAAGGAAAAAACTTCAACAAGAACTTTTACAGATGAAAATCAAAGAAATACCTGTTGTTTATCGTATTTCATTTGGAGCAGAACCGACTAGAAATGGTTATATGCCATTTCATTCGTATTTTGGTGTTTTTTCTACTCGTGAAAATGCATCAAAATATATTTCAAGTTTTTCAACAAGACTTGATAATCATAAATGTCAAGTATCTGTTGTTCTAGTAGCATCAGAAACACTTGGTTCTGATTGGTTTGAATCCTTGGACAAACCAGTTTATGGACATAATTATTCATAATAAAAAAAAATTAATTGAATGAGTGTTTACAAAATTTTTATCCAATGGCTTGTTCATGAAAGCATTGGAGTCACTTTGTTCACTTGTCTTCTGTGAACAGATGGTCACATACGTACTTGTATCCCATGTACAAAGACAAGTATATTGAACATATAAGAAATTTGAAACGTTATCAAGAAGTTACTGCTTGGTATGATGCATTACATGATTTTGATGTTCAAACAGTTAATATTGATATGATCCAAATGATCTTTGAACTGAAGGAGTATGAATCAGAATATTGTATTGAACAATGTGAAAAATGTAAATTTTATGATCATCTTGAACAGTATGAACGTCATGTATGTTTTTATTATCACGATGTCTGTAGGTGGTGTTATTCAATCGAATGTTGTTTAGAATGCGGTATAGTTACCGGTTCATGTAAATTTCACAAAAATATTATGAGTGGTATAAACCCGCATAAAGTTTGTAAATGTACCAAAGAACGAATTATATCGGATTCATTTTTCATACGTAAAGTCAGACGTGTTGTTCCAGAATTACGTAAAGCTGGGTGGGTATTTATAATGCACGGATCTATTCCAAACTTGGAGATTTATCCACCTGGTGAATATCAAGAAGAATTTTTGAGTTATGAAGAAGAATTGGAATGTTTTTATTTTGGAGAATAAACCTTTATTTTTTCTCCTTCATAAATTCTTCCTGTGTTATACAAACAAAATCTAAATTCTTCAAGCAGTGCATAATTGTAAATCGCCTTTTCCACATACAATTCATGAATGGATGGACTACCTACCAATAGACCAGATCTTGCATATAAAAGACATTGTGTAAAATTACCTCTTGTTCTTGCAAATCTGGTCAAATAGTAGAGAGGTTCCCTTCTGTGAGGATTAAAGTGATATGCTTTTAAAAATAGTTCTTCCTTCATATGGAGGACGGCTAATCGGTAGAGGGAGTAGAAAATCACTTCATTCCGAAGTGATTTTTTACTTTTCTCATAATAACTTATCGCCTTTTTCGTATCATTCAAATATTCATACTTTCTTCCCATTTGCAAATCATCCTTATCATCATACACTTCTGTATCATTTGCAATAATGTAGATTCCGTAAAAATTGTAAGATGTATTGCAATTTGAAGAATTCCTATGCAAAAGTCTAGGTTGCCATTCGTTATATAACCTTCTATGAATTTCAATATAGTTTATACATTGTAAATCGCGTATGGAAGATAAATCACCTACATAGGATTCTCCGGGTTTTAAAATTAAATAATAATCATAATTTTGAAGAGTGTTGATTCCAATTTTTTGAGTTGGGTAAAGATAAAACAGAATGGACAGAAAAATGGTCAAAAGGGGGAATAACATGTTTACCCCTTATTTGAGGAATGTTAATTATAGATATAGTAAAATTATTACCTATCCAAACGTTTTGATTCTAGAGATTCATTGTAGAGAAAATACCATTCATTATATTAAATGGACATTAAAAAACATTGGGTACGAATACAAAATAAGTAAAAATAACAAAAGATTATATTACCATCCAGAATGGTTTTTTCCAAAAAGTTATGTTATTTTTCTCGTTGTACCATATCGTAATTATGATATCTTACGTATTTACAATCGTTATTATGCAACCATGTGGTTATTGGTTTGTAAACATGCAAAAATTATCATTTGTAAAGATATGATTAACTTTATTAAAGATATTATATTAAATGGGACTCAATTTCTTTAAAAAATGAAGAGGGTTTCCGAAATTAATGAAGAACTTAATCAAATCAAAGAAAAAAAGGAAAAACTTTTGGATGATGTGAGAAATGATCTGGAAAATGAGGAAAGGAAGACTTCGTTTGGCTTGAAACTGTTAAAATGGTTCTTTCCGACACATAGAGTTGTGCTTGTCGGAATTGGGAATGTTCGAGGAACAGTGAGCCGGGCTGAGTGGGATGAAGTTGAAGTGGTTGTTCCTACCTTCTTGAATACGCAATTGAGTACCATCAGCAAAGTCGATATTCAACACCAAGAGCTCTTGAACAAGTATGTTTTGTTGAGTCTTGCAGCGTGTGATCCAAAGAATTCGAAAAAGTGGCTGCGCATGTCGCGATTCCAACGATTACAAATTTATTTGAGGGTTATTTCAGATCGCACAACTATATACGACCTATTGCTATGCGCTTCGTTGTTGCATGGACAATCGTTAGTTGCAGATAATGATTATTTCAATGTTAGGATGATCAGAATTGCTAATAATAAATAGAAGCTGATTATTGGAATTTGAATGAGAAGGTCACATTTCCATGATTGGAAGTGAATTGAAGAAAAAATATCCCATCGTTTATGCTCTTGCTTCCGAAGAACTTTCAGATGAACAAATGTTCAATAATATTAAACTGGACTAATTTTATTAATTTTCACAGCCACATATCCTCTATCATATGATATTCTAATGATTGGAAAATATCTTGTATTGTCCACAGTTTGTATCACCGTTAATTTGTATTTTGACAAATCAATATCTTTAACTCTGTAAATTTCGTTTCTAACTGCAGGATGTTTTAAAAACGTCTTTACATTGTTTAACAATGGTCTCTTATCAATGATTTTCATCATGTTCAAATAGGCTAAAATCTTATTTCGTTTGGTTTTTCCATATTTTTGAAAATGAAGAAATCCCATGATAATTTCCATGACGGAATATAGAGAAAAAGCTGTTGTTATCGTACAACAAGCGATTGATGCAGATCAAAAAGGAGATAGGGAAGAAGCTTTTTCTCTCTATTTACAATCTTTTGAATGGTTTGAACTCGCTCTAAAATATGAAAAGAATGAAAAAACCACTCAAAAGTTGAAACTAAAATTGTTGGAATATATCAAACGCGCTAAAGAGTTGAAATCACCTTCACCCTCTTCTTCAAATTCAATTAATTCAATTTCTGAATCGCCCAATGTTAAATGGGAACATGTTTGTGGATTGGAAGAAGTTAAAAATCTTCTAAAAGAATCTGTCATTATGCCCATTAAGCAGCCTCAAGTATTTAAAAATGTCAGACCATGGAAAGGGATCTTATTGTATGGTCCTCCTGGTACAGGAAAATCCTTCTTGGCAAAAGCAGTTGCAACAGAAGCCAAAGCAACTTTCTTCAGTGTTAGCGCATCTGATATTGTATCCAAATGGGTGGGTGACAGTGAAAAACATGTCAAGGCACTATTTGAAACGGCTAGAGAACGTAAACCATCCATTATATTTATTGATGAGGTGGAATCTCTATGTGCTCAACGTTCTGAAGATCCTTCGGGATCCTCTGCAACCCGCCTAGTTACAGAATTTCTTGTGCAAATGGATGGAGTAGGAAACAATACGGAGGGAATTTTAATTTTAGGAGCTACCAATTTGCCGTGGCTTTTAGATGTTGGAATACGTAGGCGATTTGAACAACGAATCTACATACCACTTCCTGATTTAGATGCACGTTTACAAATGTTTAAAAATGATAGAAAACTTGCAAAAATGACAGAAGGTTACTCGGGTGCGGATATTGCAATCATTATAAATAAGGCAAAGATGCAACCCATAAGAATCACTCAAACATCGACCCATTTTAAAAGAATTGGAGAATGCAATTATATTGCATGTAGTCCTGGAGAGGCAGATGCGATTGAAATGAGTTGGATGGATATTCCTACTGGAAAACTAATTGTACCAGAAATTAAGAAGAGTGATTACGAAAAAAGCATCAATGAGACGAAACCATCTGTAAATCAAAAAGATTTACAAAAATATGAAGAATGGTCAAGAGATTATGAAAATAAATGATAGGGTTTATTAAACATTTTTACGGACCTGTTTTATATTTTAAAAATGATAAAGATCAAAGATGTATGTATTGTTCAAATAAATCATTTTACAGACGTTATTATTTCATGTGGTGGCCTTTTTGTATTGAATGTTTTAACAAATGTGAAAAATATGAAGAAGAAATAGAATGCGTCATTAAACATTATTTTTACGATATTATTTATATTTTAAAAAGTAATTCATCAAAAATACCAAACATTGTATATTTTCACATTGGTAAATACGTTAAAGAACGCAATAGAAAGCATAAATTCGAACGCAAATGTTATCACTTTCATAAAGCTACTTGCAAGACGATTTATGCATTCTGTCTATTTGCGAAACGTTACTATCCTTTGGAACTGAATAGAGATGTCAGATTGAAGATTTGTAAATTTATTTTAGAATGAATCAATAAATCATATCACTTGTAAAATTACTATGGATTGGACTTTTACAATCCTTACATACGTAATTATAATCAGCATCGCAGGGATTTCCAGATATCCATTCATAATATAAATCAGTTGTTTCTTTTTTGCATTTTGCACATTTTTTCTGACCCTCTGACATTTTTTTTTTAATTTTTCAAAAAAATGTCAGGGTTGGTTTGTTTAAACGATTCCATTTTTAATTTGAAGGATTTATCTCTTGTTCAAAAAAGCGAACATCACCATCGTTTTATTGTAAAACTTGTAGATGGTACATCATTCTTCATCTCAGACAGTGAATTCACTTTATTACATATCTTTATTTCAAAATATAAACATGATGCGATTGAACGCTTGAATCAAGAAAATAAGCATTTGCGAGGTATCATTTCGGCTTTACCTGGCTCTGGAGAAGATTTTATGGCAGCCAAATTAGATTTTGAAAAACAAAAATAAAATGGAGGGTTACGATTATGATGATTATCGAAGAGTTTTCAACTCTTCAAAAATGTATTTGATGCAATCAACTTATGAAGTTCCTCTATCTTTAAAATATGAAAAGATGGAAAAGGAAGAAAGATGTGATGTTTTTCCTTGCAAAAAGAAAACTCGGTATAGATTAGTGGAATATGCGGATATTTCTTTATCTTTCAATAATGGAGGAGGTTGCAGCGGTGCCAAAATGTACATGTGCTACAACTGTTATCAAAAACATAAGGAACTTGTTTTTGAAGCTAGAAAATTGAAAAAGAAGAGCGTTGTTTATTATTTTCAAAATTGGACTGAAGTTAAATAAATGAACATTCAATAGTTATACTATCGTGTTTATATGGAAAAGAAGAATTACGTCCTGGAAGATAACTTGCTTTTCCCATTGAATTCTCTCTATACCATACAAGTTTAACATTCAATCCCAACTCTTGACAAAATGATTTGAATTCCGAATCAAAACAAACTTTTAAAAATGACATGTTAGTGTATCTTATGTTCTGCGGATAATTCCCATCATATACATTCTTTTGTAAAGCTCCAATAAATTCAAATGTATTAGTCCTTTGACCACCACTATTATCAATCATGTAAGTGACAATGTTTTGATATGCTGTATATCTTGATTTTCTATTTTCCTCTTCTTTATCAGTTATCTTTTCTCTTGCTTGTTCCACATCTGATAGTATCCTTCTCTTTTTATCCGTCATTTCATAATCATTATCTGCATCTTTCTCTAACCTCACTTGATAGTAATCCAATTCCGCGTTCCATAAATCAATTGGAATCCCAACTATTTTATGATCTACAATAATTCCTGTTCTATACCAATATAATATCCATCTAAACATCTCACCGTCTCTATCAATGAATAGTTCTTCACCTTCCACATGTCTTGACAACAACATATCCAACATGGTCCCAGGCCTTGATTGTATTGTGGAATAGGATGTTTCATAATGTGTTCCACCCACATTGATTTTAAGTGTGACCCTCTTCATTTTTTTTTTTAGAAATTTAAAATGATTTATACTCACTAAAATCGCCTAATTAAAAAAAAACCATGGAATTCCGTGTCAAGTTGACTAGTCATGTTAGGAACTTTAGGCAGATTCTCATGGAGCATTCTTATTTAATGTACAAACTTGTTATTTCCAGGAATAGCTCCAAGTTGAAGGAGATGATGAACATTTGGGTTGAAATCAACAGTTTGACAGATGAATGGGCATACAAAATTACATGTAAAAATAATGATATTGGAAAGGAGATTAGAGAGCTGATCATGTCGTATTCAGATGTAATGTGTAATGTAATTATTGAACGTCACGTGGATGAAAAAAAGATTGAAAACATTATCAAATTGGAGGCAAAGTTTCTATCTGTAATTGGTAAAACCTCCACAATTTCTGAATGGCGTGCGTACACTGCGGATTTGATTGAGATGATCAAGGACCCCACAAAAACTTATTGTTTTGAGAGTGCTGAAGTACTTGGGAAAACAATGGATATTATATTTTTTCACCAATCAAACCAACTGAAAGGACCATAAAATTTGTTTAAATCTGTTCCAAATTTTTGTTTAAACATTTCGGAACACGTTCTTCTTTTAACTTCCAATGATTCTCCAGGATTTAAAGGACAATCAATTTGATCACATCTAAATGGAGCATAACCTGCTTTGTAGTGTTTTTCATAATCCCACCTTCTTTTCAATGTCACTCCTTTTGATGGAAATCTATTGTTGAGATTTTCCAATTTATCTCTTACAAATTCCAAAGGAACTTCTGCCCTTGCCAAAACTCTAACCATGTTTTGACGTTCTCTATCTTTTGGAAAATGATCCTTGATATTAATACATGGAGCCAATTGTTCGTTTACATCAATATGTTTCACCTTCTTTCTCAGTGGAGCAGGAGGAGGTGGGGGTCTCACATCATATTGCTTTGGGAATTTTTTCAAATTCTTCAATAAATGTCTTAATATCCAATTATCCATTTCCCTCCCAGATACGTGAAAATAACCCCCTTGATACAGTGGCAAATCATTACAAATAATCTCCTCCATGGGAACTCTAAACCACAGCTGAGGACATTCTGATTTGGGAAACTTTTTGTAATATCTTTGCAAATCCATCAAAGTAGGTTCATCCATTAAATCCAAAAATTCTGCAAATCGTTTCAAATAGGGAACCAAGGAGTTCGATTCCGAACGAATGATACGTCCAAAAGAAAGTAAAACTTCAAACGTTTCCAACGAGAAGAATTCCCCGTCCACGTGTTTCTTCACCAAATCAACAGATAATTCAACCATTCTATCATCAAAAACGATTTCATCTTCATAATTTTGTTTATAATACTCTAACGTGTTCATACTGTTCAAAAACTCTTCACCATATTCAAACCATCCTTGAAGATGTATTCTATCCTCAGTTTCTCTATACACAATAATGATTCTGCATTCATAAGGGTTCAAAGTGGATTGATCTATTGGACTCTTGGCAACGTGCACATTCTTCAAATGTGCATGATTTGCGGAAAGCCAATCCTGAATGGCGTTTGGATATTTTTTTAAGCAGACACTCATGGAGTAATTTCGAAGAAATTACTCCTAACCCTTAATTAATTTTTTCTTTAATTAGGAGAAGGTGTGGGAAGTGAATTTCTTCGAAATTCACTTATGATTTTAATTGGTAGAGGTGCTGAAGGTTGTGTATATTTAAATAGCAAAACATCAGTGATCAAAGTGTTTCATCAACAGAATGGATGGAAGGAAAACTTTCAAGAATTGGAACGTTTTTTGATACTTTATCAGTACACTGAAGCTGTTCCAAAGTTGATTAGAATTGACTTTCAGAATGCCATCATTGAGATGGAGTATCTGAAAGACTACATTACTTTGATGGATCTGAAACGTTTAAAGCTGTTAAAAACGGAAAAAGCGTTGAAAAGTTTGATAACTGTTATTGAGGAAACACATTTAAGAATGATTCCTGATGATCAACATTCCTACCAGGATTTGGGATTTTTTGAATTTTGTGTTCATCAAACAAACACAATGGTTAAGATTGAGGATGGAATATGTATATCGGCGAGATTTATTGAGGGTGGTAAATTTATAACGGCTCCAAATGTTGTAAAGAATGGAATAGTTGCAAGTACTTTGAGAGATTTTTGGGGAAAAATCAGGGTGCCGAAGGCGCCCTGATTTTTCCCAGAGGAGGTTTCTCCGCAAAATATCTCTTCTTAATGTTCTCTAGCTTTTTGATGATATCATCACTTTCATCAGGCCATCCGAATAATTCGGTTCCTGCAATTTGTTTAACCTTTTTATACGCATCCAATACATTAATTCCATGATACATAAAATATAAAATTAATGTATGTGGTGATCTATTGATGCACAGCGCGCATCCTAAAATGATTAATTTATCACTTTCAATAACTTTATCATAGTATTCAAACGTTAATGATATTTGTTTAAACCATAATTCATCATTAGTAATATACTTCTTATCGTCATCATGTTCGATAATGGACTGCCATATTAAAATGTAATCAGGATGAAAATCTTTTGCTTTTTTTTCAATCTTTTCAAGACTTAGATCACTACACCACGATTTAGCATTACTACAATGGATTTTTCTATTTGTTTTTAGTATCGTAATATTTGTTAATTTGGGATCAGAATAAGGTCCCAGCTCATTCTTTTTGTTGTACGTATTTCTTGATGTATCATTTCTTTTCATAACATAAATAATGTGATTAAATGGTAAAGGACCTGTTGCGGGTTCCACTCCATGTATCAAATGAGTTATACCAATCTTTTGACCTTTTTTAATGGGAAAATTGTCATATTTTTCATAATCCTTTGAAACATATAATGGAGGCATATCTCTAGATGAATACAATATCACATGATTTGCAATCGTTTCGATATCGTAAAACTTTTTTGGACTAATCTTTTTTACTTCATAATCTGTAATTAACTTTGTGGGAATCTTCTTTTCAGGTTTATATGTGTATGGTTTACGAGTTGTCTGTTTTCCTCTAGCACCAATATGATCGATAACTTGACATTCTTTACTACAGAATGGAACTTCACATTCTTTACATTGTAAAGTTGTGATGGATGAACAGATTTTACAAATTGATTCCATTTTTTTTAAAAAGTTTTTTTAAAATACATTATATAGAGGTGTTTTCATGAGTTTTGAAAAGGAATGGGTAATTATTCAACACAACTGTGATGTTTGTCACACTCCAATTGGCGGTAGTAAAGTACGTGAATACACGTGCAAATCATGTGGAATGGATTTTGACGTTGCCCATGATTGCAAAGTAGACGATATTGATCTTTGTCCAAAAGGGTTTAGATTTGGATGTCAAAAATAAAAATTTCAATTAAAATTTCTTTAATTTAAGGGTGTGGGAAAAAGTGAATTTCTTCGAAATTCACTTTTTTCCCTCTCATGAAACGTCTTCGGATCTCTTTTGTTGATAGTTCCTACACTGTTCCTCTTTATGCTGCTCAACGTATGCATCGTTTAAAGCTATTAATGGACGAACATCCTGATGCTGAAGAATTTGATATTGAAGAAGTTGATGGTGGTAAATTCCGTAAATGTCTTGAAGCCATTGTACCATCCATTGAAACGGTAGGATTTACAGAAGTTTCAAAACCTTCTGCAGATTTTTCAGAATTTGCATTATTTTTGGAACCTTTGAACAATAACATATACACCATTGTTCCGATTACATGTGAATATCCGATAGACAAGTTTATATTACATAAGAATACCACAATTCTTTGTCCAAATGATTGGTTCAATGAACTTGAAAGCTTTGAGTATGAAATGATAAAATTGAAAGCAACAAATTATTACGCAAGACATACAGATGTTTCTGTAAGAATGTTTGTTTCGTTTTTCAAAGAGAAACGAATCATAACAATTGTGAAGGAAATAAAAGAAATTACAAAGTAATAGAATTATTTTTTATTTTTAGCAATTTCAATTAATGAACATGTAAAACTAGCTTTTCTAAATGTTAAAAGGTCAGCCATCTTAAACGTTTCATACATTAATTCATGTATTCTAGGTTCAATAGAAAGTACATGAATGGATTATTTACTACATAAGTAATATTAAAATCTTCATTCAAACAAACATCTACTGGTTTTGAATATTTGCACAAAATAACAACAAATGGTGCTAATGTTATAAACGGTAAACTTAAAATTATGAAAAGTAGAAAAAAACTGATAACAGAATATACAATTTGTAACAATGCTTTAGAAATATTATATGAATCATAACAAAATGCACAAATTATAACAATGAGTGATCTAAATCCTTGTTTAATGTATTCTTTTCTTCTTGTCCATTTTTTCAATTCATCTCTACGTATTCTATTGATGAATATGTTCTCATGCAAAATGACATTTCTTCCAAACCATCTTGCAAATCTTGGATCAACAACCCCTTCATCCATGTTTATTAGTAAACCAAATATCTCTTTGTTCCCATTCATCTATTGATCTTTTTCCTCGATTGTAAAATCTATTATCATATCTTGCACACCATTTAGAGCAATAGATTCCTGATATCCTTTGCCAATTTTCATCCAATGGTATAGAGAAAGAAATATCTTTAATTTCTTTTTTGCATAAATCACACGATGAAGTCTCCCTTAACGACATGCTGCAAACCTCGGGTTGAAGAAAAGATGATTGATCAAATTGAACGGCTGGAATCTACGATATGTGCCCTCGATGTTAAATGTAAAGCAATACACTATCAAATGACGGAAGCCCTTTTAAAAGCAAAATTTTTTAAACAAAATGGTGATCCTGTTCGTTGCAAAGCTGAATTGAAACGAAAATTTGATTTATCAAAAACATATGAGAGATTTGTGAATTTTCATTCAAATGTAGTGAAAATACGAAATGCAATCGATGAAACACAAGCAATAGGTGAAGTGGTTGGGAACATGAATATTGCAAATAAGATATTTGCAATATTCATGTTCCCAACCACTTCACCTATTGCTTGTGTTTCATCGATTGCA
>Ga0116176_10003250_pt1 | contig 12078 bp, 8 predicted proteins | sample AD_STIC08_MetaG_FD_89803 | JGI IMG/M metagenome (GOLD analysis project Ga0116176, IMG submission 89803) | Active sludge microbial communities of municipal wastewater-treating anaerobic digesters from USA - AD_STIC08_MetaG | ecosystem: Engineered > Bioreactor > Anaerobic > Digestate | place: USA... | reverse complement strand
CTCAGGGCCTCGGCTCTGACCTTCTACTCGCTGCTCTCCATCGTCCCCGTCGTCGCCATGGCCTTCGGGATCGCCAAGGGCTTCGAGTTCGAAAAGCTGCTCCAGGAGAAGATCCTCGAGCGCTTCGAGGGGCAGGAGGAAGTGCTCCTGGAGGTCTTCGGGTTTGCCAACTCGCTTCTCGAAAACACCAAGGGAGGGCTCGTCGCCGGGGTGGGCGTCATCCTGCTGTTCTGGACGATCATCAAGGTCCTGGGCAACATCGAGAACTCCTTCAACGACATCTGGTCGGTCAGGCGGGACCGGCCGCTGGCCCGCAAGATCACCGACTACCTCTCCGTCATGCTCGTGGCGCCGGTGCTGCTGGTGCTCTCCGGAAGTGCCACCGTCTTCCTCACCACCCAGCTTGCCGCGATCACCGCGAAGATCGACGTGCTCGGCATCCTGAGCCCCGTCGTGGTCGTCTTCCTGGAGCTCACGCCCTTCGTGACCATGTGGGTGCTCTTCACCTTCCTGTACCTCTTCATGCCGAACCGCCGCGTGGACAGGAAATCGGGGCTTGTGGCGGGGGTGATCGCCGGCACCGTCTACGTCATCGTCCAACTCGTCTACGTGAAGTTCCAGGTCGGGGTGGCCAAGCACAACGCGATCTACGGAAGTTTCGCCGCCCTGCCCCTCTTCCTCACCTGGCTGCAGTTCAGCTGGCTCATCGTGCTGGCCGGAGCCGAGATCTCCTGCGTCCACCAGAACGCCGACGCCCTCGAGTACGGCCCCGACGCCAGGGGCGCCAGCCTTCACTTTCGCAGGCTTTTGGCCTTGCGGATCATCAACCACGTGAGCCGGAATTTCTCCGCCGGACAGGTCCCCCTCACGGCCCGTGCGGTCTCGGAGAGCCTCGAGATCCCGCTCGGGCTCACCGCCGACCTCCTCGAGGACCTCCGGGCAAGCGGGGTCCTCCTCGAGGCGGGCCCGCACGGCCTCGATGAGACCGCCTACGCGCCCGCCCGCGACACGGATCAGCTGACCGTCTCGTTCGTGATGGACGCCATGGACCGCCGCGGAACGGATTATATCCCCGTGGCCCGCACGGAGGAAATCGAGCGGCTCGAGAAGAGCCTGGAGGCCTTCGGCGAGGCCATCGGGACATCCCCGGCCAACCTCCGCCTCAAAGACCTCTGAGACCAGGGACGTTGTTTACTAATTAGAATAACTCAGTACGGCCTGGCTCGGGCGGAAAGTTATTCTAATTAGTAAACAACGTCCCTGATCCCAACTCGGGGAGAGTGGAAAGACTGTTGAACACTCCTGTCGTGCGCGTCGTCGATCTGTGGAAGGAATACCGCGAGAACGGGCAGGCCGTCACCCAGGCCCTCCGCGGGGCGAACCTCGAGGTGGCCCCCGGCGAGGTGGTTGCCCTTTTCGGCAAGAGCGGCTCCGGCAAGACGACCCTCCTGAACCTGCTGGCGGGCCTCGACCGCCCCACGCGGGGCACGGTCGAGATCAACGGGCGCTGCCTCGAGCAGCTCGGCGAAGCCGGCCGCACGGAGCTTCGCAGGTCCCGGCTGGGTTTCATCTTCCAGTTCTTCAACCTCCTGCCCACCCTGACGGCCTACGAGAACGTCTTCCTGGCGCTCGAGCTTGCCGGCAGGATCCAGCCGCAGGCCGCCCGCGACGCCCTGGAGCGGGTGGGCCTCAAGGGGAAGGAACACCGCTACCCCCACGAACTCTCCGGCGGTGAGCAGCAGCGCGTCGCCGTCGCGCGGGCCATCGTCAAGGAGCCTTCCCTGATCCTGGCCGACGAGCCCACGGGAAACCTCGACACGGCGACGGGCGATCAGATCCTGCAGCTCATCACGGAGCGCTGCCGGCAGGGGGGCACGTCGCTGCTCATGGTGACCCACACACCGCTGGCCTGCAGGTATGCCGACCGCATCCTGAAGATGGTGGACGGCGTCGTGACGGAAGACGAGAAATGCCGTTAGGAAAGGCAAGTGGCATAAGGCCGGGGAGAGACGGGTCCTGCATTCATTTCTTGCCCTGAGCCTTTAGCGTTTAGCCTTTAGCCTGAGGTTCCTTTGCGCACCGTCACCCGATCCTTTCTTCGACACCTCTACCGGCGCCGGAGCCTGAGCCTCCTGCAGCTCCTCGGCATCGCCTGCGGCGTGGCCGCCGTCGTCGGCATGGCCCTCTCGGCCCGGTCGGCCCTTTCCAGCTTCTCCCAGGCCGTGGAGTTTTTGCGCGGCAAATCCACCCACACCCTCGAGCGCCTCGCCGGCCCGATGGACGAGTCGATCCTGCGGCAGCTCGCCGCCGATCCCGCCGTGGTCTCCTTCGCCCCCGTGCTGGAGCGGCGCCTGAAGCTGGGAAACGGCGACCTGGTCCGGCTTCTCGGCATCGACCCCTTTCTCGATCGGGCCATCCGCCCCGAGCTCTCCCGGGTCCCCTTCGAGCGGCGCACGTCGCGATCCTTCGAGGACTCGATCGCCTTTCTCACCGACGAGCGGGCTGTCCTGATCGAGGCCGGGCTGGCCCGCACGCTCGGCCTTGCGACCGGCGGCTCCGTGCCCACCCTGAAGGGGCCCCTGCGGGTAGTCGGATCCTTCGCCAACCCCTCCGGCGAGCCCCTGATCCTGATGGACATCGCCCACACCCAGAAGCTGCTCGGCCTCGGCGGCAGGATCGACCACGTCGACCTCATCCTCGACGACGAGGGCGGCTTCGCCTCCCGCTGGCGGGAGGGCTACCGGATCCAGTCCAAGCGCCAGCGCCAGGACACCTTCGGGGCCATGGTGGGCGCCTTCCGACTCAACCTGGAGGCCCTGTCGCTCATGGCCCTCTTCGTGAGCGTCTTCCTGATCTACAACACGGCCATGTTCGCCGTCGTCAGCCGGCGCCGGGACGCGGGCATCCTGCGCAGCCTGGGCGCGAGCCGCGCCGAGGTGGCGGGGGCCTTCCTCACCGAGATCGCCCTGTTCGGCACCCTCGGCGGCCTCGCGGGCAGCCTCTTCGGATTCCTGCTGAGCCGGGCGCTGACGGAGGTGATCGGCGGCACGATCAGCAGCCTCTACTTCTTCCTGAGGCCCGCGCCCTTGCCCTGGTCCTGGTGGGTGCCCGCCGCGGGCGTCGCCGTCGGCCTCGGGGCCAGCCTGCTGGGCAGCCTGTACCCCCTGGTCGAACTGGCCCGCACGGACCCCGCCGTGACCCTGCGGGGACGATCGGGAAGCCGCGGGAACCGGCGCAGGGCCTGGATCGTGGCGCTCGCGGGGGCCGGGTGCCTGATCGCCAGCATCCTCCTCCTGGCCTTCTTCTCGAAGCGCGTCTACGCGGCCTTCATCGGCGTCTTCGGCTTCCTCTTTGGGCTGAGCCTGCTGACCGGCGTGATCATGGTCCTCGCCGAGCCCCTCCTGGGCCGCGTCCTGGCGTCATTCGGCGGCCTCCCGGGCCGGATCGCGGCGGGCAACATCATCCGCAACCTCGGTCGGACGGGCGTCGCCGTGGCCGCCTTCATGATGGCCCTCTCCCTCTCGATCGGCCTGGGCTCCATGATCGGCAGCTTCCGCCAGTCCCTCATCTGGTGGATGGGCACCCAGCTTCGCGGCGACCTGTACGTCTCGAACGCCTCGGACATGGAGGTCCCCGAAGGGTTCTACGAGGAGATTCGGGGCATCCCCGGGGTGGGCGGCGTCGACACCTACCGGAAGGCGCAGGTGACCTACCGCGGACGGGCGATCCACGTGGCCGCCATCCAGGCCGGCGTGCTGCAGCGCTTCGCGCGGTTCGGCTGGGTCGAGGGCGGCGACGGGCACTGGGAGGCCGTCAAGCGCGGCGACGTCATCGTCTCGGAGAGCTTTGCCCGGAGCTTCGGCGCCTCCCCCGGCGGCGTCGTGACCCTCGAGGGGGCGAAGGGGCCCGTCGACCTGCGCATCGAGGGCGTCTTCTACGACTACTCGACGGAGCACGGCCTCGTCATGATGGACCGCGCCACCTACATCGCCCTCTACGGCGACCGGACGATCAACAGCATCGCCGTCTTCATCGACCCCTCGGAGCCGCGGAAAAGGCGGATCCTCGACGACATCCGCGCCCGCGCCGCCGCGCGGGGCCTGCCCGTCTCGACGCGCGAGCAGTTTCACCGCAACATCCTCGAGGTCTTCGACAGCACCTTCGCCGTGACGCGCTCCATGCGGATCATGGCAATCGTCATCGCCTTCTTCGGGATCACGGGGGCCCTGCTGACCCTGTTCATCGAGCGGCGGCGCGACTTCGGGATCCTGCGGGCCCTGGGCTTCTCCACGGGGCAGGTGGCCCGCATGACCCTGCTCGAGGCCCTCGGGATGGGGATCGTGAGCTTCGCGCTGAGTTCGGGAGTCGGCACGGTCCTGGCGGTTCTCCTGATCCGTGTCATCAACCTGCGGAGCTTCAACTGGACGGTCTTCTACTTCCCCGACTGGCAGCCCTACGCCGTCACGGCGGCCACGGCCCTGGCGGCCAGCCTCGGCGCGGCGCTCTACCCGATCTGGAAGGTCCATCGCACCTACCCGCAGATGCAGATCCGGGAAGAGTGAAAGCAGTTCGTTGATTCGTTGGTTCCAAGAAAATCCCCCTTGCATCCCCCTTTGTTAAAGGGGGCAAAACCTGAAACCTTTATGCGCCCATGGATCGCTGCACTGTTGATCACCCTGCTTTCGTCGTTTCCCTGCCCGGAAGCGCCGGCGCAGGAAACGTGGAAGCAGGCCGTCGGGCCGTGGAGCTGGAGCTTCCCGCGGGACCACGGGGCGCACCCGGAGTTCCGCACCGAGTGGTGGTACTTCACGGGCAACCTGCGCGACGCCGCGGGGAACCGCTACGGCTACCAGCTGACCTTTTTCCGGCAGGGCGTGCGACTCAGGGCCTCCGACCCCCGCAACCCCTGGTCGCTTCGCGATCTCTACCCCGCGCACTTCGCCATCACCGACGCCCGAACCGGCGCATTCCGCTACGCCGAGCAGATCAGCCGCGCGGGCCCGGGGCTTGCCGGCGCGGCAAAGGGCGGCCTGAACGTCTGGAACCTCGGCTGGTCGGCAAAGATGGAGGGCTCCCTCATCCGGATCCGCGCGCAGCACGGGGGGATGGGGCTTGAGCTCGAACTCGTGCCGCGAAAACCCCTTGTCCTCCATGGCGACAGGGGCCTCAGCCGCAAGGGACCCGGCAGGGGCCAGGCATCTTACTACTACTCCTTAACAGACCTGGCGACGAAGGGGACGATCCGGACGCCGGGCGGCGGGGCGCCCGTGTCCGTGGAGGGGGCAAGCTGGCTCGACCGCGAGTTCAGCTCCAACGCCCTCACGAAGGACCAGGAGGGCTGGGACTGGTTCTCGATCCGCCTCTCCGACGGCCGCGAGCTGATGCTCTATTTTCTCCGGAAGAAGGACGGAACGGTCGAGCAGGAATCGTCGGGGACGCTCGTGGAGGCCGACGGCCGCTCCCTCGGGCTGAAGACGGGCGAGATCGGCGTCGAGGTCCTCGCGACCTGGACAAGCCAGCGAAGCGGGGGAAGATACCCGGGCCGCTGGCGCATCCGTGTCCCCGCCGCCGGCATTGACCTGACGATTGCCCCGCTTGTCGCGGAGCAAGAGCTGATCACGGAGGGCTCGACGGGCGTGACCTACTGGGAAGGCGCCGTGGACGGCAGGGGCGCCTCGGCCGGCAGCCCCGTCACCTGCGAGGGCTACGTGGAGATGACGGGCTACGCGGGCAGCCTCGGCGGCCAGTTCTGAAGATCAGGGACGTTGTTTACTAATTAGAATAACTTTTAGAGACCCGGACGGCATCGCGCCGAGTTATTCTAATTAGTAAACAACGTCCCTGATCGATTATTCTGCGAATCAGCCCTTGCCGGATCGCCGTCAGGCCGCTATGATGAATGCAGATGAATCCCCGCTGCCCGGCCGATAGGCCTCATGAGGTCCCGGCTCGAGCCTGCACGCTCAGCCCTTCATGAGATGGCATCGCGCCGTGCAGCCGGCCGGGTTTCGGGAAGCGCACGGCTCCCGAGCGGCAACCCGTTCACCCCTGCAACAACCGATCTTCCAGATCCCATCTCCGGTATGAGAAACGCGCGAGGGATAAGGCCATGAACCGAAGAACGGCCGTCAACGTGACCCTGGCCCTGCTTCTTGTCCTTTCAACGGGCTTCGTTGCGCCGTGCCGGGCCCAGGAGGGCGGCTCGTCACACAACGAAAAAGGCCTCGGTTATTTCAAGAAGGGCTTCTACGAGTACGCACCCCACAACAAGCACCTGGAGGCAAACCAGTACTACGAGATGGCCATCGAGGAATTCATGAAGGCCCTGGCGGAGAACGAGGGCGACGCGGCCGCGCACCGGAACCTCGCGCGAGTCTATCAAGCCCAGAAGAAGTACGCGCTTTCCGCGAAGGAATACAGGAGGGTCACCGAGTTGAGACCCGGGGACATCGACGCCTATGTCAATCTTGCCGTTGCCTATTCCCATCTGAACCGGTACGAAGAGGCCATCGAGCAGCTCGAGCGGGCCAAGACAAAGACCGACGACCCCGGGGCGATCAAGAGGCTGAACGGATACATCGAGAAGCTGGAGCAGGCACGATGACGGGGACGCGACACCGCGACGCGACGCAGGGCTCGGCCTGCCTGATGCAGGCCTTCAGGCGCGCTTTACCCATGGCCGCCCTGGCCGTCCTCCTGCTGTCGGCGGCCGCTTCCCCGACCGCTGCGGGCAACCCCCACTCCGCCTTCTACAGCCCAGCGAACGACAGGGTCTTCTGGTTCATCCATGCGTCGGACATCCATCTCGGCGCCCGGGGCAGCAAGGACAGCGAAAACCTCCAGTGGCTCGTCACGACGGCGCAGAACACGATCTGTCCGAGTTTCATCGTCGTCTCCGGGGATCTGACCGATTCGACAAACGGGAACATCCTGGGGTATCCCAACGGTCCGCACCAGGAAGAATGGAACGAATACAAGAGCATCGTGGACCCCAACGTCACCGCGGACACCTATTACGACATTCCAGGCAACCACGACGCGTACAGCGATCAGTACTTCGCCTATTACCTGGCCAATTCGGTCCAGGGCCGGGCAACAGGGGGGACGCAGCACTCCTGGACCCGAAATTTCTGGTTCGGGGAGTACCATTTTCTGGGGGTCAACACGGCGGACAACACGGGGGCCGCGTTCAGTTTCCTGCCGCCCTATTATGGAGATCATGCCGGACTCGACTCCACGGAACTTGCCTTCATCTCGTCGGAGTTGCAGGCACACCCGAACGCCGCGCTGACCCTGGTCTTCGGCCACCACCCCCTGGCCGCCACCGGCGACCCCAAGGATACGTACATCTACTACGGCAGGGACGAGTTCGTCGGTCTGATGAACAGCAACGGGGCGTCCCTCTACGGATATGGCCACACGCACGACTCCAGCGAGAGCTTTTACACGGCGGGGATGTCGGAGGGGGTGTTCTATTTCAACGTTTCGGCGCTGGGGAAGGACAGCCCGAACCAATACACGGTGACCGCCATCGACTGCAACGGCATCGCCAGCGTCACACAGAACGTCAACACATGGCCCGTCGTTCTCGTCACCGCCCCCATGGACCGCTATCTGGGCGGGAATGTCAATCCCTACACGTATTCCATTCCGAATTCCCCAGCCAACCCGATCCGCGCCCTCGTCTTCGACACCGCCGCCGTGAACGAGGTGCAGTACCGCATCGACCTGTCGGGGTCGTGGCGTGCCATGCAGAGGACCGCCGCAGGCAATCCCGCCTACCCGCATCTCTGGGAGGCCGTGTGGAATGCCTCCGGCCTTGCCCCGGGTGAGCACACCGTTGAAGTCCGTGCAACCACGGCATCGGGCGTGCGGACGGACACGGTCCGGGTGAACGTGCAGGGCACCCTCGCCGGCGATTTCCCACCGCCAGACTGCGACGTGGACGGAAGCGACCTTGCGGTGCTGATCGGCAACCCCTCCCTGATGGACATCTCGACGTTCGCCCAGAACTACGGCAAGAACACCTGCCCGTAGCCTCACCAAATCAAAGGGGAGGGGTCAGACTTGCATATTTGATATTTAAGCCATTCATCCTTCCAGCGAAGCGAGGACTTTCTTCACGTCGGCCTCGATCCCCGTGTACTCTTTCAGATACCGGGTCACCGCAGCGGGATCCTTCCTCAGAAAAGCGGCGATTTCATGGTTCCGGCAGGAAAATTCTTTCGCGGCCCGACAGAACAGCCTCCGGCCGTCAGCGACCGTTCTTGATTTCGTCTGAGTGCGCATCCGGTCAATCGAGACCGCTGTAACGCGCTCGATCGCCGCGGCAATGTCCTCCAGGGAATACGCGCGCTGCCTTCCACGCCCGTTCATCTCAAAAGGAACCCTGCTTTTCACATCCGCCACAAACTCCTCGTCCCCGAGCACACGCTGATCCGCCGTACGGTATATTTCCGCCTTTTCAACGGCCGGCCCCCCGTCGATGAACTCCTGATAACGCCTGCTCGCGGCGGCTCTATTCTCCGAAAACAACCGGAGAACGAAGTCCGCGTCAACGAGACGGCTGTCTGTCGCCTTTTTCGCATATGCGGGATGGCTGCTCCAGGGGTAATCGTCGGCGGTTCGCGCCGCACCGGCCCTGACCGGATTGAGATGGATGTATTTCACCAGCGCCAGGAGGTATTCATCCCTGTCGCAGAGAATCGCCTTGTAGCGACCCTGGAACAAGTGTCCGACCGTTTCATACCTGCGGTTGAAATACATCGTGTAGCTCTGGTTAATCCCCTGGAGGACCTTCGAGAGGGGGACGTGGGACATTTCAACGAGAAGATGGACGTGGTTGGGCATCAGTACATAGGCGAAAAGCAGGAAGCCGTAACGCTCCTTGTACCGGCAGAGAAACTCGAGATACCGGGCATAGTCTTTCCTCGATCGAAAGATCCTCTGCCGCTGATTTCCCCGGGTCATGACGTGGTAGAGCGCCCCTTCAATCTCGATTCTTGGTTTTCTTGCCATGACCGGGAAATAGCGGAAAGCAGCGCAAATGTCAATATGCAAGTCTGACCCCGTTTGTGCCTTGACATGGCTGCCGAGCCCGTGATACTCGTGCGACAAACACGTCCAGATGAAGTTGTCGCTCATCGACCTGAACTCCTCCTTCCCGGAGCGGCGTTGACCCATCGAGCGGCGGACCGGCAGTAAGCCAGTAGGCCGCGCGGGACTGTCAGCGCGCCCGCGTCATCCGCTTGAGGCCAGGACCACACGTGAGGGACGAATCGAATCACAAAAGCCCCCCCGGCCGTGGCCAGCCCGCTGAAAAGGGCTGGTTCAGGACGCTTGTCGAGCGGTCCCCCATGGGCATCTCGGTTGCCCGCGACGGAATCACCCTCTATGCAAACCCTTCCTGCGCACGCCTTTTCGGTTACGACCACCCCGGAGAGCTCGTCGGCACGTCACAGCTCGGCCGCGTGGCCCCCGAAAGCCGCCGTCAGGTGACGGACTGCATCGAGCGCCGCAGGAGAGGCGAGCCGGCGCCCCTGGGCTACGAGATCGTGGGGCTGCGCAAGGACGGGACGACCTTCCCCCTCTGCGTCGAGGTTAACCTCATCGACTCGGGCGGCTGCCCCCTGTCGATGGCCTATTTCACGGATCTCACGGAGAGGAAGCGCGCGGAGTCGGCGCTTCTGGACAGCGGGAAGCGTTTCCGGAATCTCGTCGAGTCCATCGATGAATTCCTCGCCGACAATGATACCAACGGGATATGCCGGTACGCCAGCCCGCGCGTCTTCGACCTGCTCGGCTATCAACCCCATGAAGTCGTCGGCAGGACGCCCTTTGACCTCATGCCGAACGACGAGGCGAATCGCCTCAGAGAGATATTCCGTCGGGCCTCGGGCCTTGGAGAGCCCCTGCATTCGTTCGAGTATGCCATGCTGCACAAATCGGGCAGGCTCGTCTTCCTGGAAACCTCCGCGACCCCATACTTCGACGGGGCAGGACGGCTGGAGGGGTACCGGTCGATCACCCGCGACGTCACCGCGCGAAGGGAGGCGGCGGAGGCCCTGCGCAGGGCGAGGGAGGAGCTCGAGGCAAGGGTACGCGAACGCACGGAGGAGCTGGCCAGCCTCAACGAGAAGCTGCTCAAGGACATCGAAGAGCGCCAGCGCATCGAGGAAACCCTCCGACAGAGGGAACTGGAGCTGAAACAGCGTAACATCAAGCTCGAGGAAATGAACGTCACGCTGAACACCATCCTCGAGCAACGGGACCGGGACCGGAAAATTCTCGAGCAGAGAGTCTCCGCAAACATCAACGAGCTTCTCAAGCCGCTCCTGGAAAAGCTCGCGCAGTGCCGGACCGGCACACAGCGGCAGTCGTGCCTGGAGATCATCGAGTCGAGTCTCGATGAGGTTGTCTCCCCTTTTTCCCAGCAGCTGACGGACCATTCATTCAGGCTCACCCCGACGGAAATCCAGATCGCCAACTGCATCTGCAAGGGCATGCGTTCCAAGGAGATCGCCTCCCTGCTGCGGCTCTCGAAGGGAACCATCGACTTCCACCGCAACAACATCCGCCGCAAGCTTGGCCTCAACCGCCGCAAAACCAGTCTCCGAAGTCACCTCCTCTCGCTGTCCATGAAAATATAAGGATATCCCCTATATTTAACCGGTATATTTCCTATATCATTTCTGACAGGCCGTCGGACGACGTGCCGTCCCGAATCGCCGGACTGTCGGATTCTTTTACAGATCTACGCCCGCCCCGTTTTCGCTGTTATTACAAGGACTACAGAAAAAAATCGTCTCGATTAAGACTTCCGCTGTCGGCGCATTTAACAATTCTGCAATCACAGCATGGTGGTCAAAATAAAATAATCTCATAATACCCGACGCTTAGGTAGCAGGAGCAGTTTTTGCTCAGATACGGTCGAAGCAGCGTGTTTTCATGCACGCCCGAGGCGTGTAGTCGTGTCGTTTTCAACCTATGTAACTAATTAAACCAATCTTCATCGCATTCACCGCGGCCTGGTTGCTTGGCCTGGTGGCCGTCCGCCGCAGGATAAAAAAGCAAATCCTCCCGCCCTCCCCCTTATAAAAGGGGAACAAGGGGGGATTCGGTATTACGTAAAACGTAACACGTAAAACCTAAAACTCACGCCCTGCAGGCGTGCAGAAGGAGGACGAAGAGCATGAGAATAAAACGGAAATCACCCTGTTTCATTCTGGCAGCGATGGTTCTCCTGCTGCTGCCGACAGCGGCACTGGCTGCGGATGTGGATGTGTTCGCCGAGGGCGCGTACAACGCGCAATACTTGGACGTTTACATCTACGCCAACATCAACACTGGTAATCTGTGCAGTTACGGTGTGAAGCTCACGTACGATAAAACCAGACTGAACACACCAACTGCAACAAAAAATGTCGCCGTATGGTACTTCGGGAGCTCGAGTCCAGGCAACACGTACATGGACCCCGTTGTCGACAGTGCCGCCAGCCCGGCAACAATCACCTTCATCGGCGGCAAGCTGGACACGGGCAATCCCACTGCGGGCGTCACCGGCATGCGGGTGCTCCTGGGATCGGTGAGGTTCGTGCGGACGGAAGGCAGTCTCGGCCTGGGACCAACCGCGGAGACCTACTTCGGCATCACGGCATCGCTGGGAAGGCCGAGCCCCTATGACAACTTCGTCACCACGGGCGGCCAGGTCAGAGACAGCGGTGTTGTTTATAGTGTCACAGTACGTCAAAGAGGCGATGCGAATGGTGACGGTTACGTTAATGTCCAAGATATGAGTATGGTAAGGAGTTACATCGTCAGTGGCGGGACACCCTACGCATGGATGGACTGTAATTCCGATACAGCTGTTAACGTGCAGGACATGAGCTGCGTCAGGAGTTTAATTATTACAGGACATTATTGATCCTAGCAAGGAGGAATAGAATATGAAAAAAGTAATTATGGTCTTTCTTAGTTTTCTTCTCATGACAACTTCTGGTTTCGCCTATAGCGTATATTTTACCGTCGACGGATCAAATCTCGGTGAATTAAGTGGTTTTCAATTTTCCGTCAGCGGTG
>Ga0116176_10003248_pt1 | contig 12082 bp, 6 predicted proteins | sample AD_STIC08_MetaG_FD_89803 | JGI IMG/M metagenome (GOLD analysis project Ga0116176, IMG submission 89803) | Active sludge microbial communities of municipal wastewater-treating anaerobic digesters from USA - AD_STIC08_MetaG | ecosystem: Engineered > Bioreactor > Anaerobic > Digestate | place: USA... | reverse complement strand
GAGGACACGACCTTCGCCGGTCGTTTGAGGCTGGATGGGATCACGTACGGTCTGAACGCGGTGTCACTTTCGCTCAAACCGCGGGTTCTTTCGCGGGAAATAGACCTTCACTCCACGTATCAGCGCTTCGATGCCGCGATTGATCAGACGCTCCTTCTCAACGGAACGCGAACCTACGTCGGCTACAACTACACGTATTACAATGGTTTTGCGGCGGGTGCCTCCGTTTCTTCGTCCGCAATCAGACCCTTCACGACCGCTGATATTGCTCCCCAGGGCATGAAATGGTCACTCCGGTATGACAGGTGGTGGAATTGGTACTTTGAAGATTTCGACGCGGGCACCGGGCTCCTCAACGAGGTCTACACACCCTACCACTACAATCAGGTGTCGTGTGACGCCGCCTGGTACCTGCCCACCCCCTGGCGCGAGGAACACACCGTTGGCGTGGAAGGGCGCATCATGCGCATTGACGCCGCAGTGGACAGCTTCTTCTATGAGGGTATCGGTGGAATCATCGGGTTGCGTGGATACACCTATTATCAACTCCAGGGCAAACAGACGGCATGGGGGAGGTTGCTGTACCGGTTCCCGCTGCTAACCTCCATCGACCGGAAGCTGGGGCCGGTCTACTTCGACAAGATCTACGGGACCGTGTTTGCGGAGGCAGGCCGCGTCTGGCGTGACTCGTACCCTTCGTCGTGGACGCCCGGGCTCAAGCGTGACGTCGGCGCGGAGATCCGTGCTGATCTTTTCTCCTTTTACGGGTACCCCTCCCGGTTTTCGTTTTCCTGCGCGCGAGCGCTGGATGCTGCTCCGCGTTCTGACAGGACGAAGTTCTACCTCACGCTGTTGTTCGGGTATCTGTGACGGGCCGCCTGTCCAACATGACATAAGGTGGATTATCAACACCTTCCTCAACGGATCCCGACAACGACCCTCCTGCAGGGACGCAAGCCTCTCGAGTGATCTTACCGATTCGTCTCGCCGCTTTGTGTGGTTGACACACACGTAGCAAGATCGGCACAATGACGCCGTGCTTTGGAGCCCGTTCCCGCGGTGGGTACATTTTTTGAGATACCGGCCCGAAGATGACGATTTTGTCGGTGTTTTTCGCGCGGCGTTAAGGAAACTTTTCCACAACCCCGTGCCCGTCGGTCACGCACCAGACGAGCGGCTATTGGGGCAGCAGGGGAGCAATTCATGACTGAACACCCTACCGGAGCCGAATCCGGTCTTGATAAAGATCCGTCGTTGCTGGATGCGGATGCGGTCATTCGCGCACTTGAAACGGATCTGGAAAACGGCCTGAGCTCAGCAGAAGCTGCGGCGCGCCTCGCCCGCTACGGGAAAAACGAACTCGTCGGCGCACCGCCCGTTCCCGTCTGGCGCAAACTGCTGGCGCAGTTCGAAGACCCCCTTATCTACCTTCTGCTGGTGGCGGTAGCGATTTCGGCCGTCGCGTGGTTCATGGAGGGTGCGCACGGTTGGCCCGTGGATTCGGCAGTAATCCTTGCCATCGTAGTCGCCAACGGCGTTCTCGGATACGTTCAGGAGGCGAAAGCGGAAAACGCGGTGGCCGCTCTGGCGAGTATGGCGGCAGCAATCTCTACGGTTGTGCGCAACGGCCAGGCGGAGCGGATACCCTCATCTGACATAGTCCCTGGAGACGTGTTGGTGCTGAGTGAAGGAGACAACATCGGCGCGGATGGACGGCTGTTCAAAACAGCGAACCTGCAGGTTGCGGAAGCGCCTCTCACAGGCGAGAGCGAGCCGGTTCAGAAGGAAACAGCGGCACTCCAGGAACCCAGCAACCTTGGTGACCGGCGCAATATGGTTTTCAAAGGCACTGCCGTGACACAGGGAGTGGGAAGGGCCGTTGTCACGGCAACCGGGATGAACACCGAAGTCGGCAAGATTGCCCGTATGCTGGAAACGACGGAAGATGAAGCGACTCCCCTGCAGAAGGAAATCGTGCGGCTGGGAAAGGTGCTGGGGATCGCCGTCGTTCTGATTGCCGCCGTCGTCGTCACGACAACGTTCGTGGTGTTCCGTGTTGACACCATGGACGAGGCTGTCTCGCTGCTGTTGCTCGGCGTATCACTTGCCGTGGCGGCTGTGCCGGAAGGGTTGCCGGCGGTTCTATCGGTGGTTCTGGCAATCGGCGTGCAGCGCATGGCGGCTCGAAACGCGATTGTGAAGAAACTGTCTTCCGCAGAGACGCTCGGTTCCGCCTCGGTAATATGTTCGGACAAAACCGGCACGCTGACAAAAAGCGAAATGACGGTCACGAAGATCGTCACGGCTTCCGGAGAGGTGGAGCTGACCGGGGTTGGGTACGATCCTTCCGGCCGGGCTGAAGTCGCCGGCCAGGAGATCGGCGATTCGGCGCTGCGGACGGAGGCACAATGGGTGCTCGCCGGTGGCAGCCTCGCTGGAAACGCATCCCTTCGCCAGCGGGACGGTGTCTGGGAGATTCAGGGGGACCCGACCGAGGCTGCGTTCCTCGTGGCAGCACGAAAGCTGGGTGGCACGCAGCAGATCATGGAGCGCTACGAACGCCTCGGAGAGATCCCGTTCACGTCCGAACGCAAGCGGATGTCGGTTCTGCTGCGCGAAAGGAACAACGGGCGCCTGACGCTGTTCTCCAAAGGAGCCCCGGATGTGTTGCTTGAACGGTGCACGCACATCCTTGTGGGCAACGAGCCTGTACCTCTCGACGACGCGCGTCGTGCGGCAAGCGTGGCGAATATCGAAGCACTTTCGGCGGAGGCGTTCAGAACCATCGCGGTCGCATATCGGAATCTTGAAGGCGACAGGGTGATCCCGCCCGAGGAAGGTGCGCCGGTGGACGAGTCGCTTGAGGCGGATCTTGTGTACGTGGGAATCGTCGGCATCCTGGACCCCCCCCGCCCTGAAGCGGCAAAAGCGGTGGTGGAATCCCACCGTGCAGGCGTCCGCGTCATTATGATTACGGGAGACCACCCCAAGACGGCCACCCGTATCGCCTCCGATCTTGGCATCGTAGGAAAAGACGCGAACGCTCTGACAGGGATGGAAATAGACAAGCTGGACGAAGCAGCGTTGCGCGAGGCCGTGCGCACTACCTCGGTGTACGCCCGCGTAGCGCCGGAGCACAAACTCCAGATCGTCGATGCATTGCAGGCCGGCGGGAACGTCGTAGCGATGACGGGCGACGGCGTGAACGATGCTCCGGCCTTGAAAAGGGCCGAAATCGGCGTGGCAATGGGGGTCACCGGAACTGACGTGACAAAAGAAGCCGGCAATATGGTGCTTGCGGATGACAATTTCGCGACAATCGTCGCCGCGGTACACGAAGGTCGTGTGATCTTCGACAACATCCGCAAATTCCTGCGGTATCTGCTCAGTTCCAACATGGGAGAGGTGCTGGCAGTCTTTTTCGGGGTGGTGCTCTCCACGGTGATAGGGTTGACTTCCGGCGACGGAGGGATCGTGTTACCGCTTCTGGCCACTCAGCTTTTGTGGATCAACCTCGTTACGGACGCAGCGCCCGCCATGGCACTGGGAGTAGACCCGGAAACGGAAGACGTGATGGCCCGCCCACCACGAAAACTCACGGATCGGGTGATCGACGGCCGGATGTGGACCACGGTGTTGGTCGGCGGCTCGGTGATGGCTGCCATGACACTGCTCACCGTGGATATTCTGCTTCCGGGTGGTTTCTTCGAGGGGACGGGATCGCTAGACACCGCGCGCACGGCCGCATTCACGGTGCTGGTGTTCACCCAGCTCTTCAATGTGTTCAACTCCCGGTCTGAACGTGCAAGCGCATTTCATCGTCTGTGCGCGAACCGATGGCTACTCGGTGCGGTGCTACTCGGAGTGCTCCTGCAGGTTGCCGTGGTCCACGTTCCATTTATGAACACGGCATTTGGTACCACGCCGTTGACGGGTGAGCAATGGATTCTGTGCGTGGTGATGGCGTCGGCGGTTCTGTGGGTGGAAGAGCTGCGGAAGCTTGTCTGGAGAGCGACGCATTGAACCCACGGCAGCTGCTTGAGTTTCGTTCCGTACTCCGGCGTACTGCCAGGGTCGGAGCCGAAAATGACTACGCCTCAAATGTGAGTGTAGCCCGGATCCGCAGGCATCCGCGGGGTCAGGAAAGCCACTCATTCACATGAAAGACGCTGCTCGCAATCAGGATGCACCTGGCGGCACCGAGACGACGACTTCGGTGCGTTCTGAGATTCAGGAATACCTCGATATCAGGCAACAGAGGCGCTGGATTTTCCCGCGAGCTGCTCTGGTCGGTGTTTTTGCCGGAATCGCGGCGCTGTTGTTCAGAGCGGCACTGACGGGCGCTGATGTTTTCAGAAACGGCCTCATTGCGTGGGCGCACGGGATGCCACTCCTTGGGTGGATTTTCCCGGTGGGATTCGCCGTGCTGGGAGCGGCGCTTTCCGTCATCATGACCCGGCGATACGCCCCGGAAGCCAGTGGAAGTGGTATCCCGCATCTCGAAGCCGTTCTGCGCCGTTTCCGCAGGCTCGAGTGGAAGCGCGTGCTGCCGGTGAAGTTCTTCGGGGGACTTCTCGCAATAGGCAGCGGCCTGGCGCTGGGGCGCGAAGGGCCAACGGTTCAGATGGGAGGTGCCGTCGGCGATGCGGTGTCGCGCTGGCTCAAGGTATCCGAGAAGGAGCGTCTTACCCTCATTTCCGCCGGCGCGGCCGCAGGGCTTTCGGCGGCGTTCAACGCGCCGTTATCCGGGCTCATGTTCGTCCTCGAAGAAGTCAGGCGCGATTTCCACCCTGTCGTGTTCGGCGCTGCATTTCTCGCGGCGGCGATCGCCGACATCATCGCGCGCGCAGGTCTGGGGCAGTTTTCCGTTTTTGCGGTTCCGAGCTATCCCCTTCCTCCTCTTTCTTCATTGCCAGTTTTCGCCGTGGTGGGCATTGCGGCAGGTGGACTCGGCGTGGTGTTCAATCGTGGCCTGTTGACTGCCGTCACCGCATTTCGGGGGGTGCCTTCCCGGTTCGTATTCCCTGTTGTTGCGGTAACGGGCGGGGCAGCAGGTCTGGTGGGATGGTTCTCCCCGGTGATGATCGGCAACGGTCATGCGCTGGCGGAGGTTGCTCTCAACGGCAGAATGCTTCTCGCAGCGATCCCTCTCTTCTTCGTGGTGCGCTTCCTTCTCACGGTCACAAGTTATGGAATCGGCGCACCCGGAGGCATCTTCGCGCCGTTGCTTGTGCTCGGAGCGTTCATCGGCCTTGCGGTCGGACAGATCGCTCACCACTTCTCCCCCGACATCGCGCCGATACCGGCGGCTTTTGCGGTTGTCGGTATGGCAGCGTATTTCACTGCGATCGTTCGGGCTCCGCTCACCGGTATTGTGTTGATTATCGAAATGACCGAGAACTACTCCCTCATGTTGCCTCTTCTCATCAGTTGTTTCTGCGCGTACGCTGTCGCGGAACTGCTGAAGGATGTGCCAGTCTACGAAGCACTCTTGGAAGAGGACCTGAAACGCACCGGGGACACGTATCATTTGGCCGAGCCAACGGTCGCAGAGTTCACCATAGAGGAAGGTGCTCCTTTCGACGGGCGGCTGGTGCGCTCACTCGGGCTGCCGGCGGGCTGCATAATTGTTCGATGCTGGGACGGGAGGCGAGAATGGGTGCCGAAAGCAAACACCCGGCTCGAAGCTCACATGCGCATCATGGCAGTTATCTCCCCGGACGCCGCCGACGCTCTCGACAAGCTCCGGGAGGGATGTGAAGAGGTGGAGGGGAACAAGAACTGCGGCAAGCCGACGTGAAAACGGGCGGCAAAACAACCTTGGTAGGGCAGCATGTGCGCAAGGGCGTGCTGACGAGGCGGATGGTGCCGGCTTTTTGACACTCGCTCCGGTTCGCTGAAGCTTGCTTCCAGAAAAGGCAAACGTCGCGGCGGCTGGTCTTCTGTCGGGGTGTCTTTTTTGGGGCCGGCAACCTCCCATCGTCCCGCAAACCTCTCCGCGCTCTCCTCAACTGAAGGCACCGAATGCCCCACCGGCCCACCCCACCCTGAGGGGAACGCGCAGCGCACCAGTTAAATTGATGCGTAATGGGGTTCCTGTTCTACGAGTCTTCGATGGGAAGCGAGCCGGGAGGACCAAACGCATGCGTTCGAAAAAGCGGACAGTTCGTCGTCCCAATGTCCTGTTCATTTTGTCCGACCAACACAACGCCAAGGTACTCGGATGCAAAGGTCACCCGGATGTCAAAACGCCGCACATCGACCGCCTGGCTGCTCAGGGCGTCCGGTTCGAGAACGCCATTACGCAGAGCCCAATCTGTACGCCAAGCCGGATGTCATGGCTTTCCGGGCAGTACGGGCATAACCACGGATACTACGGGCTCTCCGGACCGAATCCCGGAGGCTTGCCGACTGTCCTCGGGCACTTCCGGAAAGCGGGGTATAGAACGGCCGCCATCGGGAAGATTCACTGTCCCGAATACTGGATCGAAGACGACGCGGACTGTTTCCATGAGACGTGCGAGACCAGTGTTGGAGGGAGGAGCGCAGAGTACACCAATTATCTGGAGGAACGGGGCCTGTCCGAGCTTGAGGACCACGCAGGTTTGACGGAATTCGGTCGGAAGGGGATTCAGTCAGTAGAAGGCCGCCCGTCCAGAGTCTCTTATGAGGACGGCCAGGAAGGCTGGAGCGTCAGAACCGCGATGGCGTTCATAGCGGACTCAGTTCAGCGGAATTGCCCGTTTTTCGCGCACGTCAGCCTGCCCAAGCCTCACCAGTGTTACACGCCTGCGCAACGGTTCTGGGACCTGTATGACGAGGCGCGCCTGACGTTGCCACCCAACGCCGAATACGACATGAGCAAGAAAGCCCCGCATCTGCGCCTCACCGCGGAAGCGTGGCGCAAAAATCCGTGGCAGCTTTTCGAGCCAAAAACGTTCGAGGCCGGCCGGCTCCGGAAGCTGCACGGCTATCTTGGCAACGTCAGTCACGTTGACCACGCGGTCGGAGAACTGGTAGACTGGATCGACGCGAATGGCCTGGCCGACGACACGATAGTCATTTACTCCTCAGACCACGGTGATTACGCCTGTGAACACGGCATCATGGAAAAGGCTCCTGGTATCTGTTCGGACGCCATAACGCGCATTCCCATGATCTGGCGCTGGCCAGGACACGTGGCGGAGAACCGCGTTGCAGGCGAATTGGTGGAAACGGTGGATTTCGCCAATACGATCTCCGCTCTGGCGGGACTCGATGCAATGGAAACTGCCGATGGGAAAGACCTATCTCACCTGTTGCGCGGCGAGTCGGGTGAAGTTCACCGGATCGCCGTTACCGAGTTTCCGTGGAGCAAGAGCGTTCGGAACGCGCAGTACCGGCTCGTGCAGTACGTCCGCGAGATGTTCCCCGATGAATACCCGGACGGCTTCGGGGAACTGTATGATCTGAACAGTGACCCGTGGGAGATGACGAACCTGTTTTTCGATCCCGCCCATGCGGACGTGGTGCGTGATCTACAACAGGAACTTATGGACTGGCTGCTCGTTACGACCCGTCCGACGACGGTCCTTCCCGCGCCGCACAAGACGTCAGCCCAGACTACCGTGCGCTACCTCAACGCCGTGAACGCGGACAAAAAGATTCACCCTGACAGGATACGCGACAAGACGCAGTGGTGGGAGCGAAACTACATTTGACGGAACGGGAGAAATAAGCCATGGCAGTCGGAAGGAAGACCCGAGGGAAAACTATTCGCGTAGGTGTGGTCGGTGTGGGGCGGGGGCAGTCGTTCGCGTCGTCAGCGACCGATCTCGTCGGGATGAAGCTCGTGGCGCTCTGCGACCTGTGGGAGGAGCGGCTGCTTGAAGTCGGCAAGCGCTACGGAGTGGCGACGTACGCCGACTACGACCGGTTCCTCGAGCACGACATGGACGCGGTCATTCTGGCGAACTACTTCCACGAGCACGCGCCGTTCGCCATCAAGGCTCTCTCGGCGGGCAAACACGTGATGAGCGAGTGCATCTGCAACGCGACGCTGGGCGAGGGCGTGGCGCTCTGCCGGGCGGTGGAAAAGAGCGGGCTCATTTACATGCTGGCGGAGAACTACCCCTACACGGCGTTCAACATGGAAATGCGGCGCGTGTACCAGACCGGGGAGATCGGCCAGGTGACGTACGCCGAGGGGGAATACAACCACCCCATGGCGCCGGAAGACCGCCTGCGCATCGCCCCCGGCATGAACCACTGGCGCAACTGGATACCGTCCACCTACTATTGCACCCACGCGCTTGCGCCGCTGGTTTTCATTGCGGATACGATGCCGGTGATGGTGAACGGCCTGTCCATCGCCCGCCGCGAACCGGACAAAAGGACCGTGCGACGAGGTGACCCGGGCTCGGTGATCCTGTGCCGGATGGACAACGGGTCGGTGTTCCGGATTTTCGGGCTGACGCTGCCGGGGCACAGCAACTGGTACCGCGTCCACGGCGACCGGGGCGCAATGGAGGTCACAAGGGGGCCCGGGTACTATGGTCCCGGCCAGGTGCGCGTCTGGCACGAAGAATGGGACATGAAACCGGGAGAAATCAGGGACCGCACCTACCTCCCCGACTGGCCGGTTCATGCCGATCTTGCCCGCAAGGCAGGGCACGGCGGCGGCGATTTCTGGACGAACTACGAGTTCGCCAACGCAATCCGCACGGGCACCCAGCCATTTCTCGACGTTTACCGCGGCGTAGCCATGAGCAGCGTCGGCATTCTCGCGTGGAAGAGCGCACTCAAGGACGGCGTGCCGCTGGAAGTGCCCGATTTCCGGAACGAGAGGAGCCGCGCGAAGTATGCCAAGGACAACGCCTCGCCGTTTCCATCCCACGCGGGGAAGAAGGGCTACACACGCCTTCCCGCGAGCATTCTCGGCGAACTCAAGCCGACGAAGGAAGGGCTGGCGCTGGCAAGGCGAGTGTGGAAGGAGATAGGGTACAAGGGGGAGTAGAGGTCAAAAGGGGGGTGTTGCGTGGTGGAACCGGAGGTGTTGGCGATCGCGCGCGGTGTGGAAAGACGTTTCAATCGAAGGGGCGCGAAATGACGAAATGGCGATGGTCTGCCGTGACGATTGCCATCGCGAGTTTCTGCGGCGCCATGACCATTCCTGCGGCGGATTCGGGCTACTTCCTCACCGCGCGCCAGAAGGGGCAGCTTGTCTGGCGCGGGCAGATTCAGGACAGCGAAAGCACCTGGTATGACATCTGGATTGTGCCCGGGTACGTGGAGTCATTGCGCGGGGCGCGGCAGAGTTTTCAAGAAGCCGGCCGGAGCCTGCGGGAATATGTCGAACCACAAAAATACCGCGATATCCGCCGACAAAGCAGACAGTGCTTCGACGCGGCCTGGGACGATTGCATCGTGGATTTCACTATCGAAGGAACGCCTCGCGCATGGCGGAACTACCTCGGCAAGGCACAGAATCGGGTCAACCAGCGCGTTTTCGGGTGGTGGATGGCATACCCCTGGGCGCTGATGCAGGGAACGGTGGACAACGTTGTGCGGGTCCCTGTCGGCCTTTCTGCGGCAGCCATCGCGGTCGGCGCGGGAGTGGCTGGCGTGCCTGCCTATCACGCGACGAATTCCGGGTTCAAAGCCGCATGGATCGCGACGTTCGATGGGTTCCTCTGGCCAGCAAATGTGTGCGCATGGAACACGGTGGTTGCGCCGCCACTGGCATTCCTCGGACAGAAACCCGCGCCATCGCGAGTAGACGGGTTCTGGGTGCGCATGGTGGAGGATACGACCAGCCCGGACAAGGCTGCACTTGCCGCCCTTGCGGAATGGGGCTCGCTGCTCGGGCGGGAGATCGGGCCGCTGGACGAACAGCGCGACAATGCAGCCCGGGAGACTGAACGCCAGCTTGCGGCGCTGAGGAGCGAAATGCGGCACATCAATCAGCAGGACAGCACGGTGAAAGCGGCGATCAACGATGCAGAGAGGGCGAGGATTGACAGCATTCGAGCATTGCCGCCCGTTGCCGTGTTGCTCGATTCGCTTGCCCGTGGTAACTGGTCGAGTAATCGGTTGAGTCGTAGCCGGGAGGCCATCAACGCAGCGCTTGCGGAACGCGGGCTTACGAAAGAACAGGCCGCGGAGGCCTTTCTGCTGATCGAGCGGTATCCCCCGCCGACTCGACAGACAAGACACCCCCGGGCCGAGCTCGAAAAAACCGACCCGGTGCGCGAATCAGCGCACGTGATAGAGCACCTGGAGTAGGAAATTCACGCCACGCGTCCGGAAGGAGGAGGCTGGAAATGCCGGTACCCGCAAGCCGCCCCAACATCATCATCCTTTATGCCGACGACCTCGGTTTCGGCGACGTCGGCTGTTACGGCGCCACGGAGATCCCCACTCCGAACGTGGACCGGCTGGCGGCTGCCGGCATCCGCTTCACGAACGGCTATGCAACCGCGGCGACGTGCACGCCCTCCCGTTACAGCCTCCTCACCGGTTCCTACCCGTGGCGGAACGACAGGGCCGCAATCCTTCCCGGCGACGCGCCTTTGATCGTCGAGCCTGGTTCGCCCACGTTGCCCGGAATGCTGCAACGAGCAGGGTATCGAACCGGTGTCGTCGGCAAGTGGCACCTCGGCCTCGGCAGGGAAAGAATAGACTGGAACGACCGGATCCAGTTTTGCCCGAACGATGTCGGCTTCGACTACTCGTTCATCATGCCCGCCACCAACGATCGTGTGCCCTGCGTCTACCTCGAAAACGGCCGGGTGGTGAACCTCGATCCGAACGATCCGATCGAGGTGACCTATGACGATACCACCGTGTTTCCGGGTGAACTGACCGGTCGAGACCATCCGGAGCTTCTGCGGGTGAGCCACAGCCACGGGCACGACGGAACCATCGTGAACGGTGTTGGCCGTATCGGGCACATGAAGGGCGGGACACGTGCCCTTTGGACCGACGAAACCATGGCCGAAACGTTCGCGAAGAAGGCAGTGGAGTTCATCGCCGCAGATCGGGACCAGCCGTTTTTCCTCTACTACGCGCTCCACCAGCCCCATGTGCCGCGGCTGCCCAACCCGCGTTTCAGAGGCGCGACGAAACTGGGCGCACGGGGTGACGTCGTTGTCGAAATGGACTGGTGCGTCGGCGAGGTGCTCAACGCGCTGGATCGGTTGGGTATCCGGGAGAACACCATCGTCATCTTCTCCAGCGATAATGGCCCCGTGCTGGATGACGGCTACCGGGACGGCGCGGAGGAACTGAAGGACGGGCATCGCCCGGCCGGGCCGCTGCGCGGCGGGAAATACAGCCTCTTCGATGGCGGAACGCGCGTGCCATTCATTCTGAGCTGGCCGAAAACGGTGAAGCGGGGTGAGTCCGATGCGCTGGTGAGCCATGTGGACTTCCATGCGTCCTTCGCCGCGTTGAACGGCCAGAAGTTGAACGACGAGGAGGCTCCGGACAGTCTCAACCTGCTGGATGCTCTGCTCGGCAGGAGTGGTACCGGGCGTGAGGAGCTCGTCGTAGAGGGAACCCGCAGCAAGACGGTGTACCGGTGCGGCGACTGGGTGTTCATTCCTCCGTATCAGGGGCCACGAATCAACGGCAACACAAACACCGAACTCGGCAACTCTCCGGACCCGCAGCTCTACGACCTTTCGCGGGACATCGGGCAGATCACAAATCTCGCCGCCAGGCACCCCGAACGAGCGAAGGAACTGGCGGCCAGGCTGGACGAAATCAGGGCAGGCAACCAAACGAGGCAACGCTGAAAGAACCTGGCGAGACTCATTCTACACATTTCTCGTTCCCGTTTTTTCTTCGCGCGTGTATATTTTCGTTGTGCCCCGGGGGGACTACCGGGAGGGCGCGTAACCAGAGCTTTCCGAGACGAGAAGAATCGGGGAAACGCCATGTTTTCGTCCCGCGCCGTTGCAACCGGCATGTTCCTGCTGGTGGTACCCTCTCTTGCCGGCGCCATCTCTGTTTCCGGCGACCTCACCACGCAGGCATGGACGAAAGCCAGAAGCCCGTACCGCGTCACCGGAAAGGTGACGGTGCTCTCTGGTGAAACCCT